>Ga0134105_1002119_pt1 | contig 11958 bp, 10 predicted proteins | sample 16_3_2metaG_FD_94457 | JGI IMG/M metagenome (GOLD analysis project Ga0134105, IMG submission 94457) | Switchgrass degrading microbial communities from high solid loading bioreactors in New Hampshire, USA - 16_60_3.3_214_A3 metaG | ecosystem: Engineered > Bioreactor > Semi-continuous > Anaerobic... | reverse complement strand
TTCATATCGAATATGGCAGGTGATTTGCTGATTCCGTTTACATCAAATGCTTCTTCCAGCTCTTTGAGGGAAAATATCTCCTGATTTGTACTTGGAGCCCATCCCAACAGAGCAACATAATTCACAACAGCATCAACGAGATATCCCATCGATATAAGGTCCTCGAAAGACGGGTCACCTGCCCTTTTACTCAGTTTTTGTCCTGACGACTTAAGTATCAGTGGTACATGAATATATACGGGTATATCCCAGCCAAATGCTTTGTATAACAGATTGTACTTAGGAGTAGAGGAAAGGTATTCGTTTCCCCTTACAACATGAGTTATTTTCATTAGATGGTCATCTATAACATTGGCAAAATTATAAGTAGGAAGACCGTCAGACTTAATAAGTATCTGGTCATCAAGGGTGCTGTTTTCAACTGTAATGGTACCGTAAACTACGTCTTCAAAGCTTGTAGTCCCCGATTCGGGCATTTTTTGACGTATTACAAAAGGTTTGCCTTCAGCAAGGTTTTTTTCTACTTCTTCTTTGCTGAGATAACGGCAATGACGGTCATAACTGGGGAATTTCCCCTCTTTTTCCTGTTCCTCATTAAGCTTTGCAAGCCTTTCCTTTGAACAGAAACAATAGTATGCCCCTCCAAGGTCAATCAGCTTTTTTGCATATTCCATATAAATATGCTTTCTCTGGCTTTGTATATATGGACCATAATCTCCACCTTTATCCGGGCCTTCATCATGTTCTATTCCTGCCAATTTCAATGTTTTGTATATAACATCAGTTGCACCTTCAACATACCTCTCCTGGTCTGTATCCTCTATTCTGAGAATAAACTTTCCATTGTTATGTTTGGCAATCAGATATTCATATAGTGCAGTCCTGAGATTGCCGATGTGCATGTAACCTGTAGGACTAGGTGCAAACCTTGTTCTTACTTCTGTAATCATAATTCATTCTCCTTATCAATGAAGTTTCCGCAGATGAATTAACTTATAAGTATTATTAGCACTGCAAACAACATCAATTCTTTACTTTAGTATTCATCAAAATAATTTATTTTGATTATATTATTTTGGTAAATATTCGTCAAGCGTGTGCCAATCAGCGTTTTAGCTTTTAATGGGATATTGAAAATCTCAGCGTTGTTCCTTGGCAAGTGATAATTTACATAGATTAATAATCGCCAAGTAATAATTTAACTTGTTGTGCCAGCGTTTCGATAGCAGGAGTTCCGGGCTCAAGAGCTAATAAAATAGCTCTAAAGCTCTCCACAATGCTATCTCATTATCTGGCACAACAAGTTAATTCAGATAGGCCATCTGCATAGTTATAAATAATGTATTTTATAAATAATGTATTTTTTCTATCTGTTGAGTTTGCAAAATTACGGGATAGAACAACAATTTTAGGAATATATTATAAATGATAGCATAGTTTAATCTGGGTTAGTAAATAATTCAATATGTTATTGCATCTAAAGAATAAGATTAAAAAAATTAATATAAATATTAAAAAAATTAATAATAATATTGAAAAATTAAATTGTGCGGTATAAAATAAATAATATAAATAAGAACAAGAATAATAAGGAGGTTTTCAAATGGCTTTTTTTGAAAACATATCTAAAAAAGTTACCGATACTGCTAAGGCTGCAGCCAGAAAATCAGGCGATTTAATGGAAGTTACCAAGCTTAATTTGAACATAGGAGCAGAAGAAGACAAGATCAAGAGAAAATATATGGAGATCGGAAAGACAGTATATGAAGAATATAAAAAAGGAGAAGAACTGCCATATGCCTTCAGAGACCTATGTGAGAAAGTACAGGAATATGAAAGAAACATTGAGGAAATGAAAGCAAAAATACTTCAGTTAAAGGGCTTGAAAAATTGTCCGTCATGTGGAGCAGAATTAGATGAAGAGTTTGCATTTTGTCCAAAATGCGGTGCAAAGCAGGAAGTTCCTGATGAACAATCAGAATCTGAAGATTCGGAGGAGTCGGAAGAATCAGACCAAAGTGAAGACTGTACATGTGAATAGGCGAAAAAGTAGGCCTGGATAATAAGTGGTAATAAAATATTGCAAAGGGATACTCATAAAGAGTTATCCCTTTTTGTTTTATTCCATATTGTCATGTTGTTTAATTATGATAAAATATTTGAAAGGACTATACCGTATCCAAGAATAGACTGGCAGATATATATTATTAAGGTGTATACTATTAAATATATCGTATGCGCAATAAGAAATGGGGTGTTTGCTTGTTTACAATCAATTCTGCGAGAAAAAAGTGTAAATACTGTGGGGAAGATATAGATGCAAAAGCAAGAAGGTGTCCTTATTGCGGAAGCTTAGTTGAGGTGGAGACAAACAAAGTTGAAACACAATATAATTCTCAGCCTGATAATCGCATAGGTAATCTGAATAATGTAGATAATATTAATAATATAGACAGTCTTAAAAGTCAGCTGAATAGTCTTAAAAACCAGCTGGATAGTCTTATGAATCAGATAAATAATCTTAATAATCAGATAGATATTGCGGAAAATGCACCACAAGATGAGGATAAATTACCTCTCAACGATGAGAGCCCATTGCAAGATGGAAACTTATCACAAGATGAAAGCTTATCGCAAGATGAAAGACCATTGCTAAGTGAAAGCTTATCAGAAGATGAAATCTCATCGCAAGATGAAAGGTTATCAAAAGATGAAAGCTCATCACAAAGTGAAGCGGAAATTCCCGGCAGTATATTTATTAATGAAAGCCAGTTCACCGGAGGTCAAAAAACAGTTGAACGTTCTGTGCAAGAAAGTAACACAGGCGAAATTGCTGGAGTTGCTAGGATTGATAACAATAACTCATGGAGAGCGGAGACGGCTAACAATTACCAAACTGCTCAAGTGCAAAACTTTGCAAATAGAAGCAAAGGGTTGAGCAACGGTCTTAAGGTTTTCCTGACGGTTATTGCTTCTGTTATACCTGGAATTGGTCAGCTTATAGGTATTATTTGTGCCATAATATTTATTAACTTGGACGATAACAGGGACAAAAAGTCCTTTGGGATTGCACTGCTCGTTGCATCTCTTATTATGTTTGTTGTAAACTTTTTGTTTTTCTTTGTTATTATTGTGGCTCTGTCGTCAGTACTGTAGTAATATAGCATTATTAAGGGGATTAAGCAAATGAATGACAATAAAAGTGCTTTGCGTAGTGAAATTCTAAAAAAGCGTAATGCAGTCCCTAAAAATGAAATTGAAACATTAAGTCGCGTTATAATGCAAAAAGTAGCAGATTTATTCAAATCTGTTGACATCAAACTGGTAATGTGCTATATGGACTTCAAAAATGAAGTAATGACGGGAGATTTTATACGAGAATGCCTTGCTCTCGGGAAAAGAGTAGCACTTCCACTGGTTGAAAAGGGTTTGGATGGTAGGAAAATTATTTCCGCATATGAAATAAAAGATGAGCAGCGTGACGTAACACCAGGCGCATATGGTATTCTTGAGCCGAATCCTGCTGTTACAAAACCGGTGAAACCTACAGATATCGACTTGGTTATTGTTCCCGGGGTTGCATTTGATGAAGCAAAATACAGAATTGGATATGGTGCGGGATATTATGACAGATTTTTGCTCAAGGTCAGGCAAGATTGTATAAAGACAGCACCTGCTTTTGAATTGCAGCTAGTAGACAAAGTTCCAAGAGAAGAGCATGATATTCCTGTGGACATTATTATTACTGAGAAACGTATAATACTATAGATACTTTAATACATTATAAAATATAATATTCTGTTATTTTAAAATAATTTTTCAAATGTTTTAAATGTAATTTTAAATATAATTTTGAAAGGGAAAAAATATGCATAAAAAAAGTACAATAACGGGAGCTAACAAGCTATTCTTGTTATTCACTGTTCTTTACGTCGTGTTTCAAATAATACTTGCATTTATGGCGGTAATTTTGAGTTTCATATATGGAGCAGACTATTACGAAAGGTTTTTTAATGAGAATATATATAATATTCTTTTGACCAATCAATATATTATTATTCTTATACCCGTAATTATATATATGCTTGTAAATAAACTGAATTTTAAAGAAGTGTTCCGGCTCAATAAATTAGATGTATTGCCTGCACTTCTCATTGTATTAATGTCCGTTCCTGCATTATTTGCAGCTTCAATGTTAAATACAATTGTTGTTTACCTGTTTCAGTTCATCGGAAATATTCCTGCACAGCCTATTCCGGTTCCGGGAAATCTGAAAGAACTTCTGGCCGGGTTATTTGTAATTGCTGTTTCTCCAGCAATATGTGAGGAACTTCTGCACAGGGGAATTATGCTGTCAGCTTATGAAAACAGAGGTTCAATGAAAGCGGTTGTTATAACAGCTATTATTTTTGGATTTTTCCATTTCGACATTACCAATTTACTCGGAGCAACCTTTTTAGGGCTGTTAATAGGTTATTATGTTATAAGGACCAATTCCATTTATGCAGGAATGCTTGCGCATTTTATGAATAATGCTATAAATGAGTTCATGCTTTATTTCTCAAAAGACGATTTATCCAAACCTGATTTTATAACAATTCCTGAGACTGAATTATTTGCATCTATTGTTTATGGAATAGGAAGCCTTATAGTGATTGCTGTACTCATTGCCGTCTTCTACAGGGTTACTGAAGGGAAGGCTAAATATAAACCACCTGTTAGTAATGTAAAGGGAGATTTAGTTTCAATCTTAACTCACTGGCCGGTAATTTCCGTACTTGTTGTATATATAATAATTACGATGCTTTTTATATCATCAATAATTTCAGCCGGTCCAACGCTAAAATAACACATCTATATCAGGTTCACGAAGTATAATATATATATAACCTGTTTGAGAGGTGGAAATGCCTTGAACCTGAAAATTAAGCAGGAATGTATTCAGTCCAAAAAACCAGTAATTTTTCCCCAGTTAAAGCAGGCATTGGATATACTGAGGATGAATTCCAGCGAATTGTTCGGTTATGTGGAAAAACAGCTTGAAATTAATCCTGTTCTGGATATTGCTGATTACAAGAAACCATTCATAACCGGCGAAAGCTACGATGTTGCGGTAGAACCGGAAGATGAACATGTCTATGAGACGCACCCGAAGAGTATGGATGATAATTCTTTTGATGCAACCGGCGATTACCGGCTTGAATATGTTGCCAGCAGAATTTCACTAAAAGAATACCTTCTACTGCAGCTTTACAGCTCAGGACTGGACAGAGTTCAAATGAAGATTGGAGAATATCTTATTAGTAACGTGGATGAGAACGGCTATTTGACGTGTAGTCTGTCAGAAGCGGCGGCATATTTCAATGTCCCCATTGCAAAGATAAAAAATGTACTTTTGCATATTCAGTCCTTCGACCCTCCGGGAATTTGTGCCAGAAACCTTAAAGAGTGTCTCCTTATTCAACTTAAACAAATGAATATAACAGACAAAAACGTTTACAGAGTAGTAAAAGGTTTTCTTGACGATCTGGCACTCAAGAGAGTATCGGAGGTTGCAAGAAACACAAACCTCAGTAAAAATGAGATCATAAATATACTTAGGTTGATAAAAACGCTGGAGCCAAAACCAGGCAGGAATTTTTACAACAACTCCTGTTCGAAATACCTTTTACCTGACATTTTCATCAGAAAAATCAGAAATGCATTCGAAGCAGTATTAAATGATGAGGCAATTCCGGTTGTTAACATAGACAAATATTACAGACACTTGAGCTCCCAGGAAACCAGTCCTGAAACTAAAAAATTTATACAAAGGCGGATAAATAATGCCATTTGGTTGATAAAATGTCTAGAGCAAAGGAAAATGCTTTTAAAAAGGCTTGGAGAATATATAGCCGCTGAGCAGAAAGACTTTTTTGAAAACGGTCATTCTTTTAAAAGAGTGGTTTCGATAAAGCAAGCTGCGTGTGAACTGGGAATAGACACGGAACTGGTAAGTATAGCTGCGGAAGGAAAATATGTTAACTGCAGGTGGGGAGATTTTGAGATGAAATATTTTTTAGCTTGTGAATAAGAGTTTAGCCATAGATAAATTATGATCATGTAAGAGAACCGGGCTGGGATTTCCAGATCTTGGCCTGGTTTTTACATTCCTTTATGAAAGATACGGTAAACCGGTACCGATAACTGAAAACGGCCTTTCAAATGCAGATTGGATAAGTGTGGACGGCAAGGTTCATGACCTATTCTGTATGTGCCTGTTAAAAGTAAAGGGCGGTTGTTTTACATGCATACAAAAACCGCCCTTTTGCATAATGTTATTATTCAGACAAGAGTGTATTTTATAAAAGGAAAAACTGTTTACTTACATAGCTATATATTTTTAAAATGTTAAAACGGCCATACCGGTTTGGGTTTGTCATATTCTTTAACACCAAGATATCCAAGTATGCCCCTTTGGCCAAAGTGCTCCCATTCAATCTCTTTTATCTTTTCTTCAGAATAGCGGTCTATCTCTCCAACCTCTTTTCTAACATCATCAGCGTAGTCTCTTAAAGCCTCTATTTCCTTGCTGCTTAGAGCGCGCTGACAGTCATCTGAATTAAGGATTCTATTTAGTTCAGAAGCGTACTCATACCCATCTTCAACGTCCTTAATGGCGTTATTCAGAAAAATCAGCAATTTATCAGGTATTTCACGCAGCATAACTAATCACCTTCTCTATTCATTTCTGTAGTGTATTGCAAAGCAATCACCAGAAAATTTATTGTTCTGTTATATATTATACAACTCAGTTTGAATGATAAACAATAGTAAGTTGTAGGACATATTTTAGCAGGAAGAAATTGCGCATATATTTTAGGTGGAAGCAAGACACCTTATAATAAATGTAATATGGGATATGGAGGTCAAAATGGCAAAGAAAGGGTATAATATGAAGATGCCTGCTAAAATAGTAAAATACAGCGGAGAACTGTCCTATAGTGAAGCAATTTACCGCATTGCACTTATCTGCTTTAATGCAGGGGAGAAAATCAAAAAACATGTGGAGCAGGGGGATATGTAGGCCAGATGGGGGTTCCGAAGTATAAAGTCGGCATTTATACACGAGAAAGCAGGGATGACAATGATGAAAATTATGAGACCATTGAGACGCAGAGAGATCTTCTGATTGACTTTGTAAAAAGAGAAAAACTTGGAGAAGTGTTCAGAGTATATATTGACAATAATGTCTCGGGATCGGCATTTGAGCGTGAAGGGCTTGGACAGTTGAAAGAAGATATAATAAACCACAGGATCGACCTTTTGCTGGTGAAAGATCTTTCAAGACTGGGCAGGAATAATGCAAAAACCCTTCTTTTCCTTGACTTTATTGAGGAGCATGGCGTAAGGCTTCTGACTTATGACGGAAAATATGACAGCCTTAAAGATAATGACACAGTAGGCATTGAAACGTGGATAAATGAAAGATATTTAAGAGACACATCCAGAAAAATACGGGCAAGTCTCCGGTTTAAAATTAAAAGGGGAGAATATATAGGGAATGCGCCCTATGGATACGTAAAGTCAATAAAGGAAAAGAATCGTTTGGAAATAGACGAAGAAACAGCTCATGTAGTAAGGGAAATATTTGACCTTTATAAACGCGGGTATGGTTATGCATATATAGCCAGGATACTGACTGAGAGGGGGTACCCGCCGCCTTCCAACAGGAAAAATATCAGGAATGAAAGCAGTAGTGGATGGAACCCCGTGGGAATTCAGAGGATTCTCTCAAACAGAGTGTATATTGGCGACACGGTGCAGGGAATAAGTGAAAAGATAAGCTATAAAAGTAAGAAGACACGACGCCTGCCGCAGTCAGACTGGGTGATAACAGAGGGCACCCACGAGGCCATAATTGATAAGGATGATTTTGAACAGGTTCAGAAAATAAGAATGGGAAGAAGGTCTAATCCCTTTTCCCACAAAGGAAACCTGCACCTTTTCAGCGGCATTCTTTACTGCGGTGCGTGTGGCAGCCCAATGTTTGCGAGAAAGCGTAAAGACCGTCCTGTCGGATATATCTGCGGTAATTACAGCAGGAACGGAAGAACCGCATGTACAAGTCACCATATAAGAGAATCAATATTAAAGGAAATAATAATTAAAGAGATATTGAAACTATTCAGCTGTGGAGAAGCTGTGAAAGAGGCTGAAAATATGCTTGAAGAAAAACTTTTATATCTAAATACAGGTTTATCCCGCCATGAGACATTAAGGCAGCAGCTTGCGGCAAGGGAAAAACACCAGGAACTGCTTTATATGGACAGACTTGAAGGCAGGATATCCGAGGAGCTGTTTGAAAGAATGAACCGCTCATTGCAAGACAGAATAGAACAGTTAAAAAGTGAAATTGCAAGAATTGAGCAGAGTATGGTTAATGAAACAGATGCCGCCAAATTGATTGAATTATCTAAAAAAGCTGTATCTGAGGGTTTTTTGACAAGAGAAATGGTTAGACTCATAGTGAACAGAATTGAAATATTTGAAAGCGGAGATACATATACACAAGCAAAAGAGAACTGTGAATATGAAAGTTTAGCAGAATCCTTGGAAACAGACGGTACTGTCGTTGTTGATTTTAATCTGAAAAAGATATAAAATTAATAGCGAACTGGAAATACGTGTTAACCTGCTGTACTATCTTAATTATATGTTGAAACAGGTTAGCTGAATTGAGGACGCTGAATGTAAGTTAACTTGTCGTGCCAGGTAATGAGATAGAATATAAATGATTGCCATATTGTTTTTCAGGGAATGAATCCCGTAGGGGCGTAACAGAAGAACATATGAAATACTGAAGAATATGTAAAAGTATTGGTTTGTGGGAGGATAAAGCAGTGAAGAAAGTAATGCTTATATATAACCCTTTGTCAGGTAACAGAAATGTTCCCAAGATGCTTGACAATATCATAGAAAGGTTTATGGATGAGAATATTGTGGTATTACCCTTCAGGGTAAATGAAGAGAATAATGAAAGTATTCTTGAGCTTTTAAAGAATGGAGATTTTTCATCTGTAATATTATCTGGTGGAGATGGTACTATAAATTCAATAGTTAATACAATGTTAAAGAATGATATAAATCTTCCACTGGGGATTATTCCGGCAGGAACTTGCAATGATTTTGCAAGAAGCCTCGGAATACCGTCTGATTTGAAGCAATGCCTGGATATTATCATAAGGGGAAAAACTGAGGATGTTGATATCGGTCTAATAAACGGTGAGAAATATTTTCTCAACACATGTGCAGGAGGAGTTTTCGTCGATGTATCCTTCAGTACAAATAATGAACTTAAAAAAGCCATCGGTCCTCTTGCGTATTATCTGAAAGGCATAGCGGAAGTTCCAAGTGTAAGACCTATAAAATTAAAAATAACAACCGATGACAAAGTTATTGAAGATGAATTCCTGCTGTTTGTAATATTAAACGGCAAGCATGTGGGAGGATTTTCAAATATAAATGAGGACGGAGATTTATCGGATGGATATATGGATATTGTACTAATAAAGTACTGTCTCCATATAGATATGGTTGGTTTATTCTTTAAGGCTATAAACAAAGACTTTATGAGTGACAAGAATGTTTTATGCCTGAGAACTAAGAAATGTACGATTGAGGGTCCGGATGATTTTAACTTAAGCATAGATGGCGAGCGTTGGGATAATTTGCCAATAAGTGTGGAATTCTTTAACAAAGTACTGAAAGTTTATGTATAACTTTCCTCAGGCCGATTGAAAAATGAAACTACAAAGATTTGTATTTTGATTGATTAAAGTAGTCAGGTTAGTACCTGGCTACTTTTTTATTTCATTTTTGTAATATTAGACGAATACTGTCATATATTTATATTGAGTAATTGGAAGGGACACACTATTGAAATTTATTCTTGAATATAGTTTGGGATAGGGGATTTAAAATAGCTGGCAGTTTGAATCCGTAATCAATATTGCTTAAAGTATGTTAATCAAATAGGGGAGGGTTAATGAGTGGAAAACTATAATATTTACCAGCAAATTGCTGAAAGAACACAAGGGGATATTTATATAGGTGTAGTAGGTCCTGTAAGGACAGGGAAATCCACTTTTATTAAGAGATTCATGGACCTGCTTGTTATACCTAATATAGACAATGCTTACAGTAAGGAAAGGGCAAAGGATGAGCTTCCTCAGAGTGCTACAGGACGTACAATAATGACTACAGAACCTAAATTTGTTCCTAATGAGGCTGTTGAAATTACTGTAGATGATAATGTGGAGTTGAAAGTTAGGCTGGTGGACTGCGTAGGTTATCTTGTAAAAGGTGCACTAGGGTATATGGAAAATAATGCCCCAAGGATGGTTTCCACTCCGTGGTTTGACTATCAAATTCCTTTCGAAGAGGCAGCGGAAATAGGAACAAAAAAGGTTATAAACGAACATTCTACCATCGGTCTATTGGTTACAACGGATGGAAGTATTACTGATATTGAAAGAGAAGAATACGTAGAGGCTGAAGAAAGGGTTGTTAATGAATTAAAAAACATAAATAAGCCGTTTATCATTATCTTGAATTCTGTAAGGCCATATGATCCTGAAACAGTTAAATTAAGAGGAGAACTGGAGGAGAAATATAAAGTTCCTGTTGTCAATATGAACTGCGCTCAAATGCGTTATGAGGATATAAATACAATTATGGAGCGCGTACTTCTGGAATTCCCGGTATGCGAAGTCGGCATTAACATACCCAGATGGGTAGAGACCCTGGAAGAAGACCACTGGCTCAAGGTTGATATGCTTGATGCAATAAAGCAAACATTCAAGGGTATCACAAAAATAAGAGAGGTAAAAGGTTGTGTTGAGAAATTCTATAATTATGAATTTATTAACAAGGCCGGTATAAACAGAATTAACCTTGGAGAAGGAAATATACTGATAGACATAAATATCAGGGAAGGCCTGTTCTATGAGATACTCAGTAAAGCCACCGGCCTGGAAATTGAAGGAGAGCATAAGTTGTTGAGCCTTATGAAAGACCTGGCAAGAATAAAAAGAGAATATGAGAGAGTGGAATTTGCCCTGCATGAAGTCAGAGTAAAAGGATATGGTATTGTCACACCTACAATAGATGAATTAACGCTGGATGAGCCTGAAATAATCAAACAGGGAAACAGATTTGGAGTGCGGCTCAGAGCGAGCGCCCCGTCAATACATATGATCCGGGCTGACATAGAAACTGAAATAGCACCTCTTGTAGGTACAGAAAAACAGTCAGAAGAGCTGGTGAATTACCTTCTGAGGGAGTTTGAAGGAGAGCCGGGAAAGATATGGGAATCAAATATGTTCGGGAAATCCCTGCATGAGCTAGTAAGTGAAGGATTGCAGAATAAACTGTTCAGGATGCCTGAGGATGCACAGCTTAAACTGCAGGAAACTCTTCAGCGGATTATCAATGAGGGCAGCAGCGGACTTATTTGTATAATACTGTAATATATATGATTTAAATGAAATAAAAGAAATAAACAAAATAAAAGAAACAAATGATATGATGGGAGAAATTATATAAAGAAATAAGTTATATAAATAAACAAATTATATAAATGAAAGTATATATTAAGCCTTTCCTCAAGGAAAGGTTTTTCTTTATTTACAAAACTTTTAATTTAATTATAATATTTTTATATAGTTTAACATTATAGACACTTAAATAATATTATAATTTAAATACAAAGTGTTATACTGTAAATTAAACAAGTTGTGACAAACACAGAATAGTATAGGACAAGGAGGTTCGAAGCAAGGTTATGGACAGTTACAAAAACTATAAATTTTGGCTTGAAAGTGATTATTTTGATGAAGAAACCAAAAATGAACTAAAAGGTATTGAGAATGATAAAAAGGAAATAGAAGAGAGGTTTTACAAGGACCTTGAATTCGG
>Ga0134105_1002115_pt1 | contig 11965 bp, 11 predicted proteins | sample 16_3_2metaG_FD_94457 | JGI IMG/M metagenome (GOLD analysis project Ga0134105, IMG submission 94457) | Switchgrass degrading microbial communities from high solid loading bioreactors in New Hampshire, USA - 16_60_3.3_214_A3 metaG | ecosystem: Engineered > Bioreactor > Semi-continuous > Anaerobic... | reverse complement strand
CGATCCCCCATTATGGGACAGCTTATTTATTGCTCATTGTATCTAATGATGTTCAGGTTCAGGGAAACATTACCATAGATGAAGTTCCCAAAATATCCTGTCAGCGATGCTACCTACACTCCTGAGGAGCTCTCGCAGCAGATGGATCACCGTGAAGAAAATGCAAGAACCATACTGAAGGATCAGGAACAGTTTAAGGAAAACGTTTCCGAAGATTCTAAGCGTAATGAAGAACGCAGTGAAGACGGCAAAAAACTTTAGGAAGATTTACGGCGTGAGAGAGAAGAACGGGCTCACAGAGAAAAGGTTGAGCGGATTGCCACGAATCTTGGTATGAGTGGTGCCAGCGAAAAGGAAGTTAAAGAGCAACTGGCCCTTCGTATGGAAAGGGATGAGGAATTCAGGCGAAAAATGCATGATTACGCTAACCGGCAAGATATGGCTGTTAAAACCCTGGAGACAACCGTTGATATTGCCAACTATGCCATGTCAGCGGGTGAATCCCCTGGAGGCGCTGCAGGCAAGGCTGTTTCGGCTACATACAAGGGAATTAAAAATACCGTATCTACCGTGGCAGAAAAGGGACTTAGCACAGGCTCAGTTATTAAGGGAGTAATTAAAGGTGGCACCGAAGCTGCAACCACCTTGATGGACTCGGGGATCGCCAAGGCAGGAGTCACTGTCGGCGGTACAGTAGCAGGAGAAGTAGCAGGTGCGGTAAACGACGGTACTAATATTGGCGATGCCATAAAGGATGGACTCATAACAGGGTCGGGCAACGCTGCCATAGGGGCTATAGGAGACGCAATTGGTGAGGCGGTTGAAGGCGGCGGACTACTGAATAAAGCAGCTGAAACTGCCTATGGCAAGGAAATTGTAGATCCGATGCTTGATAAGCTAAATAATAAAGATTAATAACGTTCTATAGCACTGCTTTCACCAGTAACCGGAAGGTAAGACCAAGTCAGGCACAGATGGCAGCGCTGCTGATGGGCAATGTTAGGGTCACGCCTACGATTACCGAGAGGACAATCCCCATGATCAGGGGTTGCTTCTCGGTTGCCTACTGGATAAAGATGCCCACCGAAGAATCGGCATCTCCAATACGTTTTGCTGTTAGCATGGATAAGCCCGCGCCTGTAAAACCGTAACCAGAGGCGTCCTATCATGCATAGGCTTTCTGACGAAAAGCTTAATCTGTAAAAATTTCCGCTTCACCATTTTTTATTGCACTGATCATATCGTGTACATCCGTAAGGCGCCTGTTAAGCTTTATCCCGCTATAGCCAGGCATTTTTCCCCAGTGGTTGTCGGAGCCGGCTGTTTTTAAAAGCTGATAATTGTCGGCATACTCATCGGCCAACCTGTTTTCAAAGCTCTTCCTGCAGGCATTGAACACCTCAACGGCATCCACATTGCGTGGCATCAGCCGGATCATCTCTATATAGTAATCTTCGCGGAATGGATGGGCCTGAACAATAAAGCCTCCCTCGCTGCGGGCAAGATCACAGTATTCGCTGACACTTAAGTCTAACAAATTCGGGTGTTTCAAAAGCCATTCCCGATCCAGACCATAGGTTAAAAAGTCTGTGCCATAGTAGTTGTACTCCCATCCGAAAAACACATCCAGCCCAATTTTTTTACCTTCCGCATAAGCTTTTTCAAACCCTGCACATAACAGTTCAACCCTTTTTTCCCATGAGAGAGTTTTGGGAACAGTTGTGTTGCCGTTCAGGAAATGATCGGTGATGCATATGCCAGCGTATCCAATTGATTTATAATGTCTAACCAGCTCTTCAGCCGGTATTTTTGCGCATTTACTGACTTCCGCCGTATGGGCGTGAGTTTCATATTTGAATTCCATAGAATGTCCCTCCATTTGCAGGTCTGTAAGCTTCCGCGATTTATTCGTCTTTCTCTTTTGCTTTATCCCTCTTATTCAATAAAAAGAACAGTCCCCATCCTAACAGGTTGCCACAGATTAAACACGGCAGACAATACAGGTTAATTAAAGCCATCTCAGCGGCACGATACTCTTCTGCTTCTGCAGCGTTGATATAAATAATTAAGATAATATATAAGATCAGCAAAAATGTAAAAGCAACAGGTACCTGTTCCATTTGCTTTGAGACCAGAAAAGAGAGACAACAAAGCAATGATGCAATAAAGGCTATAAGAAAAGAAGGCGCCCAAACTTCAATAAAATTGCCCGTATTTCTGCCAGCTCCGTGCATAAACCTTCCAAAGATGAAATATGAAAAAAAATAAATTGCCAGAAATACAAAACTAAGCATAAATCCCTTTAATAAAAGTATGTTCCCAGGTTTTACGTCGAGTGTGAATTGCTTATTATTCTCCATATCAAGATTCCCTTCTTCACACAGATATGCCTGTACAGCACCACGAAGCGCTGCACAGGCATACTTTTGCTATTCAGTCATATATCATTTCAGCAGTGATAAGATGAAGTCATAGCAGTCTGAATATTCGTTGTATATGTATTCCATATCTGTTGGTGCAACCATTAAGTCCTTGAGGTTTGTTTTCTCGACAGAATCAATGTCATTACGTACAGACCAGCCACCCAGAGTATTCCATTGTGAATAACCGGCAGCCTTACCATCTGTTCCGCCCACCAGATAGCGTACAAACAACATTGCAGCATTAGGATGCGGGCACTTGTCCACAACATAAGCATAATTTGTATGAGCATAGCCGCTGGTAGGTTTCAGCGTCATTGGTGCCAGCGTCCAGCCTTTGTTTTCATTGTTGCGAAGCTTTGAGGACATGGATAACCCAAGCTTTGGCTCTGTCACGTCTGCCGCACCAACGGCCTCTGATGTATTGTCAATATTATCGACAATAACAGGGTTGTTTTTATATATCCGGTATATCAATTCATATGCGGGATTTTCAACTCCGCAGGTATATTTGATATCTTCTCCAAACTCTTCTTTGTATAAATCTTTCAGTTCATCATTATACTGAGTCAGAGCCACTAAATGGGGCAGTATAGTATCCCAACCACCGCTTGAGGCATCAGGTATAACAACCTTTCCATTCCATTCCGGGCGGGTTAAATCCCACCAGCTGTCAATAGGCGCTTTATCATAGAATTTGCTGCTGTAAAACCACTGCAGAAGTTCTACATATACCGGCATACCATATTTCAGCCATTGCTGGTCATCAATTTTAGCGGCAATATCTTTGGGCACATAGGCATGCAGTATTCCTTTCGAGAGATACTCCATATAAATACGACCATCCACATCCTTACAATGAAGCACATCACAATTATAAACACCGGATTTATACTCAGATATCGTTTTTTGTGTTGCCTCTTCAGAATTCGTGTATACTGTAACATTGATACCCGGGTAATCGGCCATAAAAGCATCTGCAACCTTCTGCATACGGCTTGAGACAGAGTAAACAGTCAATGCTCCCTCTTTCTTCGCTGCTTCATACAACTCTTTCTCAGTCTGGCTACCGTCACTAATTCCATTCTCAGCAGCCCAGTCAGTTGTTGAGCCGCTGTTCGCAGCTGTCTCCGTTTGTGCATTGCTTCCTGTGTTCTTCCCTGGTGTTGCTTCCCCGCTTGCAACCTTTCCCGTATTAGAGCCGCACGCTGTTATGAACATCATCACCAATACTAACAGACATACCATTACTCGTTTCATTTTAATAGCCTTCCTTCCTCTAATATTTATGTTTTTTCGGTTAAACCCGAAAAGTATTACTGTATTAAAAGCTATTATTATATTTTACTGGCGGCATCCACCGTTTTTATAAGACGGCCGCCTGTCTTTTCGTATACCGTAAGGATTTCGGGTGAAAACCGCAAACCCACCTTTTGGCCCATGTCATAGCTTTTAAGACCAATTCCTTTTATCAGTAATATCTCGTTTTCCACCTTTACCTGCAGCAGCGTTTCCGAACCGGCGGGCTGCACCGCATATATTTCGCCTGTGATGTCGTCACTGCTATAGTCGCGTACTACAGTTACCTCTTCCGGTCGCAGTCCCAGTACGCACTCAAATACACCTCCGGGTAAAGAGCAATCGGTCATTGTCTCTTTACCAAACTCAAATTTACCCAGTATGGATTTTACTATCAGCTTCCCTTCGTACAACTCAGCAGAACCATCTATAAAATTGATCCGCGGGTTTCCGATGAACTTTGCAACGTCAAGATTTGCAGGGTTGGTGTACAGTTGTATAGGTGAATCTACTTGCGCCAGCCTGCCTTCAAAAAACACCGCAATGCGTGTACTCATAGTCAATGCTTCGACCTGATCGTGAGTTACATAGATTACAGTCGTCTTGAGTTCCTGATGCAACCTTTTCAGCTCTGATCTCATGTCAATTCGCAAACGGGCGTCCAAGTTGGATAGCGGTTCGTCCATCAACAAAATCTTGGGTTCCGTTACAATAGCGCGGGCAATGGCTACGCGCTGCTGCTGACCCCCTGATAGTTCGGATGGGTATCTGTCCCTGTATTCGGCAATCTTCATCCTTTCGAGAGCATTCATTACGCGGCGTTCGATCTCTCCGCTTTGTAATTTTTGTACACGCAATCCAAAGGCTACATTATTGAAAACTGTCATATGCGGCCACAGCGCATATGATTGGAAAACCAGATTTAAGCCGCGCTTGCTTAGCGGTTCGAAAAATAATTCGTCTGCATTTACGATCTGGCGGTCATCCAAATTTATTATGCCGCTCTAGGGTTTTTCCAGACCTGCTATGACACGAAGTGTCGTAGTTTTGCCACAACCTGACGGGCCAAGCAGTGTCATGAATTCACCATCCTCTATTACAAGGTCAAGGTCTTTCAGCACATGATTTTTCCCGTAATACTTGTTTATATTTTTCAACTCAATTCTACTCATTAATCTTGCCTCCCCCTAAACCGCTGGCTAAATCAGCGTTCCCAAATATCTTTATCAAAGCGTAGATCACCAGTACAATTACGAACAGTACAACGGAAACGGCGCTGGCATATGGTGATTTATCGTCGCATGTATATGAATATGCCAAATATGAAAGCGTCATAGTTGAGGGTGTCACAAGCATAATAATCAGGTCAAGTTCCTTGATAACGCTTGTGAAAATAAGCATGAATCCTGATATAAAGCCATTCTTTGCTAAAGGCAGAATAATTTTTCTAAACCGTTTGATAAAATTTGCACCTTGCAGTTCTGCAGCTTCCTCCAGTTCCGCACTTATTTGAAGCATCGTGGAAGTTCCGGAACGGCCTGCATATGGCAGGTTTTTCACGACATTGGTAAGAAGCAACAGAGCGAAAGTACCATATAAAGACGGTATCAACAGTTTCTTATGTGAAAACATGGCAAGGTATAACGCACCAAAAGCAATAGATGGAATCAGATACGGTATGAATACCAATTGATCCATTAACTTGCCGCTCAGTTTATTACGGCCTCGCGCTGAAATGTAACCTGCGATCTGGCCGCATACCGTCGCAATGATCGATGCACCGACCGCCAGCAGCAACGTATTCTTGAGAGCCAGATAAAATGACGAATTTTTAAATATTCCGGCTTCTCCCTCATATAACGTCGGTATCAAACCTTGTTTTGCAGACCAATAATGCAGGGTAAAATTGCTTAATGAATACCGGCCCGGAATCAGCATTGTGGAGTCGAGGAAAAGAACTATGATAGGGAATACGACAAAAAGCACCACAAATAATACGAGAATGACGAGCAAAGGCTTTTTCGCTTTTCCCAGGTCGACAAGAGTATATCTCCCGCCTTTTCCTCCAATGCTTACATAGCTTCTGCGCCGACCTAATGCGAACTGATATATTAACACACTCAACGCAGAAAAGATTATAAGCAGTATCGCCATACAATAACCTGCACCGATGTTTTGGGTACCCAATAATATACCCGTCATCATCGTTGAAATAGTATACACATTTGCCGGCAAACCTAAATATGCAGGAATGGTATAGGAACTGAGCGCTTTGGAAAATGTCAATATAACACCTGACAGTACTGCCGGCAACACGAGAGGGAATGTGATACGGAACAGCATCGTGCGTCTTTTCGCGCCCGCGATCTCACCCATCTCTTCAAGTTCGCTGTTTACCGACATCAGCGCGGCAGACACCAACAAATACGTGTATGCTGTATAGTGCAATGTAAAAACAATGACTATCGGCACAAAACCATATGCCAGCCAATCAGGTACATGAATGCCGATCGCTTGCAGAAATCCTGCTGCACCACCTATTCTCCCGTTTTTAAATATTGTCAGCCATGCTTGTGCATTGCACTGCGATGGCAACATATAGGGTATAACAATCGCCAGGGAGAGAAACTTTTTCCACGGGATATTTGATCTGACAAGTATCCATGCCAATAAACATCCAAGTACCGTGGTTGAAACCGATACACATAATGCAATTAACAGAGAATGGTCCGGGGCTTTCCATCTTTATCGATACAAGCGCCGCTGCAAACCGCAACGCATATTCGCAACCGTTATTCAAACGGCTTGCAAGATATGCGGCAAACGTCGTGTCCCCCCTGCCCGTACGTCCTATCAGACTCCTGCTGTTAAATTTTTCGAAGTATGTTTTTCCTCCTGCTCTTGCAAGTACACCGTCAGCGCTTGTGATCACAATTTCATTGCAGCCAAAATCTTCCAGAATCAAGGCGGCCTTTTCCAGATCTTTTTCCTTTGTAAGCCACCACGCCTCCACATTGTCCAGCTTTATCATGTCCATCTGGGATATGATCTTCTTCTTATCCGCAACATCAGCGAAATTAACTTCCCTGGTAACTGGTGAAACCTGCCTGACAAAGCTCTGCATGTCTGCAGACAATTTACAACCGAACTTTTCTTTGATCCCATATATCAGATCCGGTGAGAACTCCTGATCTGATATCCCCGCCAAATGGACCCATCCTGCCTCGATTCCCGGCAAATCGCATAATTTTATATAACCGGCATTATGTATAAGAGTCATCCTGCGGTTATCAACACTCCCATTCAGGTGTTCTACCCGCATATGGCTCGTTTCAGCCGAAGGAATTATTCTTGTTTCAACTCCCTCTTTTCGGAGATCGTCTAGTATATAATCATCCTGTGGAGACATTTTAGTATATACAATAACTTTTGCGCCGGCCTTCACTGCAGCCATTGCTCCGCACAATACCGCACTTCCCGGAGCAATGCTTGGTTTCCCATCCAATACGATTATCTCGTCAAAACACATGTGCCCAATGAATGCAATATCATATCTTTTCATAACTTTTCTCTCCCAATCTCGAATAATATTATGTCAAAACATTATGGATCATTTATTTACGTCTCAGATCTTTACAAGTTCCCCTATCAATAAGCTCTGTCTGGAGATAGACAGTTTTTTGTTTTTTCATATACTTATTTCTGATTGCTTCAAGTAACAAATCCACTGCCTTTTCGCCAAGCTGCTTTGACGGTTGTAATACTGTATCTAATGGTGGGAAAAAAGAAAAAACCTCTGCACTTTCTCCAATGGCATCGAATCCGGCTATAGAAACGTCATCCGGTATAGAATAATTATTATCTCTTAAGTAATGAATCGCGCCGAATGCCATACGATCAGTACAAAAAGCGACCGCAGTAGGTCTATCTTCCATTGACATCAATTTTCGCATGCATTCGGCGCCATATGAAAATGAATTATCTCCCTGCAATAAGAAACCCTTATTTATTTTAAGGCCACAATCGGCCATTGCATTTAAATATCCCTTTTTTCTTTCGTTCGCATATACATATACGCTCGGACTGCAAACATACGCAATTTTAGTATGACCTTTATCAATAAATCTTCTTATCAGCGAATAACTGGCCTCATAGTTTTTTATCGCTACGCGCAGCGGAGCCATCTCGTTCTCTACATCCTGAATTACGACATATGGAATTTCTGATTTTTGTAGTAATTCATAATCCGCTGATTGGATCTTTTCAGACACTGCTATGATAATCCCGTCTACCCGGCTTTGTATAAGCTTTTCCAATTTCTTTTTCAGCAAATCACCGCGTAATTCCTGGGATTTCATACTTCTCAGGGACATTACTATCGCATTCTGTTCCGGAGCAACTACAGATAATCTTTCTTCGATTCCGCCAAGTATATTTGTCCAATGAGTCCTTGTCAGAGATGTTATTACTACTCCGATAGTATCCGTTTTTTTGCGCATCAAATTACGCGCCGTGGGGTTCGGAAAATAATTGTTTTCTTTTATCACTTCCATAACACGCTTATAGGTACTTTCACTTACAGGACCTGTGTTATTTAATACTCGGGATACAGTAGTGCGGGATACTCCGGCCATTCTGGCAATATCATCGATATTCAATTTTATTTCCCTCCTAAACTTAAGCGGATAATGAAACTTAGACGGATTATGGAAACGCTTTCATGAAAGCGCTCCCACTATATGGCCAATATTTGGAAGTGCTTATGTGGAAGCGCTTCCATTACATAACTATAATAACACCATATTTTGCATAATGTCAATATCTTTTTTTATCTCGCCTTGAAATTCTCAGATCGGTTTATGGTTCCATCAAATTGGCATTTTGCACTATTGATTTTATTTGTTTATTGCTAAATACTTATCAATTATTTATTATATCCGATTCTCCCACTAAAATTTCTTCCAGGGCGGCTCCGGGAGGGACCATGGGCCAAACCTTAAGGTCTCTGTCTATCTCACAGTTAATGACCACAGGACGATTAAGGCTTAATGCTTCGGTTATGAGCCTTTCGGTATCCTCTTTTCTAGTAAGATTAAAACCGCACGCGCCGAATGCTTCTGCCAGTTTGACAAAATCTGTTGCCCTGTCCAATGTTGTCTGGGAAAACCTTTTATCGTAAAACATATTCTGCCATTGCCGCACCATGCCCAAAGCATGATTATTCATAATAACTTCAACAATAGGCAGATTATACTCAACAGCAGTGGCAAGCTCAATCAAGTTCATTCTGAAACTGCCGTCACCGGCTATGTTGATTACTCTTTTATCAGGTCTTGCGATTTGCGCGCCAATCGATGCACCCAGTCCAAATCCCATTGTGCCCAAACCACCCGAGGTTATCAGTGTGCGGGGCTTTGTAAACTTATAGTACTGGGCTGTCCAAATCTGGTGCTGACCCACTTCGGTCGCTATGATAGCGTCTCCCTTCGTAATCTCGTAAATCTTGTCAAGGATAAATTGCGGGGTTAATCCTTCCAAATCTCTGCCCAACGGATATTTAACCTTCAATTCTTTTATGTAACTGAGCCATTTTTTTCTGTCACGGGTTCCTATATCTTTGTTGATACGGGCAAGCACCTCTTTTACATCACCAATGATATGGCATTCCGATCTTATGTTTTTGTTGACCTCAGCGGCATCTACGTCAATATGCAGGATTTTTGCATTGGGAGCGAAACGCTCGAGCTTGCTTACGACCCGGTCGCTGAAACGAGCTCCAATCGCCACAAGGAGATCACATCCGGTAACTGCCATGTTTGACGCTTTGGTTCCGTGCATACCTACCATTCCGGTGTAAAGCTCATGGGTCGAAGGAAAGGCTCCCATTCCCATAAGGCTTAATGTTACAGGAGCACGCAGCTTTTCTGCCAGTTCAATCAGCTCTTCACATGCATCTGAAGCGGATACACCTCCGCCTGCATAGATTAACGGCTTTTCGCTGTTGTTCAAAAGATTTATGGCTTCTTTAACAGCTGCATCGCTTATATACCTGACCGATCTTTCAATCGGCTCGGCTTCCTTTTTTACATATTCAGCCTTCTGGGCAGTTATGTCCTTTGGTATATCTATAAGGACAGGGCCAGGCCGTCCTTCTCTGGCTATTTTGAACGCTCTTCTCACAATATTCGCTAAATCGTTGACATCTTTTACAATAAAGTTATGCTTGGTTATAGGCATTGTGATGCCCGTAATATCCACCTCCTGAAAGCTGTCCTTGCCAAGGAGGTTTAAGGGGACATTTCCCGTAATAGCCACAACGGGTACTGAATCCATATAAGCGGTAGCTATACCCGTAACCAGGTTGGTAGCGCCCGGGCCCGAGGTAGCAAGACATACTCCTACTTTTCCAGATGCTCTGGCAAAACCGTCTGCAGCATGGGCAGCTCCCTGTTCATGGGAGGTCAATATATGGCGGATTTTGTCTTGATATTTATACAGAGCATCGTAAATATTTAACACTGCCCCTCCGGGAAATCCGAATATAGTGTCCACGCCCTGCTCCAACAGGCATTCAACAAGAATTTCTGCTCCGGTTAATTTCACGGTTTTATCCTCCTATATTTTCATTACAGCGCCCTCGCTGGCTGATGTAACAAATTTTGCATAACGCGCAAGATACCCTGTCTTTATCTTTGGTGGCGGGCAGACCCAGTTCTTTCTTCTGTTTTCAAGCTCCTCATCGGAAACTTTAAGATTTAGGGTGCATTCTTTCATATTGATGGATATAACATCCCCGTCTCTGATAAGAGCGATGGGACCGCCTTCGGCAGCTTCCGGAGATACATGCCCTATGCTGGCGCCTCTGGTGGCTCCGCTGAACCGGCCGTCTGTAATAAGGGCTACATCGGCATCCAGCCCCATTCCGGCAAGAACCGATGTAGGCATAAGCATTTCACGCATGCCCGGCCCGCCTTTCGGTCCTTCGTACCGGATAACTACAACCTCGCCTTTCTTTATCTCACCTCGTAAAATGGCCTTTATGGCATCATCCTCCGAATCGAATACTCTGGCTTTTCCTTCATGAACGAGCATCTTCTCAGCAACGGCACTCCTTTTTACCACGCTTCCGTTGGGAGCAAGATTACCTTTGAGGACCGCGATACCGCCGGTTTCTGAGTAGGGGTTATCTATAGTCCTTATCACATTGGTATTCTTATTGACAACATTGGCTATATTCTCGCCTATCGTCATGCCTGTAACAGTCAAACAATTTTCATTTATTAAACCTTTTTTGGACAGCTCCTTCATAACGGCGCTTATTCCGCCGGCATGATATAAATCCTCGACAAAATGGTTCCCGGCAGGAGCAAGTTTGCAAAGATTCGGCGTTTTTTCGCTGATATTGTTTGCCATATCCAGATCCATATAGATACCGGCTTCATAAGCTATCGCAGGTAGATGCAGCATGCTGTTGGTGCTGCAGCCTAATGCCATGTCGACTGTAAGTGCGTTATGAAGGGCATCAGGAGTAATGATATCTCTTGGTTTGATGTCTTTTTCAATCAGCTCTATAATCTTCATTCCCGTCATTTTTGCAAGACGCAGACGCTCCGAATAAACAGCGGGAATAGTGCCGTTACCCGGCAAAGCCATACCGATTGCTTCTGTCAGGCAGTTCATGCTGTTGGCGGTAAACATTCCTGAGCATGATCCACAGCTGGGACATACGCTGTTTTCAAGGCATTTCAGTTCATCTTCGCTTATTTTGCCTGCCTGCACAGCCCCCACAGCCTCAAACATATTGGTAAGGCTTACGCCCTTCCCGTTTATTCTTCCGGCCAGCATGGGACCTCCGCTTACAACAATGGCGGGTATATTCAGCCGTGCTGCCCCCATTAACATTCCGGGAACAATTTTATCGCAGTTGGGAATAAGGACTAATCCGTCGAAGCCATGCGCCACAGCCATAGATTCCAGGCTGTCGGCAATCAGCTCTCTTGATGCCAATGAGTAATGCATGCCGATATGTCCCATTGCTATGCCGTCACAGACTCCTATGGACGGAAATTCCAGGGGTGTTCCTCCGGCTATTCGAACACCGGCTTTTACAGCCTCTGCTATTTTATCAAGATGCATATGTCCGGGGACGACTTCGCTTTTGGCATTGACAATACCTATTAACGGGCGTTTCATTTCCTCATCTGTTAAACCCAAAGCTTTAAAAAGCGATCTGTGGCCGGCTCTTT
>Ga0134105_1002109_pt1 | contig 12008 bp, 7 predicted proteins | sample 16_3_2metaG_FD_94457 | JGI IMG/M metagenome (GOLD analysis project Ga0134105, IMG submission 94457) | Switchgrass degrading microbial communities from high solid loading bioreactors in New Hampshire, USA - 16_60_3.3_214_A3 metaG | ecosystem: Engineered > Bioreactor > Semi-continuous > Anaerobic >... | reverse complement strand
CCGCACCCGTATGGCAATGGCTGACGGCGGCGAACTTATCATTCTGGCGCCGGGTGTAAAAAAATTCGGAGAAGATGAGAATATTGACAAATTGATCAGAAAGTACGGATATAAGGGCAGGGAAAACACCCTGAAAAAATACAATGAAAATGCCGACCTCCAGGAAAACCCGTCAGCAGCCGCTCATTTAATCCATGGCTCAAGTGACGGGAGGTTCACCATCACATATGCTGTCAGGCATTTGACACGGGAAGAAGTGGAGGGTGTAGGGTTTAACTACATGCCATATGAAGAAGCCGAAAGGAAATATAAGCCCGAAGGCATTACCGATGGTTATTATGAAGGCAGCGAAGAAACATACTTTTATATATCAAATCCTGCACTGGGGCTTTGGTCTGTTAAAGGAAAATAAACTGATGCCGGACATAACCTTAATATTGAACAGAGAGAGTTTGCATATTATTGTGCAAACTCTTTTTTAATGCGATTATCCGAACTGAAACCGTTCAAAAACTTATTTGTGCAGCTGTATGTATTCGGTAGGAGATACGAACATTATCCGCTTAAATGCTCTCCGGAATGTACTTGCATTGTTGTAGCCTGATTGCTGGGCAATTTCGTCCACCGATAATCGCTCATCGAGTAAAAGTGAGGAAGCATGCTTGATTCTTAAATTCTCCAGGTAATGGCTGAAGTTCTCACCGGTCTGTTCTTTAAAAAACTGGGAGAAATAACTTTCGGACAGGTTGAACTTTTGGGACAGGCTGGCTACACACAGGTTCGGGTCTGTGAAATTGCTCTGGATATACTTTAATATTTCTTTCTTAAGTTTTTCATTACGGCTCTTTTTATTAGAAGACAGTGTAGTGCAGATTTTCTTGTATTCAGCCTTCAGCGCATTATAATACTGCTCGAGGTTACCTGTGCTGATGGCGTTTTCTATTGATTCCATATCAATGTCGGTTTTCAGTTCCATGGACAATTTCACCAGCGTAGCACATAGATCATTTAACAGCACTGATTTCATCTGATCGGATATATTCTTATTGCTGATGGTGTTAAGATACAGGTTGCCCAACAATGGTTTCAATTCTGACCAGTTACCCGATTTCGTAAAGGTGATTATCAGGGTTTCAAAATCATTTGTGTAATAATAACCGGCATTGTTGCTGCCCAAATCCTGATACCATATTACCGTGTCCTTCCTGTTCTGGTTCATGACATAATCCGCCGCATAGGTTGCTTCTTTCATCGACAGATGAATGTCCAGCAGGTTATCATAAAGATTGCCGATACTGATAATGGGCATGATGGTAAAGTTCGTCATAAAGATGTGATTTACCTCGTTGATAATATTGTTTAAATGGTACTTGTAATCAGTGTTGTTCTCGAATACCAGTATAACGGCAATCTCATTCGGATCCAGGATGTGAACATATCCCCTGCTTCCTGATGCATCAGTCAGTGTCTTATCCAGGGCAAGGCGGTAAATATCCTGTTCCAGTGAAATTTCATCGTTGACCAGCTGATTCATGGAATGGATCCGAACCAGCATTACTACATAGTAAGAACCTTTTTGCTCAATATCCAGATATTTTCTGGCAACATCCAGGTCATTCTGATTTTTCAGTTCGCCTTTCAATAATTTCTCAAAGTAAATGATTCGAAGATGATTGTACTGGGTAACAATGGAGTTCTTCATATAGTTGTTGTCATTTATGATCCCCTGGATTGTCTCCATAAGCTGGTTAAGCTCATTTTTCCGGTAGATGTTTATATTAAGCCCCTGCCCGGGAAATAACCCCAATAAATTATGGATGGGCTGTGTGTTTTTGTACGAAAGGTATACAGAGACTGATATCCCGATAATTAATGCAATAATTAATATGGCTACAGAGATGTTCCTGAAACCGTTCAAATCTTCTGTAACATTATACAATGGAAAGATGGATACGAAAAGCCAGGGCATATAAGATGATTTTGTATATACCGCCAGCATATCCCTGCCATCGATTTTGGTGACCGTATGCCCCTCAGCCTGGACATTCAGCTTAACCAGCTGATGGCTTAATTCCGGGTTTGTGGATATAATAATCTGGTTGTTTTCATCCAGAATGTATGCCCACCCACCGTTTTCGGCCACACTGTTGTTCAGCATTTTCCGGAGCTCAGAAGCATCAAACAGATAGGCAATAACACCTTCATACTTATTTGAAAAATCCGAGCCCAATCCGACCGGCATGGTATACAGCAAGGTAATGTATTCGCCTTTGTTGCCGTTTACGGTAATATTCTGGCTGGGCAACGTCTGACGGAAATGGTATTTTCCAAAATAAATTTCATACCATTGATCGTAATCAATATTTTCATAATTAAAATAATTTGTATAAAAGTCATTGAAGTCAAAACTTGCAAATCGTTTGGCGAATACAGATTTATTGTTATTCTTGTTTAAAAGCAGATACACTTTATCATTTGTATGAATACTTTCAAAATTAAGATTATTATTCAGAAATTCAAAAAACTCAAAGAACCAGTACATGGTGGAAGAACCTTCGGAAGGATTATCCAGGTTGATAATCCTGCGAAGCTCTGGTTTTTGGCTCAGGTTCAGAATATTGTTGTCAATATAGATAAACTCCTGTTCCAGCAAGTCTTTTATGCTGTTCAGGTTAGTGGATGTAAACCTGATGGAATCTTCCCGCATAATACTGACAGCCTTGTTGTAAACAGGCCCAGAGACAAGAAAAGGTACAATCAGTATCATTAAGTATGAGATCATATATTTTTTAAAATTCTTGCTTTTTAACAAGTTCATAATTTTACCTCATTGAAATGGTCTGAATTCCAACATAAAATGCAGATGGAAAAACACCATATCCCCGGATATATTGTTTCAAATGTAACAGGCAAGGGTAAACCGGCCCGTTAAGGGTATTTTCAACGACAATCAGATAAATTTGTGAAACAAAATTTTTATGTAAAAAGTGCAAATAGAGCATATTATAATGAAATTTAACCAGTAAAACTCCACAAACAATTATAGTATAAGCTAAAATTACTGACAAGGGATATTATGGAAATTATATGTCATATCAGCCATAAATCCTTTAGTTTTTATCGGGCAATTTATTAAAAAGCGCGCAAATTTTTAGATGAATAATCTCTGAAACACCGCTGTTTTCTAGGTTTTTTAATTTTCTTAGATATATGCCCATGGTACGAGGTATTGTTTGTTGATTATCACTAAAAAACCAATTATCATAAAATATGCCGCAGGGAAATTTTAATACCAGTTAGTGATAAGCTTTAGGCTTATAAAATAAAAATCCTTACTTATCAGATACAAACAAGCGGAATGGAGGTCGCAAATTTGCATCGTGCAGAACAATTTACAGTAAAAAATAAAACTGACGGTTCATTGAAAAGCAGGTTTAAAAATTTGATGATACAGATATACAAGACGAGGTATCTTCAACTTCTTGCTTTACCCGGGCTGGTATATTTTATAATCTTTCAGTATATCCCGATGTACGGGATACTGATGGCTTTTCAGAATTATAAAATTCGTAATGGCATTTGGGGCAGCGAATGGGTATGGTTTGATCAGTTTATAAAGTTTTTTAAGCATCCCTATTTCTTTAGATTGATCAGAAATACCGTACTTATTAATGTTTACCAGATAATTTTTGTATTCCCGATTCCAATAATATTTGCTTTGTTATTGAATGAAATCAAAAATAAATTCTATAAGAGATTTGTACAGACTGTAAGTTATCTGCCGCATTTCATTTCTCTGCCGGCCATTATAGGTATGATGGTTATGATGCTGTCTCCTAACGGTGGCATGGTGAATAATATAATCCAGGCATTAGGCGGAGAACCCATATACTTCCTGACCGAACCCGGATGGTTCAGGCCATTGTATATTATAAGCGATATCTGGACCAGTACAGGTTGGAGTGCTATCATTTATATTGCCGCATTATCCAATGTTAACCAGGAATTATATGAAAGTGCTACTATTGACGGGGCTAAACGCTGGCAGAAAATGATCCATATTTCAGTTCCTGCGATATCTCCTACCATTATTATCATGCTGTTGCTGAACATCGGCAAACTGTTAAGCCTTGGGGCGGAAAAGGTACTTCTTCTGCAGACGCCTCTTACCTATGAAACATCTGAGGTAATCAGCACGTTTGTTTACCAGCGTGGCCTTGTATATTCAGAATACAGTTTTTCAACGGCAGTGTCGGTGTTTAATTCGGTTATCAACATTATGTTGCTGTATATAGCCAACACAATTGCCCGTAAGCTTACTGAAACAAGTTTGTGGTGAGGGGGGATTTTCCGTGGTTGAAGACAGATCTTTATCGTCCAGGGTATTGGATGTTATTGTACATACATCAATGATTTTCATGCTTGTGGTAACGTTGTATCCTGTATTAAATGTATTGGCATCTTCGCTCAGCAGCAGTGCGGCCAATGATGCAGGCATTGTAACTATTTATCCCATAGGGCTTACATTCGATAATTACCGGATGATTCTTGAGGCAGGAAAAGTACCAAAGGCCTTTGTAAATTCAGTTATTTATACCGTTGTCGGAACAACGGTAAACCTTCTGATGACTTCCTCGTTTGCTTATGCATTGTCGAGAAAACACCTTGCATTGCGTAAATTCTATATGACCGTTGCGATTATTCCCATGTATTTCTCGGGCGGGCTGATTCCTACATTCCTTCTTGTGAAAAACCTGGGATTGTATAATAGCATGTGGGCACTGATTTTACCCGGAGCAATCAGCATTACAAATTTCATCATCATGAGAACGTTCTTTCAGGGGCTTCCTGCCGAGCTGGAAGAAAGTGCGGCCCTTGATGGCGCAAATGACTTTCAAATCCTGGTTAAAATAATACTGCCGCTTTCAAAAGCGGTGTTTTTTACCATAGGTTTGTACTATGCCGTTGGCCACTGGAATTCGTGGTTCAGTGCAATGATTTACTTCAAAGATTCATCCAAATATCCGCTGCAGATGATACTGCGAGAAATGATAATAGCAGCAAACTCCATGAAGGATGCTGCAAGCAGTGATGACTTTAACACTGCGGCCGACATTGTCAATCTTAATGTAAAAGGATTAAAATATGCAACGCTGTTTATATCCATGTTTCCCATGCTCATGGTTTACCCCTTTATCCAGAAGCATTTCATAAAGGGTGTCATGATGGGCTCACTGAAAGGATGATCATTCGGTGAATCGCCGAATAATCAGTATAAAGTGAAAAATCTGAAAGGAAGGGATTAAATTGAAAAAACGTTTTTTGTCTTTAGCATTAGCTATGATATTGATGGCTTGTGCATTTGCCGGCTGCGCGCAGAAAGGTCAGCAGGCCAGCTCCGTGCCAACAGCCGCTCCGACACAACAAGCCGGCGGAGAAGCAGCTCCTGAAGATAAATATGCAAAGGAGCTGACCATTACCGTGGCAAGGCGCGGTGACTCAAGGGCGGTTGAGGAAGACTTGTTCTCTCCTTATGTTAAGGAAAAATTCAATATCGTATTTGAAATAACCGACATCAATAACAATGACTTTGTAACCAAGATGAACCTGCTGCTGGCTTCCGGCGAGGCTCCTGACATCAATCTGGACCAGCGCCCCGAATTCATGCTCAATGAATGGATACAGGCAGGCTACTTCCGCGGCTATACCCAGGAAGAAATTAAGAATCTGATGCCTAATTATTATGCGCAATACACCGAAGAGGAATGGAAATCCATCTGGCCGGCCATAAGCTATTCCGACGGCAAGAGTTATTACTTCCCCAGCAGGAGAGCTAATTCCATCGATATGGCATGGCTGTACAGAGAAGATATTTTTAACAAACTGAACCTTAAATTCCCCACAACCACCGATGGTTTGCTTGAAGTGATGAGAACTTTGAAGAAAGAAACAGGTAAAGTTCCGTACGTATCAGCCAACTCAGGTGACGTGCTGTGGGCATTTACAGGTTTCCTGCAGGTATTTGGAATTCCTGAACTGGCTCCAAGAGAATTGTCCTACGTGGACCCGGTATCAGGTGAATTTGTTCCATATGCATTTACTACTGATACATTCCGTCAGCATGTTATTTTCATGAACAAGCTTTATGAAGAGGGCTTGATTTGGCAGGAATTTGCCACCGGTACTACCGACCAGGTAAATGCCACAATTTCACAGGGTAACCACATGATAGCATGGAGCTATCCTTCAAAGATTGAAAGCGAATTGAACAGGCTGTCAAGGAACGAAAATCCTGAAGCAAGCTGGGTATGGGCCAAGGATATGCCTTCGAGCAATCCTGAGAGAGCTACATACTTCAAAGCGAACCCGTACTATAATGCAAGTGGCGTTGGGTTCTCGGCAGATGCTTCTGATGAAGTTATTGAAAGATACATGGCCTTTATGGACTGGTTGCACACCGATGAAGGTATGGTCTTCAGGACATATGGAATTGAAGGTGTAACCTACAGGAAGGAGGGCAATAACTATGTATTCATGGATCATATGACTTCTCCTTTAAAATCCGAAGGAAAGACATTGACCAACTACGGGTTTGTAACAGGAGGCAGGCAGCACCCGAATCTGAATGAATATTACTATCCGTATCTCACCGAACTGGAAAAGACGTTCTTTAACCGCAAAGGTTATTATCACTTCATCTCTCCTGTTATGGCATATACTGATGAAGAAAGCAGCGAGCTGGCAGATATTACAACAAGCCTGCAGCAAACTGCGAGAGAATATTATGCGAAGTTCATCATGGGCCATTTGGATGCTGAAGACGACAAAGAATGGGAAAACTATGTAAGTACCATGAAGAAATTAGGTCTTGATCGCTTCTGCGAAATAAGAACGACAGCTTACGAAAGAAGCAACAGATAATTGAATTAATATGTTCCTTCCCTCCTCCTGTAAGGAAATAGGAATATAATATTACAAAAAGAGTTTGCATTAAAACCAATGCAAACTCTTTTTTACGTGCGCGAACTTGACGGTGAAAGCCCGTTACGGGGGTTGATATCGCCAACCGCTGGCCAAAAGCAAGGGTGCCCATCGTGAGGTGAAATCTGAAGGAAGCCGGAAACTTTATTTTAAAATTAAAGCGTCAAGATGCCCGTCATCCCTTGAAATGTAAATCTCATTACCTGAGACATATATAACGCTTGGCGTATCATCGATGATCGGAATGTCAAGGTAGGGATATACCGGCAAATTATAATCATCTACCTGGTACAGATACTCACCCGGATCCGGGTTTAATACGTGAATTTCGTCATTGCTGACAATTACCAGCCGATTTTGAATAATAAGCGGACTGTAGGCTTCCGGCGGGTCAAAAGAATAGCCGACATCCCAGAGCAAATCCGAGGTATCCAGTGAAATACATTTAATTTTCTCAGGGGTTGTGTAAATCAGTTTATTCTGATGGACCACCGCCCCCAGTAACGTATCGTTTTTTGAGAACAATTCCTTTTTCTGTGAGTTTGAATATAACGAGAACGATTTTGAGATTAAATTGCCGTTGTCTTTTTTTTCATATGATTTAATTATTGAAAACTCGCTGTCCAGAAGGTACAACATATTGATTCCCCCTGTAGGGATCGAATCCAATGCCTCGCCGGTATTGAAATCTATTTTCCTGAAGCAATCTTCGAAGGTTATCCATTGTGTGTTCGTGTTTTTCGATAAAATTTGGTATTGCTTTGATTCAATCACTTTAGGCAGCATTAGCATGGGATGAGGACTTTTCAGGAAAAGGCTGCCTTCCACTTTCCATTTCATTTGTCCGGAGATTGGGTCATATGCAGCCAGACCGTCATTTTCTCTTATAATGATATTGCTCATTTTCCTTTGTAATGATATAAGCAATTCGTTCTGTCCCAGCTCTTTTTCCCATATCGCCTCACCGTCGGTGATATCCAGTAACATAATTGTATTCCGGTGGTATGGCTGAATGGCAACTACTTCGTCTGTAATTGAAATCCGCTTGATCTCAAATGGAAAAATTTTTTCCCAAAGTAACTTACCTGTTGTTATCTCAATGCATTGCAGCTTTGTATCGTCATCGACGGATGGTTTGGCGCCAATGAGTATTGTGTTTTCAGGTTCGTTAATACAGTAGCGAAGGGGATAATAGCCACCGTATACAGACCATATTTTTTCGCCTGTTTCCCTGTTTAAACCGTATAAATACGTGTCCGAATGATAGCCGCTGATATTATTGTCATCACCGTAAACAATCAATACCTGCCCGGTGTCATCGATAGGGTAGTTGTTGTCCAGATCCCCGCGAAAAGTCCATTTGCATTGATACATGTCTTTCCATGATCTGATTGATGACATTGTGTCCTCAATGTGTTCTTTATTGTTATCAGCACTGCCTTTACGGTCACCGGCAGCATCTTGCATTCCTTTTTCAGATACCGGTATGTTAGTGTTAGCCGCCATGTCGCAGCCTGACAATACCGCAAGCATTAAGAATGAGATAATGGCAATAACGCTGAATAATCTCATATAACAGAACACCCCTTTTTCCGATAATTAGTGCATTACCTATATATAATACTTATAAAACTAAAAAAATGTAAATATTAGTATGAAATTTATAATTCATAGCAAATGCGAAGGCTAAACTTAAAACAGTTTTTCGCATAAACGGACGTCTGCAGAAGATATTTAAGCATAAGGAATGCTGCCACATTGCAGATTTATGAAGGACGGCAGGTTATTCGAGTTTTTTCATGATGTATGCAATTCAGATGTTTTCATTAAGCCAATGGATTTTGTAATGGTTTTTACAAAAATCAGACAATCAATAAAGCTTCATTTATTGATAGAAACTCTTATCGGTTCTGATCTTTCAATGGCTGTTGAAAAAATGCAGAGCCTTCCGGACGCATTGTGCAGGAAAAGGAATACTTATGTAGAGCAGACTTACAATAATTACAATGGATTATACTTCCTGTAAAAATTGACATATAACGTTATGTAAAGTATAATGAAAAACATGCAAATCAGGTATGAAATACTTCATTTTTATATGCTGATTTTAAAACCAGTTTAAGTTTAATTTTATCCCTGAAAACAGCGGGATGGCAATGTGTAAAAACAGGTAGACTTTTGCCGTGTCTGATAAGACATGTTTTTTTGTTTTCCGCTGTTTTGGAAGTAAGACTTAAGCCGGTTTTATTCTGTTAAGGGGTGTCATTAATGAGTGCATATATAATTAAAAGGGTTATATCGGCAATAGTTACACTGTTTTTGGTTGCAACGCTGACCTTTTTTCTGATGTACCTGGTTCCGGGTGGTCCTTTCCTGTCGGAAAAAGCACCTTCCCAGCAGACATTGAAGGCGTTGGAAGAAAAATATGGCCTGGATAAGCCAATCGGCATTCAATACTTGAATTATATGAAACGGCTTATCAGGGGGGATCTGGGTACTTCACTGAAGATGAGGGGACAGGAAGTTAATGATATTATAAAGACTAGGTTCCCTGTATCGGCAAAAATAGGATTATTGGCCGTAGTGATTGCAATATTTGTGGGCATACCAATGGGTTCTGTTGCCGCATTAAACCGGGGCAAATGGTTTGACAGGCTGATAATGTTTTTGTCAACGATGGGTATAGCCATACCCGGTTTTGTTGTTGCAACGGTTCTGATGTTCTTTTTTGGGGTCAGGCTGCACATTTTGCCTACTTTCGGCCTTACATCGCCGCTGCATTATATACTGCCGGTAGCCGCGCTGGCTTTTTATCCCACTGCATATATTTCAAGACTGATGCGTTCAAGCATGCTTGATGTACTGGGACAGGATTATATGCGGACTGCAAGGGCAAAGGGCCTGAGCCAGTTTAAATCATTGTTTAAACACGCTTTGCGTAACGCCGTTCTTCCGGTTGTAACTTATTTGGGACCCATGCTTGCCAATATTCTTACAGGAAGTTTTGTAGTTGAGAAAATATTTACAATACCTGGATTGGGAAGTCAGTTTGTGGGTTCAATAACCGACAGGGATTATCCCTTGATAATGGGGACGACAATATTCCTTGCATTTTTGCTTATTACAATGAATGTGATTGTAGACATAGCATATAAAATTATCGATCCGCGAATTAAACTGAAGTAGAAAGGAGTGGCCGAAAGTGGAAAATAAAAAGAATCCTTTCAGTTTTCAGCTGGATGTATCTGATTTTTTACCTGCAGACGACAGCGAAAAGGAAAGCATGGTAGTTATGCGGGAGAGTGTAAGTTTCTGGAAAGACGGATTCAGAAGGTTGCGCAAGAACAGGCTGGCGATGGCTTCGCTGGTTGTTATCATAATAATAATGATTTTTGCATTTATTGTTCCTGCATTTTATCCTTACTCCTACGAACAGCAGATAAGAGGAAGCGAGAACCTGGGTATCATGAAATACTCGGATGCCGAGATGGAACGTATTAAAACAGGTGAGAAGGTATTCCCGCATTTTCTTGGAACCGACAGCCTTGGACGGGATTTAATGATAAGGGTTATGGTCGGTAGCAAGATATCGTTGCTTGTTGGTATTATAGCGAGTGCAATAATTTTGGTAATAGGTTCTGCCTATGGATCCATAGCCGGCTATTTCGGCGGCAAGGTGGATATGATCATGATGCGGGCTGTGGATATCATTTATACCGTACCCGATATTTTGGTTATTATACTGCTTTCGGTAACTTTGAAATACCCGCTGAAGGAGCTGGCAGATACCGTTAAGGGCTTTGCGTGGATTAATACCGTCGGAATTGGCCTGATTAGTATTTTTATCGTTTTTTCACTGCTGTATTGGGTTGGAATGGCCAGAATTGTAAGAAGCCAGGTGCTCATGCTCAAAGAACAGGAGTATATTGTTGCAGCTAAAGCATTGGGAGCTTCTGACAGCAGGATTATCAGAAAACACCTGCTGACTAACAGCATTGGAACGCTTATTGTAACCACAACATTACAGATACCGTCTTCCATATTCACTGAAAGCTTTTTAAGCTTTCTGGGACTTGGAGTATCGGCCCCAATGCCAAGCCTTGGCTCCCTTGCGTCTCAGGCAATAGGAGGTATTTCATCCTATCCTCACAGATTATTGGCGCCTGCAATTGTGATAAGCCTTATTATTCTGTCATTCAATCTTCTGGGGGATGGTTTGAGAGACGCTTTTGATCCTAAACTTAAGAATTAGGAGGATTAATGTGAGAAAACCATTATTAGATATAAAAAATTTAAGACTTTCGTTTTTTACGCCCGCCGGAGAGGTTAAAGCCCTCAATGATGTTTCTATCAGCATGCAGGAGGGGGATGTATTGGGCATTGTCGGTGAGAGCGGAAGCGGCAAATCGGTTACGGCTTCTTCGATAATGGGGCTTATAGCCCATCCGGGGAAAATAACCGGTGGAACGATAGACTTCAACGGGCATAGGATAAACGAAATGACCGAGAAAGAAATGCGAAAGATACGGGGAAAGGAAGTCAGCATGATTTTCCAGGATCCAATGACTTCATTAAACCCTGTTTATACAATAGGTAATCAAATTCAGGAAGTTATAAACCTGCACACCGACCTGAACAAGAAAATGGCTTATGAACGGTCAGTGGAGCTTTTAGAACTTGTGGGTATAAACGAGCCTGAAAAAAGGCTTAAACAGTATCCCCACGAACTTTCGGGAGGTATGAGGCAAAGGGTTATGATAGCCATAGCTTTGGCCTGTGAACCTAAGCTTCTGATTGCCGATGAGCCGACTACTGCTCTGGATGTGACTATTCAGGCTCAAATTCTGGAATTGATGATGGAGCTTAAAAATAAAGTAAACATGTCAATTATTATGATAACCCATGATCTTGGCATAGTTGCAAATATGTGCAACAGGATTGTGGTTATGTATGCAGGCAAGGTTGTGGAAGAAGGCACAGCCGATGAAATATTCTACAACCCCAGGCATGAGTATACAAAAGGCCTT
>Ga0134105_1002104_pt1 | contig 12032 bp, 9 predicted proteins | sample 16_3_2metaG_FD_94457 | JGI IMG/M metagenome (GOLD analysis project Ga0134105, IMG submission 94457) | Switchgrass degrading microbial communities from high solid loading bioreactors in New Hampshire, USA - 16_60_3.3_214_A3 metaG | ecosystem: Engineered > Bioreactor > Semi-continuous > Anaerobic >... | reverse complement strand
GCAAGTATATCGGTACATGGTATTTCCAGCAAACTTTTCAAGATCCACAGATATAGCGCGGTTAGCTGGGATTGCATGATTTTCGGCATACTGCAGCAACCTTAATAATACATGCCTGCCTTAACATAAGAGTTATTGCCCGGCGGTTGGGTCATGTAAATGCAATGTGACGTTGGGTATATATACATGCTTTATAAGGCAAATAGTAAGCAAAAATTGAATTTTTAATGTTTTGGAATAATATAACTAAACCCTGAAAGCTTTCTGCTTTCAGGGTTTTTCACTGGTTGCGGAGGAAGGATTTGAACCTTCGACCTTCGGGTTATGAGCCCGACGAGCTACCGGACTGCTCCACTCCGCGGCGTCAATATTATATTTTACTCATTTATTTTAATTTGTCAAATCTTTATTCATCTTGGTGCCGGAGACCGGAATCGAACCGGTACGAGGTTTTGGCCTCGCAGGATTTTAAGTCCTGTGCGTCTGCCAATTCCGCCACTCCGGCCTGTGCCTTATATCCCAAAACGACTCTATCATTATAAGTCACCTGAACATTGTTGTCAATAGTAAAATGTACCGGTTTAACAAGATTAAGGACGGTTTATCTTTAATGATTATTCGAGCATTTTGAAAATATTTCCTGAAGTTTTTTTATTTATGTTTATTATTTATTTTAAGCCGTATCAGCGCTGTTTATGATAAAAATCCTTTTGCAAAAAATCTTTATACTTCGTTTTTTTATACCACAACAATAAGAGAATTGCATACTTTTATTAAGTTGGTTGGTAGCATTGGCGAATAATCAGCAAAAGAATAATCAAAAGAATATATGGAATCAGTAAGTACAAAAATAATGATAACAAGCTCAATATTAAAAACCGCTGCCGCAGTTCGAATGAACTGCGGCAGTATTTCCGATAACATTAAAACTACGGTTTTCTTATCACATCAGTTCCAACCCATTTTCTTAGAACTTCCGGCACCACTACGCTTCCGTCTTCCTGCTGATATTGTTCAAGGATTGCAGGGAATATCCTGCTGGTTGCAAGACCGGAAGCATTTAGTGTATGAATAAATTCGGTCTTACCCGAGTCAGAACGCCTGAACCTGATATTTCCGCGTCTTGCCTGGTAATCATAAGCATTTGACGCTGAACTTACTTCCTTATAATCATTCATGCTCGGAATCCACACTTCAATATCGAATGTTTTTCCCATCGATGCACTGCAGTCTTTTGCGGCAAGTTTTGTAACACGATGGTGAAGTCCGAGTCCCTGAACAAGTTTTTCCGCCTTTCTGACGAGTTCATCCAAGGCCTGTTCCGATGTTTCCGGAGTTGTATACTGGAACATTTCAACCTTGTTGAACTGGTGCCCGCGGATCATACCCCTTTCTTCGGCGCGATAGCTTCCAGCTTCTTTCCTGTAACAAGGTGTATATGCAAAATACTTCTTAGGCAAATCCTCTTCATTCAGAATTTCATTCCGGTGATAATTAATCAGGGCAGTTTCTGCCGTTGGCAGAAGAAAATGCATATCCTCGCTTGCTTCACTTGCTTCCACCTTGAAAACATCATCGGTGAATTTCGGGAACTGCCCTGCGGTATAACCGCACTGGTATGTCAATATATGCGGAGGCAGCATAAAAACATATCCGTCTTTCAGATGTTCCTCTATGAAATAATTCAGCAGTGCCCATTCAAGTAATGCTCCTATACCGGTATATATCCAGTAGCCGCTTCCTCCAATTCTTGCCCCTCGTTCATAATCTATAAGTCCCAGTTCTGTCGCAAGATCAACATGATTTTTGGGATTGAAACTGAACTGAGGTTTCTCGCCCCATGTCCTAATTACCCTGTTATTCTCTTTCCCGCCCGGTTCCACATCATCAGCGGGTATATTCGGCAGTGAGGACAGAAAATTATTTATCTTTCTTTCCAGTTCCCTGATCGCATCATCATTTTCCTTTATATTATCTGAAAGAATTTTCATTTCAGACAATAAGTCGGATACATCCTTGCCTTCCTTCTTGAGGCGGGGTATTTCAGCTGATACCTTGTTTCTTTTTGCCTTTTTCTCGTCATTTGATGCTATCAGCTGCCTTCTTTGCTTATCCCACTCAAGAAGTTCGGTAAAATCAACATTATCCATTCTCTTCAGCAATGCTTTTTTAACTTCCTCGGGATTATTCCTTATCCTGTTCATATCAATCATATTTGAAACACCTCTCAACACTTAAATATCTTTATCCAATGCTTTATTAATTGCATAAAGTTCTTCAGACGACAATTTCTTCTGCGGTTCGCCCTTTTTGATTTCCTTTGCGTAAACATATGAGTTTTCCCTGGAGTAAATGCCCGTCAGCACAAAACCATCCTTTTTTTCATCCATCAAGGCAATGGAAAAACTCATATTGTTTCCTATATTGTCGAAAGCATTATAGTTTACCATTCCAACATGCTGAACACAGCCAGGGATTTTCTTTTCAAGTTCTTCAATTCTCCTGTTCATTCCGTTATATACATCATCCTTTAAGTTTTCCAGTTTTTCAAGATACAATGTCATAAGTTTTTCCACATCTTTTTCTCCCAGCCCCTGCATGAAATATCTGTACTTTCTTATCGTCCGGTTAAGCCTAATGTTCAGTATTAACAGAACAATAACAGATATAACCGACAGGGCAAAAGAAATATATAAAATGTAGTTTTCCAATCTGATATCCCTCCATTAAAAAACAAACCTGTACACACCGGATCAAAATACAGGCAAAATACGTTTATAAATTACCATAATATTACAATATGATTTAATGCCCTTATTTTGACTTATAACGGCTCATAACGGGATTTAATGAAATTATATTACCATGGTTCGGAAAATGCAATACAGGCAAAAATAAAGGCATCCTAAAAATTAACATCTTTAGTTATAAATTCTATTATTCTGTTAAAATCATCATCAGAATAATATTCAATTATTATCTTTCCTTTGTTTTTGTTATGTTTTAATTCCACTTTTGTTCCGAGTATTCCTTTGAGTTTTTCTTCTATGTCCAGAATATTTGCATCCTTGGTTACATTTTTTCTCACAGCCCTGTTATTTTTCTTTTCATTTACCATCTTTTCAGTCTCACGGACACTTAAATTTTTCTCAACTATTATTTCTGCCAACTCTAACTGCTTCTCTGTATCTTCAACAGTAATAAGGGTACGGGCATGACCAGAGGTAAGCTGCTCGTTTACAAGCATATCTTTAATTCTGTCAGGCAATGTAAGAAGTCTTACCGAATTAGCTATGGCAGCCCGGCTTTTTCCAACCAGCCTTGACAATTCTTCCTGGGTCATTCCGTGTTCATCCATCAGTTTTTGATAAGCTTCGGCCTCTTCTATCGGATTTAAGTCTTCCCTCTGCAAATTTTCAATCAGTGCTATTTCCATAGTCTCTCTTGAAGACAAATCCTTAATAATTGAAGGAATAGTTTTCAGTCCAGCCATCTTTGCAGCACGCCATCTTCTTTCACCGGCAATAATTGTATAGCCGTTTTCCTGTTTCTTCACAATAATTGGCTGTACTACTCCGTGCTGCCTAATGGATTCAGCCAGTGCCTGGAGCTTTTCCTGGTTAAAGTTTTTTCTTGGCTGTTCTTTATTCGGTTCAATTTCAGTAATTTTTAACTCCACAATTCCTGAATTGTCGACCAAAATATTGCCCGTATCAATTAGCGCTCCTAAACCTTTACCGAGTCCTTTTTTCATTTTTATACCCCCGAATACTCAATTACTTCATCTGCCAATTCCATGTAACATTCTGCACCTTTTGACTTATTATCGTAAAGAATGATCGGAAGTCCATAGCTTGGAGCTTCACTTAAACGGACGTTTCTTGGAATAATTGTCCTGTATACCTTGTTACCGAAAAATTTCTTAACTTCATCCACAACCTGGATAGATAGATTTGTCCTGGCATCAAACATAGTCAGGACAACTCCTTCAACTTTCAGTTCGGGATTTAAGTGTCTCTGAACCAGTTCAACGGTTTTCATCAGCATGCTTAAACCTTCCAATGCGTAATATTCGCACTGAATCGGAACCAATACGGTATTTGCGGCAGTCAGAGCATTAACCGTAATAAGTCCGAGCGAAGGCGGGCAGTCTATAATTATGTAATGGAAATCATCTTTTACTTCCTGAAGAGCAAACTTAAGTCTTGTTTCCCTTGATATAACACTGACAAGTTCAACTTCTGCTCCTGCCAACTGTATATTTGAAGGAGATAAAATAAGGTTTTTAACCTTGGTCTCAATAAAAGTTTCTTTTATTGGTAAATCATTGACAATAACATCGTAAATAGATTTTTTTATTCCCGATTTGTCTATACCAAGACCGCTTGTTGTATTTCCCTGGGGGTCAATGTCAATTAAAAGAACCTTTTTTCCTTTAACTGCAAGACATGAACTAAGATTTACCGCAGTTGTGGTTTTTCCTACCCCACCTTTCTGGTTAGCAATTGCTATTATTTTAGACATTATATACACCCCACACCTAATACTAAAGACATTATACCATACCCTGGAATGAAAATAAAAGTGAATAAATGTTTCACGTGAAACATTTATTGTTAGTTTGTCAAACATGTGTTACGCCTTGCTTAAAAAAATTCTGTAGCACCTGCTTGTGTGAGATCCAGCCAAGAGGATGCAACGGGAAGTTATTGTATTTCCAATTGTGTATATAAAGTTGCTTCTTGAAATCTTCAAATGAAAGAAATTTATGTACTGCATATAACCGCTCATTATCCTTGCGATGACTGCATTCAATCTTACCGTTGTGTCTCGGCTTTAACGGACGGATCAGTCTATGCTGGATCCCCAGTTTCTTAAGCTCTGCCTCAAATAATGTTGGAATGTTCTAACGAGAAAAACGGTTCGTGAATTTCAGGCCGTTATCTGTCTGGACGCACTCCACTTTGAATTTGAATGCTTTAAGCATATTCCTGAGAAAAATTGTTGATTAGTATGTGGATGCTTCTTCAAAAGCCTCAACATATCTGAAACGTAAGTATTCGTCCAGGGCAGTGTATTTGTAGAATTTCGTCCCGGAGGCACTCCCAACAATACAACTGGGATGAACATGCTTTACATCAATCCGGACTCTTTGACCCGGGTATTGCATCAGCTCTTATGGCTTTGGAATGTACTTCGGATTTAGTGGTTTCTCAGCCATAAGAGAACGCTTACTAAGAAATCGATAAAGGCCGGGTATCGGATCTTGTATATTCTCTTTGCCTGAGCTTGACCCAGAATACCACTAGGCCATCGTGAGGATTACGACGTCTCATATCTGTGATCAGTTTAACCTCCTCAGGAATGTGTTGTTTTTTATGGTTATGTGGCCTGCGGGACCAATCTCTCAAGGATTCAATTGTCCCGTCGTAACGTTTAATCCAACGATAGATATATTGCCGATACGTTCGATATTTGTTTACTGCCTTTGTTACACCGTGTTTCAGTGAATATTCAATTAGTGATAGACGATACCTCATATCTTGTGTTATGCTATTCATGCGGGAAGCTAACCTCCATATGTTTATTTTTGTGGTAACATAAACATACATTATTGGTTAACTTCCCGCACTAATTTTTTTGGTGTAACAAATCTATTGTAATCCTACAATAAATGTTTCACGTGAAACATTTATTTATTAATTCCTCATTGATTTCTTTTTCTGAATATTTTTTATCTGTCTGTTAAAAGAAAATTTCAGTATTTTTTATCTTTTCTCGATATTTATATATCAAAGAAATATCAGAGTTATTGACAATATTTTTCCTTTCTTTTTATCATTTTTCTTAATTATTATTTTTTCTATTCTATCGTGTTATTGTAGATTATTTGATAAATTATATATTAATCAGTAATATAATTAAATTTAGTAATTCATAAAAAAAGGAAATGTTTCACGTGAAACATTTCCTTTTTCATTTATACATCAAGATTATTTACCTGTTTTGCATATTGATGAATAAATTCTTTTCTTGGCTCTACCTTTTCCCCCATTAATATCGTAAAAACTTCTTCTGCTTCTATTGGATTATTCAGATCAACTTTAAGCATTTTTCTTGTTTTCGGATCCATTGTTGTTTCCCACAATTGCTCTGGGTTCATTTCTCCTAAACCTTTGAATCTTTGTATTACCAGGCTTCCTTCTCCTCTTTTCCATCCCTTTTCATTCAATAACTTTTCCAGCTCCCTGTCATTATATACATAGTATTCTTCTTTTCCTTTGCTTACTTTATATAACGGTGGCATTGCTATATATACATGACCGTTTTCAATCAGCGGTTTCATGTACCTGTAGAAAAACGTCAGCAACAGCGTTCTTATATGTGATCCGTCGACATCTGCATCGGCCATAATTATTATTTTATGATATCTCAGCTTGCTGAGATCCATATCATCTCCAAAACCTGCTCCCAAAGCAGTTATTATTGGTGTCAGTTTATCATTTCCATATACTTTGTCCGCCCTTGATTTTTCAACATTAAGCATTTTTCCCCACAAAGGAAGAATTGCCTGATATCTTCTGTCGCGTCCGAGTTTTGCTGATCCGCCTGCTGAATCTCCTTCCACGATGAATAATTCGCATAGTCTAGGATCTTTCTCCTGGCAATCGGCAAGCTTTCCGGGTAGCGAAAAACTCTCCATTGCTGATTTTCTTTTTACAAGTTCTCTTGCTTTTCTCGCAGCTTCTCTTGCACGGTATGATGCAATTGATTTTTCTATTATTATTTTTGCTGTTTTTGGATTTTCTTCAAAGATATATTGAAGTTTTTCTGATACAAGGTTTTCTACAAATTGTCTTACATCAGCATTTCCAAGTTTTGTTTTTGTTTGTCCTTCGAACTGAGGTTCGGTCAGCTTTACATTTATTATTGCAGTTATTCCTTCTCTTATATCCTCACCGGAAAGGTTCTTTTCATTTTCTTTCAATACATTGATTTTTCTTGCATAATCATTTACTACTTTTGTTATTGCCGCCTTGAAACCTGTAACATGTGTACCGCCTTCTGTTGTTGCGATATTGTTCGCAAAACTGAACACGTTTTCCACGTAACTGTCAGTATACTGGAATGCTATTTCTACTTCCATGTTTTCTTTCTGGCCTTCCAGGTATATAATATCTTCATGTATTACATCCTTGTTCTGATTTATATATTTTACAAACGATATAATACCTCCGTCATATCTCATTAGTTTTTCTTTTATTTCATCTCCTCTTTCATCTACCAGATGAATAGTGAGACCTTTGTTCAGAAAAGCAAGCTCTCTGAATCTTTTCAAAAGAATATCATAATCGAATTCAACCTCATCGAATATTTCCGGATCAGGTTTAAATGTTGTTTTAGTCCCCGTAGAATCTGCTTCTCCCACTATTTCAATTCCTGTTACTGCTTTGCCGCGTTCATATCTCTGCTTGTATATTTTTCCGTCTCTCATTACTTCAACTTCCATCCATTCTGAAAGCGCGTTAACTACAGCAGCACCAACACCATGGAGACCACCCGACACTTTATATCCTGAACCGCCGAATTTTCCTCCTGAATGAAGAGTTGTATGAACAACTTCCAGTGTCGGTATTCCCAGTTTTGGATGTATTCCGACCGGAATTCCCCTTCCGTTGTCTATATTTGTTATACTGTTGTCCTTATGAATAATTACCTTTATTGTATCGCAATATCCTGCCAAGGCTTCATCAATACTATTGTCCATTATTTCATATACAAGATGATGAAGTCCTCTTAAAGATGTTGAACCTATATACATTCCCGGCCTTTTCCGAACAGCTTCAATTCCTTCCAGCACTTGTATCTGCGCTTCATCATATTTTTTTCCTTTTTCAACTTCAATGTTCATTTTTTTTCCTCCATTTCATTCGTATTTTCATTCGGTTTTCATATACCGCTTGTACAAAGTACTGGTCGAAATAGGAGAAAGATATACTTTATTGCTGTATTTTCCTTGAGTTATAATTATTGATTTCGGCAGCTCATTTTCATCCACATTTACAATAAACCCTTCTTCTTCGGATGTTTTAAGAAAATTCCTTGTATCCTGGGATATTGTTGATCTTTCCATATCAATTATAGCGATGATGTCTTTTATAAAAACCATATAGTCACCGCCGATATGCAGAAACATTATATCACCCAATCTTTTTTTTGTATACAATTCTTTTCCTGCTTATTCTATTCAATAAAAGCTTTCCCGTCTTTAATCATTATGTATGAAACATCTATACCTGGCAGCTTGAAATTAATTTTTTCTGTTGATGTAATTACCGCCTGTTTATTGCTTAAAAGCCCCAACAGAAATCTTCTTCTTTTTTCATCCAGTTCAGACATTACATCATCAAGCAGTAAAACAGGTTTCTTTCCAGTCCTCTCCTCTATCTCTTCCATAACCGCTATATTCAGAGCTAAGGCGAGAGATCGCTGCTGCCCCTGTGAACAAAAATATCTTGAGTTTTTATTATTCAGTAATATTTCTATATCATCCCTGTGCGGTCCTATAATACATACTCCTTGCTCCAATTCTTTTTCCCTGTACTCATTTAGTATATCCAGTAAACTTCGGCTTCTTTTTTTATCTTCGTCCATATATGTTCTGTATCTAATGCTTACATCTTCTTTTCCTTCAGATATTCCCAGCATTATTATTTTCATTCTTTTTTCAATATTTGACAACAGCGTTTTTCTTTCTTCAACTATAGCAGTACCTGTTATTGCCTGGCTTTCATTCCACACATCCAGCTGCGTGTTTTTTCTTTTTTCCTTTAGCAATACATTTTTGTTTTTTACTATTTTGTTGTATTTTTGCAGATTATGCAGGTAGTTTTTACTTACCTGGCATAAAACAATATCAATTATCCTTCTTCTTTCACCTGGTGATCCTTTTATGCAAGACAAACTTTCCGGCGAGAACAGCACAGAGGGTACAATACCCAGGACATCAGACATACGTTCTTTTTTTACTTCATTTATGAAAAGCCTTTTTTTGTTTCCTTTTTCATATATTATTTCTATATTCTGACTGTAATTATTTTCTTCAAAATCCAGCACTATATCAAAAAATGATTCTCCATATCTAACCAGTTCGTTATTATTGCCTGTCCTGTGAGATTTTCCCGTGGAAAACAAATACAATGCCTCTATTATATTTGTTTTACCCTGCGCATTCTCTCCGTATAAAAGAGTAACATTTTCCGAAAAACATATTTGCTCATCTATGTAATTTCTGAAATTCTTAAGCTTTATTTTTCTTATTCCCATTAACTAATGCACCGTCCTGCCGGCATTAAATTCTTACCGGCAGTATCATAAATGTAAATTTGTCGCTCTGTATAGGCTTAACAACGCATGGTCCCACAGGTGAACTGAAATAAATTTCCACTCTTTCATCTTCAATAACCCTGAACGAATCCAGCAAAAACCTTGGATTAAACCCTATCGTCATATTGCTTCCGTTCATGTTAACTTCTATCTGTTCCTTTGAAATACCGTATTTTGTACTTGATGTTATCAGCATATTGTCTTCTTCTATTATCAGTTTAACGGGATATTTGTTTTCTTCACTCATAATCAGGGATGCACGCTCTATTCCCTTTGTGAATTCTTTTACGTTTACTTCCACCTGTGTTTCGAACTTTTCTGGAATAAAACTCCTGTAATTCATATACTCCCCGTCGATAAGCTTTGAAATAACCCTGCAGTTTTCAAATTCAAACAAAGCCTGATTTGCAGAAATGGTTATTTTAACTTTTTCTTCCGTTTGTTCCAGTATTTTATATATTTCTGACAGGTTTTTTCCGGGTATTATAGCTTTAAAAGATAAATCCTCATTTATGTAGGACTTCGCCAGTGCAAGCCTGTATCCGTCAAGAGCAACCATGCTTATTTCCCCGTCGCCTACTTCCATCAGCGAACCTGTTAATATCTTATTCTTTTCATCATCACTTATGGCATAAATTGTTTTTCTTATCATATCTTTCAGAACCGACTGCTGAACAGATATCTTGTTTTGCTCATCTATTTCAGGAAGCATTGGATATCCTTCAGCTGACAGTCCTTTTATTTCATAATAGGAATTACCGCATTCTATAACTACCACAAAATTATCCTTTTGCTGTACGAAAACTTCCGAATCGGGCAAACCACGGATAATATCACTGAACATCCTTGAATTAAGAACTATTGTTCCTTTTTCTTTTATATCTGCATTCACAAAGTATTCTATTCCCATATCAAAACAATTTCCCACAAGTTTTAATCTGTCGTTCGCCTCGATATAAATACCTTCAAGTATTGGCAATGTTGCCTTTGTCATAACCGCTTTCTGTACAGTGTTAATCGCTTCCATAAGATCTTGTTTATGGCATGAGAAGTTCATGTTCTAAACCTCCATTTTATTTCATATAATAATTCTATACCAGTATCAGGAGTAATAAGGGGTGTGAAAATTGTTGAAAAATCTTGTATTGCCTGATATTTCCCGCTTATTACCTGTTGAATTTTCTGTTGATATCTTGTATTTAAATTCACAGAAAAAGATTTTCTGATAAAATTTAAAATTTTCCACAATCAAAGAAACAAATCTTCCACAGGATTTTGTTGATTTTAATTTGCTTAAAAAAAATAAGTGACTGATAAACAACAGATGTTATGTTCCGGTAATGTTTTTCTTCATTTCCGAAACAGCCCTTCTGATTTCTAAGTTTCTTTCAATATCTTCAAGGACTTTCTCATATGCATGTAGTACAGTGGTATGATCTCTTCCGCCAAAGGCTTGTCCAATTTTCGGCAATGAAAGATCGGTCAGCTCGCGGCACAGATACATCGCAATCTGCCTTGGATAGCTGACATCCCTTGAACGTTTCTTTCCTGTAATTGAATCAGGGTTAACGTCAAAATATCTTGCTACGGTTTTTATAATTACTGAAGGATTTATTTCTTTTGTTTTATTATTTGAAATCAGCTGCTTAAGGCATTCTTTTGCCAAATCAAGGCTTAGTGGGCTGTTGGTAAGGGATGCGTATGCAACAACCCTGTTTAATGCGCCTTCCAGTTCACGGATATTTGATACTATATTCTCTGCAATATATTCTATTACGTCATCAGGTACTTCAAATTTTTCTATCTGTGCCTTCTTTTTAAGTATGGCAATTCTTGTTTCATAGTCAGGTGCCTGTATATCGGCAATAAGACCCCATTCAAATCTTGATCTCAGTCTGTCCTCAAGGGTTGCAATTTCCTTTGGAGGTTTGTCACTGGAAATAACAATCTGTTTCTGAGCTTCATATAACGCATTGAAGGTATGGAAAAACTCCTCCTGTGTTCTTTCCTTTCCAACGATGAACTGAATATCGTCAATCAGGAGAACGTCTATATTCCTGTACTTGTTCCTGAATTCTTCGTTTTTATCGTCTTTTATTGAATTTATGAGCTCATTCGTAAACTTTTCCGATGTAACGTACAAAACCTTTGCGTTTTTATTCTGTTCAAGAATATAATGCCCGATTGCATGCATCAGGTGTGTTTTGCCCAGGCCTACTCCGCCGTAAATAAAAAAAGGATTATACCTTTTTGCCGGGCATTCAGCAACAGCCACGGCTCCGGCATGGGCAAACTGGTTTCCGCTTCCCCTTACGAATGTATCAAAAGTATATTTCGGATTAAGCAGTGATGAATAGGAATTACCGTTATTGTCCGAGTTTTGCTCGGAAGAAGAAGTATATGTATCCTTGACTATAACTTCTATTTGATACTCCTTGTTTGCAACGGTTTTTACAGCATTTGTTATCAGCGGAATATAGCGAGTCTTAAGGATGTCCCTGTTAAATTCAGAAGGAGCTTCTATTGTGAAAGTATTGTCTTTTATATGCAATGGTTTTGCAGTTTTTATCCAAGTATCAAGACTGATTCTGGTTAATTCCGATTCCAGAAGTTTCTCTACTTTGCTCCATATTTCCTGTACTGAT
>Ga0134105_1002068_pt1 | contig 12196 bp, 13 predicted proteins | sample 16_3_2metaG_FD_94457 | JGI IMG/M metagenome (GOLD analysis project Ga0134105, IMG submission 94457) | Switchgrass degrading microbial communities from high solid loading bioreactors in New Hampshire, USA - 16_60_3.3_214_A3 metaG | ecosystem: Engineered > Bioreactor > Semi-continuous > Anaerobic... | reverse complement strand
GCCATGGCAGCCTTGAACTCATCGAGGTTCACTTCTGTCACAATAACTCCCTTGTCCTTAAGCTTCTGGATATAGTCCTGCTCGCTGCTCTGGACTTCCTGGCGCATCTGGTCGCGGGCTACCTTGCTGGCTTCTTCTATTATCTTCTGCTGCTCACCGGTCAGGCTGTTCCACCAGGAGTTGCATACTGTCAGGTTTACAGATTCCCATGTATGGCGGGTAAGGCTCAGGTACTTCTGGTTGGCTTCCCACATGCTGTTGTTATAGATAGTGGAGATCGGGTTTTCCTGCCCGTCCACAGTACCCTGTTTCAATGCGCTGATCAGTTCGTTGAATGCAATCTGCTGCACTGTAGCCCCCAGGGTCTCGAAGCAGGCGACCTTCTGAACTTCCTGGGGAGTACGGATTCTCAGGCCGGCTACGTCGGAGGGTTTCTTTACTTCACGCACGGAGTTTGTCAGGTTGCGGAATCCGTAGTCCCATGGACCGACATTATGTAATCCCTTGGATTCCAGCACTCCGTCGCTTACCCATTCGGCGAACGGACCGTCCACAACCGCATATGCATGCTCATAGCCGCTGTATACATAGGGTGCGGTCACGAGCGCGTAGCGGGGATCGAATTTGTCAAGAGTACCCTGTGAAACCAGGCAGGCCTGTATGGCGCCTATTCTCGTCTGCTCGGCCATTTCAGGAGCATTTCCCAGTTCGCTGTTGCCATGGATCTCCACGGTCATGGCGCCGCCGGACAACTCTTCAACCTTCTGTTTGAAAGTCTCAGCCGCTTTGGATACGGGTTCATTCGGCGCGCCGAAATGTCCAAGGATGATCTTGACGGGCTTTACAGATTCAGCAGGCTTATCGGCGGGCTTCTGAGTGCTCTCGGCAGTTTTGTCCCCAGTTTGCGCCCCGGGAGTTGTCGTGGATCCGGCAGGTTCAGAAGAGCCGCAAGCGACCATGCCAAGCATCATAAATAATGCAAGGATCAGTACAAAGGCTCTCTTCATATTTTCTCTCCTCCTTATTTATTTGCTATAAACGGCAAATAAATCTTGCCGAATAAGCACTCAGCAGAACCGCAAATATTTTTGTATACAAGTGATGCGATATATATAAAATATATATGGTTTTTGTAGTAGAATTATGTTAATTCCCAGTTACTTGTATGCACATTATTTCATAGATGTTATGCATTGACAATATGTTATTTGCATTATTATACTATCAAATTCATAATTCTTGTATACACTTATTATATTTGTATACAAGTCGTACCTTGACATGCTCTTGTCATCACAATATTTTACGTTATTCCATGCCTTATATGCGATTCTTCCGGTCAATATAATCATTCGATCAATGTGTTGTATGCATATTTCTATCGCCCGGACATTGTTGCTTGACAGCGGTTATCATGTGCGATAAACTGTTTATAAGCATTTCTTGTATCCACTTTTGAATGTTGTATACAGGCTCTATGCTCTTGAATGAAATACAGGTTGAAGATAGAATTAACTTGGTTCGGAAATGTTTTCCGGAAATAATAAGGGAGATTTGCAAATGGGCAGCAACTATACCAGCAGAGAAATTTTCCGCATACTTGAGCATGAGATACTCACGCTGAAAATAAAACCGGGAACGATCCTCAGCGAGAACGCGCTTTGCGCACGTTTTGGCGTTTCCCGTTCCCCTATCAGGAGCGTGCTCCAGGAACTCAGACTGTGCGGTCTTGTAAACATAACCCCATATAAGGGGACGCAGGTCACACGCATGGATTTTGATATTATCAACCAGATCATCTATCAGCGTATTGCCGTGGAAACCTTTGTGCTTGAAGACTTCATCAAGGCATTAAGCCCCATTGACCTTGAAAGGATACGCTTCATTATTAATTCACAGCGCAAGCTGATAGAGAGCGAGGAGTTTGAAGCAAGCCAGTTTTATGCGCTGGATAGCCAAATGCATGAAATCTGGTTTGTGGCCACCCGAAAAGAATATCTGTGGGAATGCATACAGAAGTCAGATTGCCATTATACCCGATTCCGAATGCTTGACATCGTCGAGATCAAGAACTTCGGGCAGATAGTCGAGGAACACGAGGAGATCCTCGAGGCATTGGAGAACCGAGATACCGCCGCTATACGGCCGCTGATGCAAAAGCATCTTTTCGGCGGGATCAGGCGTCTGGGCAACCTGATATTTACAGATCTCAAAGACTACTTCACTCCTATGTCCAGGTAGATAACGCCGGGATACAGCCATGTTATGCGTATAACCATGGCAGAATTCGGCCGCGAAAACGACGAAATGCCCAATAATTAACGGGAGAGTGAATATGATATCCCTTCTATACGCCCTCTCCGTCGAACTCAGGGATAAAGCTTTCCGAAGCTGTATCGCCTTCCTGTATAAACCCGTTTTTCACCCCGATTCCTATTGCATAATCAACAAGTTCTTCATATTCTTCTTCGGATATTTTCCTGTTAAGTTCCGGATATGCCGGATTATTTCCTATTGGAGTATATTGGTTCATAATGCTGATGAAAATCCTGTCACCGTAGGTCTCATGCAAGTATCTGATAATTCTTTTTGAATCCTCAAGGTATCCCGGCAATACCAGGTGCCTGACTATCACGCCTTTTCGCATTATGCCGCGTTCATCAAAACTTGTTTCCTTCACCTGTCTTACCATTTCTTCAATTGCCGCCGCTGCAACTTCGAAATAATCCTTGCAATTGGAGTACTTCATCGCAGGCTCTGCCGACATATATTTGAAATCGGGCAAATATATATCAACATACCCTTCAAGCAGTTTTAAGGTTTCTGCTTTCTCATACCCGCCGCAATTATATACGACAGGAAGGATAAGACCTCTTTTGCGTGAAATGCTCAAGGCTTCTATAATATGCGGAACATAGTGGCTTGGAGTAACCAGGTTAATATTATTGGCGCCTTTGTATTGAAGCTCAAGGAAAATATCTGCCAGTCTTTCTATTTTTATGACCTTTCCTGCCAGCCCTTTTGATATATTGCTGTTCTGACAATATACACACCCCAGCGCGCAGCCAGAGAAAAATACCGTACCGGAACCTTCTTCCCCCGATATGCATGGTTCTTCCCACATATGAAGTGCCGCCCTGGCAACCACTAATTCATCGGTGGTTTTGCAATATCCCCTTTTTCCGCTGGTTCTGTCTGCATGGCATTCCCTTGGGCAAAGAACACAGTCTTTTAAAATATCTTTCATCGTTGCTGAACCTTTCCGAACAGGTGTATGCCCCTCCCCGCCAAAGGCGGTTAAGCTATCTTAAGTATATTCTGGCGTATAACCCCGTGCGAGTAATTCCTGTGTAACAATACGTGCCTGATAATCACTGTAGCACCAGACTGCATCGAGGCGGGCGCCCTCAGGGCTGTAATTGCATGCTGAAAAAATATCTCTTACATCCTCCCGATCCTCTTCTACAATGCCCCGACTGTATGTATTATCCAATGTGGTTCTGCCAGACTCAACAACGATCTTTCCTGAATCAATATACTCCTGGAATGCTTCAAGTGTTTTCATACATAAAACAAGGTTTCCATCACCCTTGAAGTGGGTAAACATTCATGCTTTTAATATTTTCAATCTCGCCGGCAGCATTGTTATATCGCAGGTCTACTTCATAGCCGTCTTTCTCCAGGAGCTGTTTCATATATTCTCCCTCTTCCCTCCAACGCTCGGAGGGTAACTCAGGCAATGAGATACCAACTTTTTTGGTTTGAGCCTCTCTTGGCACGCAACCCGCAGCAGAAAAGTATATGATGATTGCCATAGTTAAGGCAAGAATTCTCTTTATCCACATAATAATCACCTTACTCACAGCAACAGCATAACCCTCCCCATTATTTAAAGTAATTGTAAGCAGGCAAATCATGAAAAATCAAGAGAATGTTTGAGCGGCGTTCATAATTTCTTTTGGTTGTTAATATGGTAAAATAAAAATTGGCATATCAATCACAGCCATGTTATTTCGCAGGCGTCAGCAAGGTTTTATCCCACATGGACATATCAGTTATACCAACCTTTTTTAGAATTGGTTAAGGGGTGTTGCAAGTTGATTCAAAAAAGAGTCAGAAGCCTGATCGCCTTTATTGTCTGCATTGTTCTGGCCGCCGCGTCGATATGCCTCGCATCCCTGATAGAAAGCGATTTCGGAAGGGTCAGCGTACAACAGATCAGGATACCGATCACGACTAACAATGGAATATCCACCTATATTCCCGCAAAGCTTTACATCCCCGAAGGGGTGGACAGTTCGCATCCCGCTCCGGCGGTACTCCTGATGCATGGGTACCAGAATGACAAGGATACCTCCGCGGCATTCGCGATTGAGCTGGCGCGCCGTAAAATTGTCGCGCTGTCGATCGATGAGTTCGGCCACGGGGAAAGTCCTATCGGAATGCGGAACAGGGGCTACGATAATTCGAAATCCGGTCCGAACCGGTTCAAGATGTTTATGAGCTTTTCAATGCTCAACTTCGATAATGTTGACGGTTTGATTGATTCTTCAATGGGGGGAACCGCCGCTTTCCGGTGGCTCCAGTCCCGTGATTACGTACTTGCCGACAAAATCGGGATTACCGGGCATTCAATGGGAACATGGAGTTCGTATACGGTTGCCGCGGAAAACCCCGATCATGCCGCAATCGTGATCCAGTGCGGGGAAGTAGAAGGACCTGTCCGCGACGAAAACGGGAATGTCAGGTTCCACAATGTTCTGATTCTCCAGGCCCAGTATGACGAGTTTGACTATTTCCGGGATTACCAGCTGACAACGGTGAACCTGAACAAAACAGAATTGAGGTATAAGGTTTTCAGCGGCCAGGACGCGCCGGTTGAATGGAATAAAACATACGGCAGTTTCGCCGACGGCACCGCAAGGCGGATGGAGCTTCTCAGAACGCTGCACAGGGGAGTCACACACAGCAGCAGGGGCATTGCCACAGCGATGGAATGGTTTACGACCGCGCTGGGAGTTGAACCGGACATACCACCTACCAACCTGGTGTATATGATAAGGGAGCTTTTAATGGGTTTTGCTTTGCTCGCTGCCGTGATATCATTGCTCCCGCTCTGTTCATTGCTTCTTACTACAAAGTTCTTTGCCCCGGTGGCGCAGCCGCTTCCCGACAGGTATGTGGCGCCGAAGAAAAGCTGGCATAAAACGGCGATAATAAGCATCTTGCTTAGCGCTGTCCTTTATCCGTTTGTAACGCAGTTGGGACACGGGCTTTTCCCGTACCCGGACGGCGTTTTCAAGACGCTTATGGCCGGCGGTCTGATCCTGTGGCTGGATATGCTGTTTATCATTGCGTTTTTCATGTTCCGCAGATGGTATAAAAAGGGCGAAGGAAAAGAGCTTGGCGTCACAATGTACGATATGGGCGTATCATTTGACCGGGAAAAGACGGTGATTGACTGGACAATAATCGGCAAGACCGTTCTTATGGCGGTGATCATGTTTGGGCTGCTGTATGCCCTGACAACGATAGGATACCGCTGTTTCAACACCGATCTCAGGTTTATATGGCCGTTCCTGCGCCCGTTTACGCCGGGACGCTTCCTGCAGTTCCTGATATACCTGCCATTCTTCCTGCTGTTCTTTCTGTTTAACGGGGGCGTCAGGCTGTTCGGCCAGATGCGCCAGAAGGAATACGAATCGCCTGCGAAGACGCAGTTTGTCTGGTGGCTGAAAAACATATATGTCATGCTCGGCGGGCTTGTCATCGTTGCGTTATTCGAATATGTCCCGTTTTTGCTTGGCTATGGAACAGGATGGGCGCTGGCAGGGCTTTCGTTGTTCGACGGCCCGTTTATGAGCGCGCTTGTGCTTATCTTCCCGCAGTTTTTCGTGCTGTTCTTTGTAGCTACATACTTCTACCGAAAGACGGGCAAGGTATACCTCGGGTCATTGATAACCGCACTGATTGTATCGTGGATTACATGCGGCGGAGCGGCGTACTTTTAAAGTATGCCGCTCTATTTTCCTATACTGTTGTACACTGCCAGCGCATCGGTAATGTTGTATTGCTCGGTATTGTGATTCCCCCTGGCGCCGGCCGTTATAAGGATATATTCCTGGCTGCCCACCTTGGCGAGACTTGTGAGGCAAAGGCCGGCCTCGTCGGTATATCCGGTTTTCCCTCCTAAGATTTCTCCGTTAATAATGTTTTGGCCGCAAAGTCCTTCATACATCGTACTGTAAAAGGTTATCCCATACGGATGCTTATTGGTGGGCGGCGTGGAATAGCGGTATGAGGTGAAGATTTCATTGACGATCTATCTATTGCCTGAATCTGGCCGGGTATATTCCCTGCTTTATATAACACCAATTCCAGGCGCCTTCGTCGTTTGGTTCATATTAATTGACCTTGCCTTGTATTTGATGGTAGTATGATGATATTAATGCAATATCCTGTTATAATGGATACAGTTATATTTTCAGGAGGGTGTTATGAAAGGAAAGAGATGTGTATTGGTTCTTATTGCCCTTTTGCTGCTTTTTCAAGCACCGGTTGTCTGCAGTTCTACAGAATCGTCAGCCACTGAAACCATCTACAACGAAGATAAGGCTATAGCTCTGAACAAGATGGGTCTCCAACGGTAGTTTTGACCTGGATAAACGACCGACCAGGGCCCAGGCGGCCGTCATGTTCGTCAAGCTTCTCGGAAAGGAAGCTGAAGCCAAAGCCTCCGCTTATGCACATCCTTTTACGGATGTTCCCTCGTGGGCAGACCCCTTTGTTGGCTACATGTACCATTATAAGTATACGGCTGGTGTAGGCAATAATCTATATGGCACAACCAATCTGCTTACTGCTCAGGAATATTGATTTGGGAACCGTAGGAGGCGTTGTCTTTACAGATGCCATAACCTTGGTCAGAACAGGGTTCGAAGGATATCTTCCCAGGGTTAACCGCGATCTTCTCCCGGACAGTGCAAAGGACTTTAAAAAGATAGGAACAAGTGGCTTTTACTGCCCGGCAGAAGAGTTATATAAAACGGAATACATGTCGCAATACATTACTCCTGTAAGCTCCGGAGGCGCCAGCGATTATAATGATGATATACATAAGGCATCATGGTCCGGTGCTTATAATCAAGCATTAGTCATATTGTATGATGGAGCAGGCAAGCCTTTGGCCTATTGCATTTTCAGAAAGAAGTGATAAGGGCTGTCCCCGCTCGTAAGGATGTGGACGTGTTTTCTTTCTTAGAGAGTTTTGCCTCTTTCGAGGAAGGGGTATACCCTTTGGGCCGACAAACCTAATAGCGCCAGTATTGGAACCGAACAGAATAACAACAAATTACATGAGGCTTCCGGACGTTACCGGAAGCCTTTTCCCTTATGCCGGGCATCTGTTTGAGGAAAATGTCCATGGATTCATCGGTTGTTGCAAGATGCCAGTCTCCTATGCGAAGGCGATCCTCCGGATTATCAGGGAAGCTGAAAATTTACCACGAGAACCGTCCCCTTGGTTTGCCCTTGGTTTTGTTACAGTTCAACACTAAACATATAAGCAGTGCTGTAATTATCGTACCCATCAGGAAAGACTTCCGCTGTCCAGTACTTATCCGGATAAGGAATGTTTACATCATGACCAAGTATTATATTCCGAGTGATATCATACATGGCATTACTGTCATACCCTTCGCTATTATGCATTGCTTCCATATCGCCCGAAAAAACAGCAAATGCAAACTGTGAGATGAATGGCAGTCCTGCGACAATCTTGTCTTCGGTTCTTTGCGGTGTGAAATCAAAATAAACAAAGCCTTCAGGTACGGGAGTACCAGCTTTCATAAAACGCCCCCAGAAGCAGTGCCTTCGTTCAGCATCCACTCCTCTGCCATAATGGTGCTGAAGTAAAACATCATAGTCAAAGCCTGATTTGTATTCGCTCATGGTATCCAGTATGCTGAAAAGTTTCTTAAGGCCCCCGACAGTATCCAGGCCGTCACATTCGCAGCTTTCTTTCCCGATAAACCGCAGGGCGGGCATTTTCATATATTCGAATTTCTCAACCTTAAAGCCTTTCTGCAGCCTTTCAACCGCATCGGGCATGAAAAGTGTCCATTGAACTCTGGCATCGCATTCTTTTAACGCATTTACAAAACCGAAAATATCAACGCTGTATGTTCCTAAAGGACCTGTTTTGCCTCCCGCAATTTGTTCGCGTATCTTTCGATCACGCATGACCGAGAAATCAGTAAACATTTTTGATACCACATCCCGGAGATCATCATAATTAGTTCTTCCCGATAACTCGTCATCAAACCTGTCTAACGCATTGAAAACAGCTCCATTAACAATCCCGGAAGGCTCAATATCTTTCAGATATGCCCTGAGTTGTACATTTTGATTTCTGAACCGTGCAAGTATACCCTGCATTAAGATTTGCTCATTCTCGGCCAGCTTATCATCGGTCCATTCTGAATCGTCAAGAATCCATTCAGTCAGAGCATCGAAAACATTCGGATTATGTTTTCTTGCTTCAATCGCCCATTTTATAACCCTTTGATATTTATCGATGTCAGGCAGCAATTCGTCTTTTTGATTTTTTAAGTCGTTCCAATAAAATTCATCAATGAATGAATGGGACATTTCAAAACCTCCCTGAACGGTAATGTTTATTTTCAGAGGATGGAATATCCTGATTTTGCCAGGCTGCACCCTTGACGGCGGGAAACCATGAAACCGTGTAAACGCCTTGGAAAAGCTCTCCTGGGTATCATACTGATAACGCATTGCAACATCGATTATCTTGCTTCCTGGTGCCAGCAGATCAAACGCTGCCAAAGTCAACCGACGGTTTCTGATATATTCGCCCACCGTCATACCAAATACCAAGTGGAAAAGCAGTTGAAAATGAGAGCTTGATGTATAAGCCTGGTTTGAGATTTCGTCTATGCTTATCCTGTCGGTTAAATGGTCTTCAATGTATTGAATGCTTTTCGATAAGCATTGTATCCAGTTCATTCCATCCACCTCTTTTCTGACAGTAATATAACTTATTTGCATTCAAAAGTCATGTTCCAAAATACGATGCTTTGTCCGAGTCACAATCTCTATTCGGGGAAACTTGGGACAGAGATAAGTTTATCCGCTTCAACGTCAAAAGCCTTGAGGCAGCGTCTCAAGGCTTTTGTCCATGGGGCATTTTGCGGTTTGGCTTAATTCTCTGGAACAGCCGTAAACGTGAGCGGTCCTATGACACTTACCGCAGTTCCCGGGTTTGTAAGTTCGGCCGTAAGGGTATATGTCACCAGCCCGGAAGTGGAGAATCCTCGATCAACATGGGCCAGTGAAGTGACTTTGCGGAAATCAAAGTTCCCTTCCCCGGTGTCAGTTGCGCTGTAAATCAAAGTGCCTGTATTAGGAGAACCACGCCAAATTTTAAAGAGTATGGGCGTAACAGGTCCGGGCGGAAGCTGCCAACCGACTGCAGCTCGCAGGACTAAATCGAGGTCAGGGGATGTCTGTGCAGTTATTGCAGCCAACGGTGTCGCCGAGGCGGAAATTGGGATATTTACGGTATATTAGCTGCTCCTGAAGTATTTTGCGGTAAAGTATAGTATTGAATACTCATGTCAGCAATCACTCCTTTATTTTAAAAACTTGTACTACATCATATGTGGGCCTGTCCGAATGGGTTACAGTTTGTCCGATTTGGATAGTATATGAGCGCAACATTTTTCGACGAAACCCCCGGAAGTTTCATATGGAGAGAAGCTTACCGACAGTTATTCCCCCATGGCGACCAATATCGTACTGTGTTTATGGCGTTAGAGGATAACTCTTAAGAAGTTGCATGACAGGAAATCTGTCCGGAGAGGTAAATGCAGTACGGAAGTTATTTGCGGGCGACAAGTAGTTTTTTATGGAGATAGGTGTTTTCAGGTGTATATAAGAAGTACCCGCCAGAGCAATAAAAGATTGCCAGCGGGTACCCAACCCTTGAAAAGCCTTTATCTACCGGGCTTTTTATACTTTTGCTCAAATGGACTTGACCTGGCAAGTCACTGAAATTACTTGCTCTCAGGAATATCACACAGGAAACCGGCGCATCCGCGGAACGCGTCTTCTCCGATAGAGGTAACCTTTATTCCATCAATCTCGGAAGGAATAACCAGCGTCGTTCCTTCTCCTATATATTTTGAAATGGTGGCCTCGTTATTCTCAATGGTATATTCATAGTCCGTTTTCGGGTCTTTCTCCCGGTGTTCGCTTGCTGTAGAGTCATCCAGTATTGTAACCTTAATAATCCAGTTACCGTTTACATCAATCAAACCGCCGTAATCCCCCTGAACTGCCAGATAATTCACGCCGATTTCCGTCAAATAGTTAAAAACAGCGTCCACAAGCACTTCTCCATTTTTTTTCTTGATACCATAAAGTCTTAGGTCTCCACTTTCAGTGCCGTAAACCTCAAATATTTCAAATTCCCTGCCGTAACCAGGGGCACTGACAATCTCTCCGATGATCTTGTCATATATTCTGTCTCCCCCGTTCAAACTAACAAAATATCCGTCTCCGTCATATTTGTATGTACTGCTATACGGCATTTCAGTCCCGTCTTGGTAATAAAACTCCTCTTCGTAAACATTTGGTCGCATGCCGCCGGATAATACATAAAAACCATCGCTGTTGTAATGCATCTCCCCCAACATAAACGGCGTTAAAAGGTTTCCGTCCAAGTCAATGATTGCGCTGTGTATAGCCGCAGATTCCCCGTTACCATAAGGAGCTATCTCCCTGACTATGGAAGTATCGGCATACTTAAATCCTGAACAAGTCATGTATTGTCCTTCGGTTATACGGCGGCCGCTTTTGTCAATTAAGCCCCAGCCACCATAATAATACAATGCCCGGCCCCTGTAAAATACTAAGCTTTTCTGATTATTGTAAAAAAAATCTAAAGTGGAGCTATACGGACCCAGAACCTTCGCTCCGCTACTGTTTATATAATAATAACTGTCGCCATCATTTTCCATAACCGCTGCCAGCCCTTCATTAAAAAGCGGAGCGTTTATATATGAGTAAGGCAGTATTTGCTTCCCGTCATAGTCTATCACGCCCCATTTGCCGTCCTTAACGACCGGTATGTATTCGTACGCGTCAGTTTCCTTATAATACAATTCGCTGGGCTTGCTATGCAAGCTGACCCCATCGAAAAAACTATAATAATCAAATTCTGTTGCGCTATATTCATAAACAAAGCTACCATCCGCGCCTGCAATCGCGTAACACGTCGTGTAATCCGGCTCTCCTGTGCTGTATGTGAGCAGATATGCGTATTTATTACCGTATGTCAGCAGTTCGACATCATCATAAAAAGGTTCGCAAATGATGTTGCCGTTTTGATCAATGAAACCATATAAAAGACTATCGCGTCCATCCCAAAAACTCTGGATTTTTACAGGTGTTCTTGCGGATTTTTTCAACCGCCCGACATAGGGAAATATCTTACCGTAATCATCTCGCGGCACAAGCCCAGGATGCTTGGGATCGTTCACAGAAGATGACGCATCAGATGCATGGGGAACAACGGTTTCCCCGGGTGAGGCGGTTTTGCCACAGCCACTCAACAGGATCAACATGCTCAAACCTAACACAAAAGCAGATCGTTTCATCGCAATCCCTTATCCCTCAAGGCTTATAGTTATTAAAAATGTATGCGAAACAAAGGGGACACAGAATCCCCGGCTTGATCATCATTCCGTCACCTGTCAGAAACTTACTCCTAATAAATTGTAAAATACTATGTTTAAATAAATCAACTATCTCCTTTTAGCATACGTAAATTTCTATCGCCTGCCGTTCCTTAACAGATATATGTGCTTGTCGATAAATGGAAATCCTTCTTTTCAACATATAGCGGTAACCATTTCAGATACTCAATTTCTATCCCTGTGGATATTCTATGCCCAATATATCGACAATCAGATGCTTTAAACCCTTCATCGGGCTGGGAACAGGAATGTCAAGAACGTACATTAAGCTTAATGCAAAAGCAATGGCATACAGTATGGAAAAAGCCGTTAGTTCCCTCCATTCCTTTCTCTTTATAAGCCCCGGAACGTTGATTATAATGATGAAAGCATATATCAATAAAAGATATATCATGTCTCCTTACCTCTTTCGAACTTCG
>Ga0134105_1002059_pt1 | contig 12255 bp, 14 predicted proteins | sample 16_3_2metaG_FD_94457 | JGI IMG/M metagenome (GOLD analysis project Ga0134105, IMG submission 94457) | Switchgrass degrading microbial communities from high solid loading bioreactors in New Hampshire, USA - 16_60_3.3_214_A3 metaG | ecosystem: Engineered > Bioreactor > Semi-continuous > Anaerobic... | reverse complement strand
TGGGGGCCTGGCCCGCCGGCGCACCTGCGTGGCTCGCAGCGCTGCTCCACCCGCTCAAGGTGCTGGTGGTGCTGGTGCTGACGGAACTGGTGGCCGTGCTGAGCCCCCGTGTCCGCATCCGCCAGGCCATCCGCTTCTACGAGGGCGCCGGCGTGCTGGCCGTGGCCGGTCTGCTGGTGGCCATCTTCGGGTTCTAGGGAGGGGTGAGCCGTGCTCGTTGCCAAGCTTCGTCAACTGGCCCTGGTGACCAGGGCCGGCAGGGTCACCCTGCCGTACCCGTTCCAGCCGCACCCGCCGGCTGAGGGCTTCCGCGGCCTGCCCACCGTGGACGGTGAGAAGTGTATCGCCTGTGGTGCCTGTGCGGCCGCCTGCCCCGCCCGGCTGATCAGCGTGAGGCCCGAAGGGGAGCGCATGGTGCTCCAGGCCGACTACACGCGCTGCACCTACTGCGCCCGCTGCCAGGACGTCTGTCCGACCGGCGCGTGCCACATGACCGGAAGGTTTGAGACCGCTATCGCGGACCGGTCCAAGCTGCGGGTCCGGGTGGCGCTTCAGGCGGCTACCTGCCCCCGCTGCGGCAAGCGGTTCGCCTCGCAGCGCCAGTTGCAGCGGGCCGCAGAGCAGGCCGGCGAGCCGGAGTCCAGCCAGGCGTTGCTCGCGCTCTGTCCAGACTGCCGGCGCCGGGCCTACGGCGCACGGTTGAAGGGGGCTTTGGGCCATGGCTAGTCTGATGCTCATCCTCGCACTGGCCGTCGCGGCCCTGGCCGTGGCCGTGTCGGAGTCTGCGCAGGTCGCGCGGGCCGTGCTCCTCTACGCCGCCCAGGGCGCCCTGATCGCCCTGCTCCTGGTGCTGGGGGCGCAGGTCTCCGGCATCCACGGGCTGATCGGTTCCGCCGTGACGGTCCTGGTGGCGCAGGCCGTGATCCTGCCGCTTCTGGTGATGCGGTACGCCCGGCAGGGGGCGCCGGCCGAGCAGCAGCCGCCCAGGATGGGGTACCTGTGGGCCGGGGCGCTCACCCTGGCGGGCTTTGTCGCCGGCGAGTTCCTGTTCCCCGTGCTGCTGGAGGGCATTCCCGGCGCGACCGCACACGTGCCCCACGGCCTCGCCGGCGGCGTCGCCCTGGTGGTCGCCTCGCTCTGGACCATCCTGGGGCACCGCGACATGCTCAAGGTGGTCCTGGGGGTCTGCGTGCTGGAGAACGGCGTGCACCTCCTGATGGCCGCCATCGCCCCCACGGTTCCGGAGTTGGCTGCGGTCGGCGCGACGCTGGCCGTGATCGTGGCCGTCTGGTTGCTGCTCCTGGTGGGGCGCCGGGCCGAGGAGGCCACCGGTGCCCGCGACGACGGGCTGCTCGACCGCCTGCGGGGCTAGGAGGTGGGCTCGATGAACACGCTCATGCTGGTGCTGATTCTGCTCCCCGCTGCAGCCGGCCTGTGCGAGCTGCTGGTGCCCAGGCTGTCCTCGCAGCGTGCGACGGCCGGGCTCTGGGCCCTGGGCGGCAGCGCCCTTTCCTTCCTCTGTGCCGCACTCGTCATGGCCCAGGTGGCCGCCGGGGCCGAACTCGCCCTGCCGGGAGCCCACCTGCGGGCGGACGCGCTGGGTGTGATCGTCGCCCTCCTCGCCTCCTTCCTGGGCGTGATCGGCGTGGCCGCCGCCCGCCGTCACCTGCGGGTTGACGTGGAGGCAGGTCGGGCGAAGGCGGAGTGGCTGCCGGTGCTCTTCGGCTGCTGCGGCTTCTTCGTGGCCGCTGCCAACTGGGCGGCCCTCACCGATCACCTGCTGGTGCTCTACATCGCGGTGGAAGCCACCACGCTGGCCACCGTCCTGCCGGTGGCCTTCTACCGGAACCGAAACTCCTGGGAGGCCGGGTACAAGTACCTGCTGCTCAACTCCCTGGGCCTCGCGGCGGCCCTGATGGGCCTGACCGTCCTGTACGCGGCGGCCCAGCCCACCCTGGGTGCGGAGGCCCTGAGCCTGGCGACGCTGACGGCCGCAGGGCCGAACCTGCCGCCCCTCGCAGCCGGGCTGGCCGGGGCCCTGCTCATCTGCGGCTTCGGCACCAAGGCCGGCCTCGTGCCGCTGCATGGCTGGCTCCCCGACGCCTACCAGGTGAGCCCGCCGGGGTTCATCGCCCTCTTCTCGGGCATCGGCACGAAGATCCCTCTGGTGGCCCTCGCCCGGGTGCTGCCTCCCCTCATGGCGGCGGCGCCGGCCCTGCGGCCGGTGCTGCTGGTCGTGGCGGCGGTGACGATGCTCTTCGGCATTATGGCCGCGTTCTGGCAGGACGACCTGCGGCGGTTGCTCGGCTACTCGTCCGTGAGCCAGATGGGCTATATCGCCATGGCCCTGGCGGCGGGCGGCGTGGCCGGCTACGAGGAGGCCGCGTATCACGTGGTGAGCCACGGCCTGATCAAGGCGCTGCTCTTCCTGGCCGTCGGCGAGGCCATGCTGGTGGCGGGCACCGCCCGGGTCTCGGAACTGGGCGGCAGGCGGCTGCCGCCGGTCATCGGCGTGACGTTCCTGCTGGCCTCGCTGGGCCTCGGCGGGGTACCACCCATGCCGGCCTTCTGGTCGAAGTTCCAGGTGTTCACTGCCACGGCGGAGGCCGGCTACGGATGGGCCGCCGGGGTGGCGGTGCTGACGAGCCTGCTCACCATCACCACGCTGGTGCGGGCGGGCGCGCGGGCCTTCTTGATGAAGCCCGTGGGCGAGAAGCTGGAACGGGCTCTGCCAGCGCCCTGGATGATCGTGCTGCTGGTGGTGGCGGTCTTCGCCGCCGGGCTCTTCCCGGGGTGGATGAGCGGATTCCTCTCCACGGCGGCTGCCGCCTTGGCGAAGGGGGTGTAGCCTGTGGGTCTGCGGAGTTGGTTTGACGGTCTGGTGAAGCGCTCGTTCACCCGGTCGCTCTGGGTCTACCACGCGAACTCGGGCTCCTGCAACGGCTGTGACATCGAGGAGATCAACGCCTTCACCCCGTACTACGACGCCGAGCGGTTCGGGCTGAAGCTGGTGGGCTCGCCCAGGCACGCGGACGTGCTTTTGGTCTCGGGTCCCGTCACGAGGCAGGTGCGGCCGCGCCTCCTCCGTTTGTACGAGGCCGCGGCCAAGCCCTGCGTGGTGATTGGCGTAGGCTCCTGCGCGACGGGAGGGGGCCTTTGGTTCGATACCTATGGGACCGAAGGGGGACTGAGCAACGTCCTGCCGGTGGATTACTATATCCCCGGGTGCCCGCCGCGGCCCGAGGCGATCCTCTACGGCGTCGCCGTAGCGATGGGCCTGGTCGACCCGAAGGTCCAGCCGTACGAGTACGAAGAGCCGATCGAGGTGCGCGCGGCGAACGGCGAGACGGTCTTTGCAGCGGGTGGGAGCCGTGTCGGTGTATGAGCACGTTCCGCTGCCGGTAGCCGTGCGGAAGGTGCTGCGGGGGCGGGTGGTGGTGGTCGGCGTCGGCAACCCCGGCCGGGGCGACGACGGAGCCGGGCCGCGGGTGGCCCGGATGCTGGCTCGCCACCTGCCCCCGGCGCCCCCTCTGGAGGCCGGCGGCGATCGCATCGTGGCCGCCATCGCCGCGGAGACCACGCCGGAGGCCGAGGTCGGGCGCATCGCCGGGCTCCGTCCCGACGTGGTGCTCCTGGTGGACGCCGTCGACTTCGGGGCGCCGCCGGGCTCCAGCTGCCTCTTCGACGAGGAGGATCTGGTGGCCCGCAGCGGCTGGTCGTCCCACCGGCCGCCGATGACGCTGCTGATGCAGTACCTGGCCGCCCGTACCGGCGCCCGAGTCCTCCTGCTGGGTATCCAGCCGGCGGACGTGGGCTGGAGCGCCCGCATGACCGAGCCCGTGCGGGCCGCCACTTCTGCCGTGGCCCGCTGCCTCTGCCGCTGGTCGGAGGGAGGGGACGCCTGTGCATGAGCTGGGACTGGCGCAGAGCGTGATCGAGGCCGTGGGCGCCGATGCCCGGCGCCGCGGCTTCCGGCGGGTGAAGCGGGTGACGCTGCGCGTCGGCGAGTGGTCGGCGGTGCTGCCCGACTCGCTGGAGACCGGCTTTCAGATCCTCGCCTCCCTGGAGGGTGAACTGTTCGCCGGGACGGAACTCCGCATCGAGCGGGAGCCCGCCCGGGGGGTCTGCACGGCCTGCGGCCGCCGCTTCCTGGCCGGCCGGGGAGGGCTGATCTGTCCCGACTGCGGCGGCGACGGCCGCCTGGAGAACGGGGTGGAACTGGAGATCGAGTCCTACGAGGGGGAGTGACCCGTGGAGGTCAAGGTGGTCGAACGGATTCTGAAGGCAAACGACGCCGTGGCCCGGTCCAACCGGTCCCGGTTCGACGCCGCGGGAGTGTTGGTGGTCAACTTCATCGGCTCGCCGGGGGCCGGCAAGACGGCCGTGCTGGAGCAGACGGTGAAGGGGCTGAGAGGCCGCGTGGCCCTGGCCTGCATCGAGGGCGACCCCTACACCACCCGGGACGCGGAGCGCATCGCCGCCCTCGACTGCCCGGTGGTGCAGATCAACACGCAGGGTGGCTGTCACCTGGACGCATCGCTGGTCAGCCAGGCGCTGGACCAGCTGGACCTGGCCGCCGCCGACCTGCTGCTCATCGAGAACGTGGGCAACCTGCTCTGCCCCTCCCAGTACGACCTGGGTGAGCACCTGACGGTGGTGGTGCTCTCGGTCACCGAGGGGGCGGACAAGCCGGAGAAGTACCCCGCGGCGTTCCAGCGGGCGCAGGCCGTGATCATCAACAAGGTGGACGCGCTGGCGCTCACCGACGTCGACCTGGACGCGGTGACGGCCGCGATCCGCCGGTTCAACCCGCAGGCGGCCATCTTCCCGCTCTCCGCCCGCACCGGCGAGGGGGTGGAGCCATGGCTGCTGTGGCTGGAAGACCGGGTGAAGGCGGTGCGGTAGTGCGCCGTGAGCTGGTGGTGGAGGGCATCGTCCAGGGCGTGGGCTTCCGCCCCTTCGTCTACCGTCTGGCGCGCGACCACCGGCTCGCCGGCTGGGTGTGCAACGACGAAAGGGGCGTGGTGATCGCGGTCGAGGGCGCCCCCGAGGCGGTGGCGGCCTTTGAGCGCGACTTGCAGGCGCAGCCCCCTGCGCTTGCGGTGGTGACGCGCGTGTCGGGCCGGGACGTGCCCCCCACCGGGGAGGCGGAGTTCCGGATCGTCGCCTCGCAGCGGGGCGAGGAGCGCGTGGCTACGGTGCCGGCCGACGCGGCGACCTGCGCCGAGTGCCGCGCCGACATCCTCGACCCGTCCAACCGGCGCTACCACTACCCGTTCACCAACTGCACCCACTGCGGGCCGCGCTTTACCATCATCAAGGACATCCCCTACGACCGGCCGATGACCACCATGGCCTCCTTCACCATGTGCCCGGAGTGCGAGCGGGAGTACCACGACCCCGCCGACCGCCGGTTCCACGCCCAGCCCAATGCCTGCCCGGCCTGCGGCCCCTCTGTACGACTGGTGGACGCCGCAGGCCGTGATCTTTGCAGGCCCGACGCATGGCTGGAGGAGGCAGCGGCGCGGCTCCGGGCAGGGCAGATCGTGGCCGTGAAGGGCATCGGCGCCTTCCACCTGGCCTGCGACGCCACGGACGAGGAGGCGGTGGCCCGGCTCCGGCGGGTGAAGCACCGGCGCCACCGTCCCTTCGCCCTGATGGCCCGCGACCTCGAGACGGCGAGGCGGGTGGCGGAAGTGAGCGCGGATGAGGCGCGGGCGCTCACCTCGCCGGCCGCGCCCATCGTCCTGCTCCGGCGCAGGCCTGACCCGGAACTGCCGGTCGCGCCCTCCGTGGCGCCGGGGGTCGACACCCTGGGCATCATGCTGCCCTACACGCCACTGCACATCCTGCTCCTGCAGCAGGCGCCCCCGCTCCTGGTGATGACCAGCGGCAACCCGAGCGGGCTGCCGGTTCAGTACCGGGAGGAGGAGGCGCTCCGGGATCTCGCAGTTCTCGCCGATGCGTTCCTGATCCACAGCCGGCCGATCCACGTGCCCTGCGAGGACTCGGTGGTGCAGGTCGTGGACGGCGCGGTCCGGTTCCTCAGGCGCTCCCGGGGCTACGTCCCCCGGGAGGTGCCGGTGCCCGCACCGCCCAGTCCGGAGATCCCGGCCATCCTGGGAGCGGGGGGCGACCTGAAAAACACCTTTTGCCTGCTGCAGGGGCGGCGGGCCGTGCTGAGCCAGCACCTGGGCGACCTGGAGACGGCCGAGGGGCAGGCCAACTACCGGCGGGCCCTCGACCACCTGCAGCGTCTGACGGGCATCCGGCCGGCGGTGGTCGCCTGCGACCTGCACCCGGGCTACCACTCAGCCGCTCTGGCCCGCAGCCTCGGGCTGGATGCGGTGCTGCCGGTGCAGCACCACCATGCCCACCTGGCCGCCTGCATGGCGGAGAACGGCTGGGAGGGCGAGGCGATCGGCCTGGTTCTGGACGGGACCGGGTACGGCACCGACGGCGCCATCTGGGGTTTCGAGGTGCTGGCCGGGGGGTACGCGGCCTTTCAGCGCATCGCTCACCTGGCGTACAGCCCGCTGCCGGGCAGCGAGGCCGCGGTGCGCCATCCCCTCCGGGCCGCGGCGGGCATGCTTTGGGCCCACCTGGGCGAGGAGGCCCTGGAGCGGCTGGCCGCGCTCCACCCGGGACGGACGCAGGAGATCGCGAACGTCAGGCGCCTGCTGACCGCCGGGCTGAACTCCCCGCCCGCTGGCACCGCCGGCCGCCTCTTCGACGGGGTATCGGCCATCCTGGGCATCTGCCTGGAGGCGACGTACGAGGGGCAGGCGGCCATTGAACTCGGGGCCGTGGCCGACCAGGAGCCCGACGGCGTTTACCCGTTCCGGCGGGAAGGCGGCGAGATCCTGCCCGGCCCGCTCCTGGAGGCGGTGCTGGCCGACGCCGAGCGCGGGGTGCCCGCCCCCCGCATCGCCGGACGCTTCCTGGCCACCGTGGTGGCCATGCTGGTGGACGCCGCCTGCTACGCCCGGGAGCAGACCGGGCTCACCGCCGTCTGCCTGAGCGGGGGCACGTTCAACAGCCCGTGGATGCTGCACCACGCCGCCCGGGCCCTGGAGCGGGAGGGCTTCCGGGTGCTTGCGCACCGGCACGTGCCCACGGGGGACGGCGGGCTCTGCCTGGGCCAGGCCGTGATCGCACAGAGGAGGTGGCGGGAATGTGTCTAGCCGTTCCGGCCAGGGTGGTGGAGACAGACGGCCGCCGGGCCACCGTCGAGGTGCTGGGGAACCGGCGGCGGGTCGACGTGAGCCTGGTGGACGCGGCCCCGGGACAGTACGTGCTGCTGCACGCCGGCATCGCCATCGCGGTGCTGGATGAGGCCGAGGCGGAGGAGACGCTGGCGGCGTACCGGGCGGTGCTGGGCGAGGCTCCGGCGGGCCACGGGCGTGCGCCGGACCGCGGCGAGGGCCCACTGGAGGGTGACCGCTGATGGACGAGAACACGCTCGCACGGCCGGTTCCCGAAGACGCCCCCGCCGCCGCGGCGGCCTGGGTGGAGCGCATCCGCCGCAAGGTGGCGGAGTCCGGGCGTACCGTGCGGTTGATGGAATTCTGCGGCACCCACACGATGGCCATCGCCCGCAGCGGTCTCAGGAGCCTCCTGCGGGGGGCGGTGGAACTGGTGAGCGGGCCCGGCTGCCCGGTCTGCGTGACGGCCGACGGGGAGATCGACCGCATGCTGGCCTACTGCGACGTGCCGGGGGCCATCGTGGCCACCTACGGCGACCTGCTGCGGGTGCCGGGGTCCCAAAGCAGCCTGGCCCAGCGCCGGGCGGAGGGGACCGACGTGCGGGTGGTCTACTCCGCCCTGGACGCGCTGCAGCTCGCCCGGGAGAATCCGGACCGGCCGGTGGTTTTCCTGGGCGTGGGCTTCGAGACTACGGCACCGGCGGCGGCCCTGGCGGTGAAGACCGCCCGGGAAGAGGGGCTTGGCAACTTCTACGTTCATAGTGCGCACAAGCAAACGCCCCCGGCGATGCGGGCCTTGCTGGAGGCGGGCGACCTGAAGCTGGACGGCATCATCTGCCCCGGCCACGTTTCCACCGTGCTGGGGGCGGAGGCCTTCGCCTTCCTCCCCGCCGAGTACGGCGTGCCGGGGGCCGTGGCCGGCTTCGAACCGCTGGACATCCTGCTGGCGGTGGACCACCTGGTGGACGCCGCCCTGGGCCGACGGTCGCCGGACCTCTGGAACGGCTACCCGCGCTGGGTGCGGCCCGGGGGCAACCGGAGGGCGCAGGTGCTCCTGAACGAGGTCTTCCGCCCCTGCGACGCCCGGTGGCGAGGCCTGGGGTGGCTGCCGGGGAGTGGTCTGTGCCTCCGGGACGAGTTCGCCCCGTTCGACGCCGAGACGCGCTTCCCGGCGGCGGTGCCGGAGCCGCCCGCCCGGAAGGGCTGCCGCTGCGGCGAAGTGCTGCGGGGGCTTCTCACCCCGGCCGAGTGCCCCCTGTTCGGCAGGGCCTGTCGGCCGGAGCAGCCAGTGGGGCCGTGCATGGTCTCCAGCGAGGGGGCCTGCGCCGCGTGGTACCGGTACGGCCCCGGCGAGGAGGTAAGAGCATGACGGAGCGCGTGACCCTCGCCCACGGCGACGGTGGCGAGGCGACCCACCGCCTGATCGCGGAGATCTTCTACCCGGCGTTGGCCAATCCCGCCCTGCTGCAGGGGGGCGACAGCGCCGTGCTCGACCCGCCGGGGGCGGGGCGGCTGGCCCTCACCACCGACTCCTTCGTGGTGCATCCCATCTTCTTCCCCGGCGGCGACCTGGGGCGGCTGGCGGTCTGCGGTACCGTCAACGACCTGGCGGTGGCCGGAGCCCGGCCGCTCTGGCTGAGCGCGGGCTTCATCATTGAGGAGGGATTCCCGCTTGCCGACCTGCGCCGCCTGCTAGGCAGCATGGCCGCTGCGGCGGCGGAGGCGGGGGTGCAGATCGTCGCCGGTGACACGAAGGTGGTCGGCCGGGGCCAGGCCGACGGCTGCTTCATCAACACGGCGGGCGTGGGGCTGGTGCCGCAAGGGCGCGACCTGGGCGCCCACCGCATCCGGACGGGCCAGGCGATCCTGGTGAGCGGGCCGGTGGGCGAGCACGGGGTGGCCGTGCTCTCGACCCGCGCCGGCCTGGCCTTCGAGACGCCGGTCGTGAGCGACGCCGCCCCGCTGATCGCCCTGGCCCAGGCTGTGCTCACCGCGGCGCCGGGAGCAGCCTGCATGCGCGACCCGACCCGGGGCGGCCTGGCCACGGCCCTGGCCGACCTGGCGGCCGACAGCGGCTGCGACCTCGTCGTGGAGGAGGCGGAGATCCCCGTGAGTCCGCAGGTTGAAGGCGCCTGCGACCTGCTGGGCCTCGACCCGCTCTACCTCGCATGTGAGGGGCGCCTGCTGCTCTTCTGCCCGGCGGAGGAGGCGGAGGCGGCGCTGGCCGCGATGCGCGCCCACCCGCTGGGCCGGGGAGCCCACATCATCGGCCGGGTGGGCGGGTCCGGCGGGCGCGCCTTCCTGCGCACGGCCATCGGCGGCACACGGCGACTGGAGCGGCTGACGGGGGAGAACCTGCCCCGGATTTGTTAGCGATCGGCTGCGTGCGGCAGGCCACAGCAGGAGGAACTGGCGGGAAAACGAGCGAACCTAAATTTAGTACGCATTAAAAAGTAATGGCTAGAAAGCTTTCCGCCAGGGAGGGAATCCACGTGTGGGCCTGGCTTGAGCCGGTCGGCCGGGTGCTGTGGGAACTGCGCTGGCCGCTCCTGCTGTACTTCGGCGGGCTGCTCGTCTGCTACCTCACGATCGACTCCATCCGATACTGGATCCACGAGTGGCGTCAGGACAAGATCGAGGCGCGCTTCCGCAAGGCCGATCTGGCCGCGGTGGACCAGATGGACAGGCAGGAGTTCCTGCACTACCTGACCTACCTCTTCCAGTGCGCGGGCTTCAAGGTTCGGCCCACGCCGCCTGCCCGCAACTACGGCGTGGACTTGGTGCTGGCCCACCCGATCAGCGAGGAGCGCATCGCCGTGCAGGCGCACCAGGGGGCCGATCCGCTGAAGGCCCGCCCTGTGGAGGAAGTGGCGGCGGCCCGCGCCCGCTACCAGGGCACGCGGGCGATGGGGATCACCACCGGGGACTTCACTCCGGAGGCGCGGGAGCAGGCCGAGGAGGCCGGCGTCACGCTGGTGGACCGCACCAAGCTGCAGGAGCTGATGGCCCTCACGCTCGGGTCGGTGCCGATGCCGGAGCGGGAGCCGGAGTCAGAGCCGGAAGCGGAACCCGAACCGGCCGTCAGCAACGGGTGACCGATGGGAATGCAGAGACCTGCCGGGGCTGACCCGGCAGGCCTTTCATCGTTTCAGCCGCCTCAGTTGCCGACGGAGCACGGGCGTTCGAACAGGTAGAGCGTGCCGTTGGCTGCCTTGCCGAACCACGGGCCCCGGAAGCCGCGCCGCTTCAGCTCGGCCCGAAGGAACGGCATCAAGGCCGCGTGGCTGACGATGAGCGTGTCGGCATTCGACTGGAGCACGCGGTCGATCACCCGCTTGGTGCGGGCGCGGACCGCCCGCTTGGTCTCGACGTTCGGGTGCGACTTGAGGTACCAGACGAGCCGCACCAGCACCGCCCAGACGAGGAAGGGCAGCTTGATGCGCTTGCCGCGGAACGGGTAGGGCTCGATCTCCCGCAGGTCCTCCAGGACGATGATCTCTCCCTGAAAGATGGCCTTGGCGGTCTTGATCGCGCGGGGCAGATCGCTGCAGAAGCAACGCTTCCAGTTGCCCCCGCTCAGGTCCACCTTCCCGTACTCAATGTCTGCCGCGTCGTAACCGAGAAACCACTCTGCAACCTCGTCTGGCGTGACCAGGAACTTCGCAGGGAAGTCGTGCTTCACGCGGAAGTGTCTTACCAGGCCAACCTTCACTCTCGTCGTCACCGCTCCCCGGACGTGCTTCCACACCCAATGGCATTGGACGTTCGCCTCCGGCGGACCGCTTCCCTGCGTGAACGCGGGAATCGGGCGTGCCGGGGACAAAATATCGTCTGTCTGAAAACTACCTCACGGGAGGGTCTGTAATGCCGCACCCGCGCGTGTTTGTGACCCGGCGGATCCCCGAGGCGGCGCAGGATATCTTGCGCGCCGCCTGCGAAGTGCACACCTGGGACCACGAGGAGGAACCGGTGCCGCAAGACGAGCTCCTGCGTCAGCTGCAGCAGTCGGACGGCGCGCTGATCGTCGGCCCGCACCGGATCGATGCGGCGGTGATGGACGCCGCACCGCGCTGTCGCGTCTACGCCAACATGGCCGTGGGCTATGACAACATCGACGTGGCCGAGGCGACCCGGCGCGGCATCATGGTGACCAACACGCCCGGCGTGCTCACCGAGACCACCGCCGACCTGGCCTTCGCGCTGATGCTCGCCGCCGCCCGCCGCCTCTACGAGGGCCAGCGCACGATTGTGGAGGGCCGCTGGAAGGGCTGGTCGCCCATGTTTATGACCGGCCAGGACGTGTACGGCGCCACGCTGGGGATCGTGGGCGCCGGCCGCATCGGGCAGGCGGTGGCCCGGCGGGCCCGCGGCTTCAACATGCGCATCCTCTACCACAACCGCCGGCCCAACCCGGCTTTCGAGGCTGAGGTGGGGGCCGAATACCGGGCGCTGGACGACCTCCTGCGGGAGTCGGATTTCGTGGTGCTGCTGGTGCCCCTGACGCCCGAGACGCGCGGGCTGATCGGGGCGCGGGAGCTTTCGCTGATGAAGCCGACGGCGGTGCTGGTGAACGCCGCCCGGGGGCCGGTGGTGGACGAGCGGGCGCTCTACGAGGCCCTCCGCTCCCGGCGGATCTGGGCCGCCGGCCTGGACGTGTTCGACCAGGAGCCCATCCCGCCCGACCACCCGCTGCTCTCGCTGCCCAACGTCACAGCCGTGCCGCACATCGGCTCGGCCACGGTCCGCACCCGCACCGCAATGGCGGTGCTGGCCGCAGAAAATCTCGTGGCGGGGGTGACGGGCCGGCGGCCGTCTAACCTGGTGAACCCCGAAGTGTTCCAGGGGTGACCGCTGGGAGGGATGGCCATGGCTGAGGCGCGGCGCTACCGGATCATGATCGTGGAGGACGACGAGAAGATCGCCTCCATCCTCGCCGCGGCTTTGGACCGCTACGGGTATGACGTCATCCTGGCACAGGACTACGCCAGGATCAAGGAGGAATTTGTGGCCGCGCGGCCCGACCTGGTGTTGCTGGACGTGAACCTGCCCC
>Ga0134105_1002055_pt1 | contig 12280 bp, 5 predicted proteins | sample 16_3_2metaG_FD_94457 | JGI IMG/M metagenome (GOLD analysis project Ga0134105, IMG submission 94457) | Switchgrass degrading microbial communities from high solid loading bioreactors in New Hampshire, USA - 16_60_3.3_214_A3 metaG | ecosystem: Engineered > Bioreactor > Semi-continuous > Anaerobic >... | reverse complement strand
ATTGCTTAACGTGTTATATCCTGATGATAATATACAAATTTTGATTCCTAAAAGGAAACTTATTGAGAGAAGACAGGGTAAAACTTATGAGATAACCAAGAAACTGTTTCCGGGCTATGTTCTAGTCAAAACGCAGATGAATACAGAGATATACTATAAGCTATCAAGGCTACCGAGGGTGTATGGCGTTTTAAAGGATGAATCTGAACCGGTACCCATAAGGGATGAGGAGATGGCCGTCATACTTTCTCTGACGTCGGATGGGGAAACTATAGGTTTCTCTGAAGTATATAAGGAGGGCGAGCGCATCGTCGTTATAAACGGTCCTTTAAAAGGCCTGGAGGGTATTATAGAGAAGTTTGATGCCCGTAAGAGACGGGTAAAGGTTCGAATTCAGTTTCTGGGCAGGGAAAAGCGTATAGACCTGGGTGCTCACCTGGTTAACAGATATAACGGGTGAATGGCCCGGGTTTTAACGTTCTTAATGGCAGTATGTTCTGTCTGGAGCCTGTTCTTGTAAATTAATGACATTGACACTCCTTGATAGATAATGTAGAATTTAAGGGAGTTTGTATGGACAGAATCCCGGGTGGCTTTTGCTGTTTCAGCAAAATGTTTTCTGAGAGAGGTCGTAGGAAGGGTTGAAATTTATTTGGTGGAGATGATATATATGCTGAACATTGGGCCTTTTATTACTGCTTTTTTGATTTCGTTGATAGGAATACCGCCTATTATTTGGTTTGCTAATAAAAATGGGATAGTAGATAAACCTAATGGTAGAAAAGTGCATAAAAAGCCCGTTCCTTTATTGGGTGGAATGGCAATTTTTGTTGCATTTACGGTATCTTTGCTGATTTTTATTGGATTTAATATTAAGACTATAAGTATTGTTTTTTGTTCTATAATTCTTGTGAGTTTGGGTTTAGTCGACGATATTTATGACATTGAAGCTAAGAAAAAGCTTATTGTACAAATATGTTGTGCAGTAATTACGGTGGTTTCAGGCATTAAGGTCAACGTGGGAGAATATATAACTGAAAACATATATATGGCGTTTATGATTGATAGTTTTATAAGTATTTGCTGGATTATAGGAATAATCAATGCGGTTAATCTTATAGATGGTTTAGATGGATTGGCTGGGGGAGTTTCTATTATTGCCTCGGTGGCATTTATGATTGTATTGAAGAAGAAAGGCTTGGATGGCATGGGGTATATAATTGCATTATCGCTTGCAGGTTCAATCCTAGGCTTTCTATTTTATAATTTTTATCCAGCTAAAATATTTATGGGTGATATGGGAAGCACATTTATTGGGTTTTTGTTGGCTGTATTGGGTATAGCAAGTTTAGATGTTCCTAGTAACCCTGCGTCTATTTTTGCACCAATAATAATATTGGCCGTACCGATTTTTGACACCGGTCTAGCTATAGTGAGAAGGATGATGCGCAAACAGCCAATATTTAATGCCGATAAGAATCATTTACATCACTGTATTCTGGAAAAAGGATTTACTCAAAAACAAACAGTGGCAATTATATATGTTTTTGCATTACTCGTTGCTTTGATAGGTGTTGTTGTAACTAAAGGGGGTCATTTTTATCTGGGGCTTACAGTGGTAGTATTTTTTATAATTTTAGGAATATTGGTAAATTTGATAGGGCCATTTAAGATTAAAGATGTGTTTGGGAAAACATATCATGAAATTTCCTTTACTAAAGATGAAAATATACACTTTGATAGTTAGGGGTTATTGTATTTGTAGTTATAATTTTAGGTGGTCAGTAGAAATGAGTCAAAAGAGGTAAAGCGGGTGAGACAGTGCGTAGTTTAGAAAGTGTTATAGAAGAAATTAAAGAGAAAAAGAAAAACCTGGCGGTGGTTTTAGGAGCAAGTTATGGTGGTTTATCTATTGTTAGGAGTCTGGGCAAAGAAGGCATCCCTGTAATAGTTATAGGCACTACAAATTTTATTGGGTGTTCTAGATACTGTGTTTATTATGTCAATGCTAAAGATAATAGTAAAGTTGTTCGGAATTTGGTAGCTATTGCTGAAAAATATGATAGGAAGATAGCGCTGATGACAGACTCTGATAATTATATTAAATTAATTTATCAAAACTGGGATATTTTAAAAGAACGGTATGGATCCCATATATGTAAAGACTTGGAGACGTTTGAATTATTGACTGATAAAAGTAAGCTTTATTTGGTGAGTAATCAGTTGGGAATTGATTCTCCCAAAACGTATTTTTCTTATGAGTTAGACCGTATAAGTAGATTTCCAGTTATCGTAAAACCGATTGACAAGAGCAAATTGCCTTCCATTAAAGGGGAAAAGGTTGCTGTTTGCAAAAATAAGGAACAACTGGTACAAATAGTTGATTATGTGAAGTTGAATGGGACTGATTGTGTAATTCAAGAGATAATCGAAGGAGATATAAGGAATTTGTTTTCTGTAACATTATTTAGATCAAGTGATGGACAGGTACTCCAGGGATATAGCGGGTACAAAATAAGGCAGTTCCCTGTCAATTTTGGAACGGTAAGTTCATTTGTTGTTAACCAAAACAGGGAACTGCTGGATATGAGCATCCAAATTCTCAACAAAATAGGATATATAGGCGTTGCTAATTTTGAGTATAAATATAATCCTGAAGAAAACAAATACTATATAATAGAAGTTAACGGGAGATTCCCTATGTCAACTGGGGTAACAGAGATATTAGGGAATAAATTTGTTTATAATGTTTATAGAAGTTGTTTAAGTCAAGATATGCACCAAAGTGTAAATACCCATCAAAGTAAAGTAGTATGGGTGCACTTTTTGCAGGATCTTAGAGCGAGGATGCAGCTTAAACGCCGTTCATTATCTGTTTTAAAACTTAAGGCAAATGGATATAAAATTAAATGGGCTTTGTGGGATAGAAGAGACATAAAACCTGCGTTAGTGTATTTAAAAGACTCAGTGTACGGGAGACTTATTAAAAGGAATTAAATGTAGCAAAGGTGGAGAAAATGAGAGGAAATATAGAGGCGGTATTGAAAAAGCAGATTGTTAACTTTTTATGCATATATCTTATCATTGACTCCATTAATGGGATTTTACTTAGGAGTTCTTTGCCTTTATCTTTTAGTTTATCTCAAGTTTTTAAAGCAGTATTGTTAGCTTTTATGGCTGTTTTGATATTGTTTAAGTTACAGTATAGACCAAAGTATATAGCCGCAGGGCTAATTTTGCTTGCATTTACGGCAGCTATTTTTACAAAAAATTTCCAGCAGGGAGTGGATTTTACCAAATTTTTGATGCTACCTGTTTCATATATTTTTGCTTCATTGTATGAACTTGATGGCTCTCAAATAAGAAAAATAGTATTTATAAATTTAATGTGTATTGTGGTTAACATAATGTTAGGGATAATAGGATTTGGTTACCATCAGTATGAAGCACAATATACTGGAACCAGGGGATTTTTCTATGCTGGCAATGATCTGTCTGTAGTATTTGTGATATTGTCATTTTTTAGCTTATATATTGCCTGGACAAGATATAGTAGGTATTTTTATATAGCATTGTCTGCCTTCTTATTGTTCCTAGCTGCTAATATTGCAACCAAGGTTTCTATTTTTGGGATTATAATTTTGATAGCATTTTTCCCCTTAGATAGCTTAAATAATATACGGTTTACTAAAAAGAACCTAAAGGGATTGGTATGGGGTCTTGTGGCTGTACTGGTGTTCATAATAGTGGTTTTGCAATTAACTTCTTTAGGTGGTTTGTTAAACCGTACTGCAGATGCCATGTATAGATATAGTGGTAGTATCTTATCTACTCTTTTGTCAGGGCGTAACATAAAGTTAAAAAGGGAATTTGTTCATTTTGCTGATGAATTTAGTTTTACTAAGTTGCTATTTGGGAGCAAAACTAAAATTGTAATAGAGATGGACTTGTTTGATGCCTTTTTTAACTATGGCATGGTTGGTGTAACGATTTTGCTATTTATTTGTATTTATGGTATTCATATATATAAAATAAAGCTCAATAAAGACGGCAGTTATTATTATAAAAAGCTCATGTTTTTAAATTATTTGATTTTATTAATCTCTTTTGTCAGCGGACATGTGTTTTTTTCTGCGACTGTAAATGTATTTATCAGTCTAATCAATGTATATTGCGAAAAATGCTCTGTCCAGCCTAAAGGCAACAGGATATTTCTTATTTCAAATATGTATCCCAATAGAGAATATCCTTTTTATGGTGTATTTGTAAAAAATACTGAAGAGGTTTTGCGGCAAAGAGGCTATGTTACTACGCTGAAAGCCGTAATAACCAAATCAAAGGGTTCAGCGTTGAACAAGATAAAGCTGTATTTGAAATTTTACATTGATATTTTAAAAGGAATTTTTAAAGCAGAGGAATATGATATAATTTACGTGCATTTTATAAGCCACAGCGCTATCCCGGTATTATTGCTGAAGTTGGTGGTGAATAAGCCGCTGGTTTTAAATACCCATGGTTCAGATGTTTTTCTTAGAGGAAGGCTGGCAAAGATATTGGGCTTTTGTAGTTTTTTGGTAAGTAGGGTTGCAGAAAAGGTTGTTGTACCTTCTGAATTTTTCAGAGAAGTAGTGATTCGAAAGTTAACTGTTCCTCCTGAAAAGATTATAGTATATCCGTCAGGGGGTATAGATACCAAAGTGTTTAAGTATGTACCCAAACAGCTTGAAAATAGTGAATTGGTTCTTGGATATGTATCTCGTATGAGCTATTTAAAAGGTTGTGATATATTTGTTGAAATAATCAAGAAGCTAATTCAAGTGCTTCCTTCAGGAGTTAAAGTAAAAGGGATAATGATAGGAGATGGAGAAGATAGAGAAAGGTGCCTTGCTCTTATCAAAGATTATGGCCTGGAGGAAACAATAGAATATTTGGGATCAATGACCCAGGATGAAATTGCAAAATATTATCCAAAGTTTGATCTTTTTGTTTTTCCAACAAGGTTGAACGAGAGTTTGGGATTGGTAGGCCTGGAGGCTATGGCTTGCGGTACACCCGTGGTTGCCTCTGCTATAGGAGGTATCAAAACATATATTAAGCATGGGCAAAATGGTTATTTAGTTGATGTAGATAATGTTGATGGATTTATAGAAGTAATTTGCAAATATATTAATTTAAGCAAGGAGGAAAAAGAGAGAATTATAACCAATGCTTACCAAACAGCTTTACGGTACGAGAGAGAAAAAGTGATTAGCTCTTTTGTGACAGAGCTGCAAAATGTAAAGGATAAAGACTGTAAGGCCGTAAGGTGATCGCAATATAGTAGGTATTATGAAGATTTTTGTATAGGGGAGCTTTTTAGCTTCTTTTTCGTTATACTAAAGTAATTTTAATTGCTATGTTATTAGATTTAAGGCTTTATTGTGTTTCAATAACTCCACTGAGGTTAAACTCATTATGAATAAACCTTGCTAGCTTGTTTTGCTTTCTTAAACCTATATTGACAACCCTTCTGTATTCACCTATTACCTTTTCTTTTATATCGCCGTTAAGTTTTGTGTTTATCAGATCCTGCAGATAATCATGCAAAGGCTTTTCAAAGGGCATTAGTGCAATACCTTCCAGCAATTTATAAGCAGCCTGATCGTATTTGCCTCTTTTTTCTAAAATCGATGCTTCCACATATATTTTTTCGGTTGTATTGTATGGAAGCCTGTTTAGCATGTCCAGTGCTTTATCGTACAGCTTCATATGGTACAGGTTGGCTGTATACAGGATTTGGTTACGATAACTACCTTTTAAAAGCAGGGGACTTTTCTCAAATATCAAGTTTGAATTAATATAATTTCCCGACTTGCTGTATATTTTTGCTTTATCGATTTGCACTTGTACCCAAAGGAGATAGCCGAAAAACATACATATTAAAATTACAGGTATAATGCAGTATATTTTTTTGAAACTCTTGGTCTGCTGATTTGATTTAGATATACATGAGTAAAATATTACCATTAACAAGTTTATGGATAAAAAGCTCAATGAAAAATCCAAAGTGCTATGCAGTAAAATGATAAGTATGCAGGAGACAAAATAGGGGTCACCTTTTCTTGCTTTAAATAAAAAGAATACAACCATAGAAACTGTGAGAAAAAGAGCTAATATGCCGGCATCCACAGCTATTTGCATATAACTGCTATGGACTATGCTTGCTGAATAATAAGCTGTTTGCCAGTGTGGTTTTAAAATCTCCCAATTACCAGGGCCCAGTCCAAACAGGAGGTTGTGCTTTACTGCTTTATAAGAATCGGTGATTTGTATTATCCTTTCAATAAGGGTTAAAATACCTCTTTGCCATCGGGGTGTCAGAAATACTGGTAAAATCAATATTGGCAGTGCTGCAAACAAAGGCTTGTAAATATTATGCTTTAAGATAAAGTCTATTATTTTTTTATAATTTATACATATTGAAAGCAGGACTGCTACGGGAACTAAACACAATAAGTATAAAGAAGTTTTTATCTTGATTATATATATAGCTATTGCAATTAAAGAAGATATAACCAAACTTAAAATACTTTGTGCTATCAATTCTAAAGTTTTAACTTTATCCCCTTTATGTTTATATTTAAGAAATATTGATGAAGCAAGCCCAAACATGTAACAGCAAATGGCTCCTATGGATTGCGTTAGTAATAGGGGTGTTTCAACAATCGGAATAAAACAGCCTAATTTCTCATCGCTATAATGGTGCATAGCCAATGCAATTGCAGCAAAATATATCCCTGCTACATTTGCATACTGGAATGTAAATTGCAACCTGTTTGCAATTTGGTTCCCCGGGATATTAAACAATCCTGTATAAGAAATTATCGCTACTAGGGATATCACGATTGTAAAAATGCAGATGTTTTTTATAATAGTCAATCTATCATCAAATTTTAAGTTGAAGATAATTAATAAAAACATAAGTACGGTCAATGGGTGAATTGACATCAGCAAAACGTCTATTGAAAAACCTGTAACAAAGGTACTGAGAATATAAAGAAGAGAAACTGCAGCAAGTATAATGCTTTCCAATCTAAAGAATATTTTTAAGCAAGGGAAAATTATAATTGCAGTACATAAAAGCCCGAAGAATATATGGACCCTGGGATAAAACCCACCCTGAGCTAAAACTGATATAAAAAATAGGAATGATACAAAAGTTTTCATTAATAACCACCTCAAGAAGCTAAATCTCCAAAAAAATAATTTAGCCATAATGCATTAATTTACGATTATTCGATTAATTTTGATAAATTCCTTCTGAAAAAACAAAATTTTTAAAAGATAAAATAAGACTTGACATCGAGGATTGTTATAAAAATAATAATATTAAGTGGAAAATCACACCATATACAAACAACTTTATTAAAGGGGGAAGAAATAGATGAGGTACCAAAGACTTGTTAAGGCTTTAGCATTTATTTTAGCATTATCTATGTTATTCTCTGTAATTCCCTTCTCTTTGGTTCAGGCAGCAATATTTTTGATAGGTTCCGAGTTCGTATATGACGACGTTTATGTATTTGCACCTCTTTCCCTTTTTGATGAAAGAGTGGGTATAGGGGTTGAGCAAAACGGAAAAAAAGGAATTTTGGACAGGAATTTGAATCAGTTAATACCTATGAAATATGATGACATTTACGTTAATGGACAGCTGGTGTTCGTTTCTCAAAATGATAAGTGGGGCATAATCGATTTAGACGGCAATGAAATAGTGGCAATACAATATGAAGACATGAACAGGTGGAATATAACTGATAATCTAGTTCCTGTAAAGAAAAATAGCAAGTGGGGAGTAATAGATCTGCAAGGAAATGAAATAGTTCCTGCACAGTATGATGATGTATATATTGATAAAGAAAATGGTGTAATACGAGTAGAAAAAGATGACAAGCGCGGAGCGTTTGATCTTGCTGGCAATAAGATAGCTTCTGCGGTATATGATAACATTAGAGAATACGTAGACGGCCTGATAAGTGTATGTAATGAATGGAAATGGGGAGTTGTAGACACAAATGGCAACCAGGTAGTACCAATTGAATATGATTATGTTAATTTGACGGCAGAAGCAATACAGGTGATAAAAGATGGTAATTACGGCGTATTTGATAGACAAGGCAAAGAGGTAGTTCCTGTAGAGGATAGAGGTTATTATTGTCATGATTTTGTGGGAGATTATTTGGTAGTAAGTACGGATGGGAGATATGGTATAGTAGATGCACAGGGGAATAAAACCATATTGAAAGAATATGACTCGGTTGATTATTGGAATGCAAAAAACGGACTGATACCTGTGGGAAGAAACGGGAAATGGGGTATGATAAATGTATCAGGAGAAGAGATAGTCCCATTAGAATATGAAGGCATATATATTTATGATAATATAATAGAAGTGTGGGAGAATGATAAATACGGGGCGTTTGACTATGAAGGTAACAATATAGTTCCGGTAGAGTATGATTATATATATTGTCGCGAAAAAGCGATAGAAATAAGAAAAGACGACAAATATGGTGTATTTGATTATGAAGGCAATGAAATAGTTCCAATAGAGTATGATTGGATATCTTATTATGACAATGTAATAGAAGTGCGTAAAGATGAATACATGGGTGTATTTGATTATGAAGGTAACAATATAGTACCAGTAGAATATTTTTGGATAAATTATTATGATGATATAAATGTAATAGAAGTGTATAAAGATGGCAAATGTGGTGTATTTAATTATGATGGCAAAAATATAGTTCCGGTGGAATATGATTATATTAGTTATAGTCATGATAATGTAATAGAAGTATGGAAAGATAACAAATATGGCGCATTTAATTATGAAGGCAGAAATATAGTTCCGGTAGAAAAGTATGATAATGTTGAGGTAACTGAAAATGCCATATGGGTTATAAAGGATTACAATTATGGTGTATTTGGCAAGCAGGGGGATATAATAGTTCCATTAATGGATAGAGGATATGATTGTTACGGGTTAATGAATGATTTTGTAATTATATATACGGATGGCAGATATGGTGTAGTAGATGTACAGGGGAATAAAACCATATTGGGAGAATATAGCTGGGTTAGCTATTGGAATGCAAAAAACGGACTGATACCCGTATTAGATAACGGAGAATTTGGCGTGATAAACGTATCAGGGAAAGAAATAGTACCATTTGAATATGAAAACATAATTATTTATGATAATGTGATAGAAGTGTCGAAGAATGGAAAAACAGGGGTGCTTGACTACGAAGGTAACGAGATAGTTCCAGTAGAGTATGATTGGATATATTGTTATGACAAAGCAATAGAAGTATGTAAAGACGGCTACATAGGTGTATTTGATTATGAAGGTAACAATATAGTGCCAGTAAAATATGATGGAATGGAATGGGATAAAAAATAATAAAAGTGTGTAAAGACGACAAATATGGTGCATTTGACTATGAAGGCAACAATATAGTCCCTGTAGAATATGATCGTATTGATTATTATAGTTATGACAAAGCAATAGAAGTGTGTAAAGACAACAAATGTGGTGCATTTGACTATGAAGGCAATAATATAGTCCCTGTAGAATATGAATGGATATATTGTTATGACAAAGCAATAAAAGTGTGTAAAGACGACAAATATGGTGCATTTGATTATGAAGGTAATAATATAGTCCCTGTAGAATATGAATGGATATATTGTTATGACAAGGCAATAGAAGTGTGTAGATATGACTACATTGGTGTATTTGATTATGAAGGCAATAATATAGTGCCAATAGAATATGAGTGGATAGATTATTATGATGATGCAATAGTAGTATCTAAAGACTATAACTATGGTGTATTTGATTATGAAGGCAACAATATAGTACCAGTAGAGTATGGTGATGTTGAGGTAACTAAAAATGCAATATGGGTGATAAATTACGGCAATTACGGTATATTTGACAAGCAGGGGAACGTAATAGTTCCTGTGATAGATAGAGGATATTATTGTTATAAGTTAGTAGATGATTTTGTAATAATGAGCACAGAAAATAGATATGGAATGATAGATAGACAAGGGAGAGAAGTAATTCCACTAGATTATGGTTATATTTATTACTGGAACGTAGTGAACGATTTGGTCCCAGTAGAGAAAGATGGGAAATATGGAGTAATGAACTTAAAAGGCCAAGAAATTGTTCCGTTGGAATATGATGATATATATTTAGACGAATGGAATAATGTAATTGATGCCAGGATAAACGATAAATGTGGGTTGTTAGATTTTGAAGGCAAGGTATTGATCGAACCCAAGTATGATTACGTTGATAATTCGTACATAGAGAACGGGTTAGTTATTGTATTAAATGAAGGAAAATGGGGAGTAGTGGCTTTAAATGGGCGGAATATTGTTCCAGCTAATTATGATGATGTATATATAAATTTGCAGAACAACGTCATCAGCGTTTGTAAAAATGATAAATGGGGATTATTCGACCTAGATGGTAACGTATTGCTTGAACCTCAGTATGATGATGTTGATGGCTGGAACATAAATGATGGCTTAGTTTCTGTAGAGCTCAATAAGAAATGGGGAATATTGAGTTTAGATGGAAGGCATGAAATAGTACCAATAAAGTATGATGATATCTTGCTTTTACCCAATAGGTTCTTTATAGCAAAAGAGAATGAAAAATATAACTTATACAACATTGGGCAGGAGGAAGCAGTTTTACGGGATATTGACAGGTATGAATATGCTGAAGGCGATATCCTTGCCCTTAGAAAGGGTCAAAAGTGGGCTGTTATAAAGTTAACAGCAACAGGGGATATACCGGTAAGGGTTACAGGAGTAAGCCTAAATGAGGCGGCTAAAACGGTCAAGGTAGGCGACAGCTTTACACTAATTGCTACGGTAACTCCAGATAATGCAACGAATAAAGAGGTAACATGGAGCAGTAGCGATGAGAGTGTAGCTGTGGTAGATGAAGAGGGTAAAGTAACGGCAGTAGGAGTAGGTACGGCTATAATCAAGGTTACCACTGTAGACGGCGGGTATGAGGCCACCTGTGAAGTAATAGTAGAGGCAGAGACGGTAAGGGTCACAGGAGTAAGCCTAAATGAGACGGCTAAGACGATCAAGATAGGCGACAGTTTTACACTAGTTGCGACGGTAACTCCTGAAAATGCAACGAATAAAGAAGTAACATGGAGCAGCAGCGATACACAGGTAGCCGTGGTCGACAAGACAGGTAAGGTGACTGCAGTTGGTGCGGGTACCGCTGTCATAACAGTAACAACAGTGGATGGCGGCTTTACGGCATCTTGCCAGGTTACTGTGGAATTGGATAATGAACCAATTAACGAAAATACAGTAGAAATTTCTTCCGATGTATTTACCGGTGAAGAAGATGATGTTATAAGCGTGAAGGAAGTAAGCGGCCAGGACGATTTACCGGTTGATGTTAAGTTACAGATAAAAGCCTGGCTGGAAGCTATAAAAGAAAAACTTGGTGAAGAAGAATTTCAGGAGATAAAAGTAATAATTAAAGAATATCATAAGCCTGTGGAGGAGATAGAAGACGAAGAAACCAAGTATAGGCCGGTATCGGTGGTATACGAATTCACGCTTATGGTAGATGGAGTAGTAATAGATGAGTTTAAAGACAAAATAGAAATGGTATTTGAATATGATCCTGATGAAATCAGTGATCCTGAAAAGCTGTCAGTATTCTGGTATGATGCTGCAAATGATAGGTGGGTGAAGATAGAGAGCAGGCTAGGAGAAGGTAATACGATTATCGGAATAACCGACCACTGGAGCAAATTTGCAGTATTTGAGGAAGTAGAAGAGCAAACGGTAGTAAATGTAACTGGAGTAAGCCTAAATGAGACGGCTAAGACGGTCAAGGTAGGCGACAGCTTTACACTGGTTGCGACGGTAACTCCAGATAATGCAACAAACAAAGAAGTAACGTGGAGTAGCAGCAATACGGAAGTAGCTGTAGTTGACGAAAACGGCAATGTAGTTGCAGTAGGGGCAGGTAAGGCAACCATAACCGTAACCACGGTTGATGGCGGCTATACCGCAAGCTGTGAAGTAACGGTAGAGCTTGAACAATCCGAACTGGATATACGCCGCATAACGGGCAGCACCAGGCTGGTGACGGCAGTTAACATAAGCAAGGAGGGCTGGTCCAATGGAGCCAAGTATGCGGTGCTCACCAGCGGTTGGGAGTTTGCCGATGCATTGGCAGGAT
>Ga0134105_1002046_pt1 | contig 12336 bp, 9 predicted proteins | sample 16_3_2metaG_FD_94457 | JGI IMG/M metagenome (GOLD analysis project Ga0134105, IMG submission 94457) | Switchgrass degrading microbial communities from high solid loading bioreactors in New Hampshire, USA - 16_60_3.3_214_A3 metaG | ecosystem: Engineered > Bioreactor > Semi-continuous > Anaerobic >... | reverse complement strand
GCGGGCTTCAACCTGGCCGTCACCGCCAAGCGGGGCGACATGCGGCTGGTCGGGGTGCGCCTGGGCATCCAGGCGAACTCGATCCCCGAGGGCACGGCCAAGCGGGAGGCCGAGGGCGCGGCCCTGCTGAGCTGGGGCTTCAACAACTTCGTCACCGTGCGGCCCGAGCTGCCTGAGGTCAAGCCGGTGCGGGTGTGGAAGGGCGCCGCCAACCAGGTGACGCTGGAGCCCGCGGAGGGGCCGCTGACGCTGGTGCTGGAGAAGGGCGCCGAGGCCTCGCTCACCGCCGCTGTGCACCAGGAGGAGTCGGTGATGGCGCCAGTGGCGAAGGGGCAGAAGCTCGGCGAGGTCATCTACGCCGCCGATGGCAAGGAGGTCGCCCGGATCGACCTCGTGGCGGCGGAGGAGGTGCGCCAGGGCGGCTTCTTCAAGCGGCTCTGGGACTCGATCCGGCTCTGGATCATGCGGTTCTTCAATCGGTAAGCTTAGGATGTATGGCGGACCCGGGAGGTTGCTCCCGGGTCCTTCTCTTTTTGGGTTGGGGCGGGTGTCCGGCGCGCTTGGCCGGGTCCAGCCCTGGGGCGGCCGATGTGCGCACAGCGGGGCTGCCTCCGCAGAGCCCGCAGCTCTGGGAGACAGCCCCGAACGTCAGCCGGAAAGCCTGGACCTGGCGAAGTCGCCCCGGGCGGCGCAGAACCCGGACGCCAGGGTCCTACGCGCGCCCCATCTTCGAGACCAGCTCGGCCGTCTCGCGGGCGATCATGAGCTCCTCGTTGGTGGGGATGACCATGACCGTCACCTTCGAGTCGGGGCCGGAGATGATCTGCTCCTTGCCCCGCACCTGGTTGGCCTCCTCGTCGAAGGTCACGCCCAGGAAGGCGAGGTTCTCGCAGACGGCCTTGCGCAGCCGCGGCGAGTTCTCGCCGATGCCGCCGGTGAAGACGATGCCGTCCACCCGCCCCAGGACGGCGGCGTAGGCGCCGATGTACTGGCGCAGCCGGTACTCCAGCATCTCGAAGGTCTCGATGGCCCGCGGGTCGCCCTTGTCCATCTCCTCCTCGATCTGCCGCATGTCGCTGGAGATGCCGGAGATGCCGAGCATGCCGCTGTGCTTGTTGAGCATCGACATGATCTCGGAGATGCCGATCTCCTCCCGGGCCATGATGTAGGGGATCACGCCCGGGTCGATGTCGCCGGAGCGGGTGCCCATGATCAGGCCGGCCAGCGGGGTGAAGCCCATGGAGGTGTCCACCGACTTGCCGCCCTGCACGGCCGCCACCGACGAGCCGTTGCCCAGGTGGCAGGTGATCAGGTTGACCTCCTCCGGCGCCCGGCCGAGGATGGCCGCCGCCCGCTGCGAGACGTACTTGTGGGAGGTGCCGTGGAAGCCGTAGCGGCGCACCTTGTGCCGCTTGTACATCGCGTACGGCAGGGCGTAGAGGAACGCCTTGCGGGGCATGGTGGAGTGGAAGGCGGTGTCGAAAACCGCCACGCCCGGCGCGTGGGGCAGGGCCGCCTCGGCGGCGAGGATGCCGGTGAGGTTGGCCGGGTTGTGCAGCGGCGCCAGGTCGAACAGCTCCCGCAGGGTGCGCTTGACCTCCTCGGTGATGATCACCGAGCTGACGAAGGCCTCGCCGCCGTGGACCACCCGGTGGCCCACCGCCGCGATCTCCTCGGGGTCCTTGATGACGCCGTGCTCGGGGTCGGTGAGCGCCTTCAGCACCTTGCGCACGCCGGCGGTGTGATCCAGGATCGTGCCAATCTCCTTGATCTTCTCGCCCGCGCCCTTGTACTCGAAGATGGCATCTTCCATGCCGACCCGCTCCACCTTACCGATGGCGAGGACCGACTCGGTCTCCATGTCCAGCAGCTGATACTTGATCGAAGAGGAGCCGCAGTTCAGCACCAAAATCTTCATCGGCCAGTCCCCCCGTTCTTGATCCGATCGCCGTTGGCGTCATACTTGAAGAAGCCCTCGCCGGTCTCCACGCCCAGGTGGCCGGCGCGCACCAGCTTCTTCACGTAGGGGGACGGCCGGTACTTCAGGTCGCCGTACTCCCGCCAGAGCCGCTCGGCCATCACCAGCACGGTGTCGAGGCCGATGCGGTCGGCGATTTCCAGCGGCCCCCGCGCCATCTCGAAGCCCAGCCGCATGGCGGTGTCGATGTCCTCGGCGGAGGCCACGCCCTCCATCAGCACCTGACAGGCCTCGTTGATCAGCGGGATGATCAGGCGGGTGGTGATGTAGCCCGGCGACTCGTAGACCTCGACGCCGGTGCGGTCCAGCCGCTCCACCAGCTCCATCACCCTGGCGACGGTCTCATCGCTGGTCTTCAGGCCGCGGACCACCTGCACCACCTTGGTCTTCGGAATCGGCTGCAGGAAGTGGCAGCCGATGACCCGGTCAGGCCGGTTGGTGGCCGAGGCCATCTCGGTGATGGAGAGGGTGGAGGTGTTGGAGGCGAGGATCACCTCGCCGCGGCAGAGCTGGTCCAGCGTCCGCAGGATGGCCTTGTCCTCCTCGATGTCGCCCACCCGCGCCGAGATGACAAAGTCGGCCCGGGCCAGCTCCGTCATGTCGGTGGTCATGGTGATGCGGGACAGGATAGCCCGCTTCTCGGACTCGGTGAGTGCCCAGCGCTCGATCTCGTGCTGCAGCGACAGCTCGATCTGCCGGCGGGCTTGCGTCAGCTCGTCGGGCGTCTGCCCGACCAGGATCACTTCCAGGCCCTTGGTGGCGACCAGTTCGGCAATGCCGCGCCCGCTCAGGCCGGTGCCGACGACACCCCAGATGCGTACCGACATAGTCACACTCCTTACGCCGATGCAAGCTTGTTCGTCCGTTCCCAATCATAGCGGTAAACTTCGGTCTTTCCTAGTAGCTGTAGCCGAAAATGTGCCCTTGGACTATTGGAGGTGTGAAATGGCGCAGAAGGGCTCTTCCCTGAGTCAGAGTGCCCCCACCGGGACGGTGGGCCGCCAAGCGCACCCGGGCGTGCCTTCCTGCGTACACATCCATGATAGGAAGTCTGGTTGCGAAGCGGCCCGTCCATACGGCATTTTCGGCCCCCTTCGCACCGCAGGACAGCGGGGTACATATCATGACCAGCAGGAGGCGGGCGCGGCCCCGCCGTCCCACTCCCCGTGTGCGGGCCGCCACATAGCAGCCCTCCGCGGCGCCGCCCCTGGGGTCAACGCTATGGAAGGGGGAAGTCGAGCGTGGCCGACTTGCTCAGCACCCAGCTCCTGAAGCTTCAGTGCCTGGTGTGCGAGACCACTGGTGAGGCCTGCATCGAGTCGCGTTTCAAGCTGCCGCGCCGGGCCAAGAAGATTGCCGAGATCCAGGCCCGCATCGTCGACCTGGAGGCCGACGTCATCGAAGGCCAGGTCTGCGTGTCGGGCGTTGTGCACAAGCAGATCTTCTTCGTCGGCGAGGATCACCACGTACATCACGTTCCGGAAGACGTTCCGTTCACGACCTTCATCGACTGCCCCGGGGCGAAGCCGGGCGATGTGGCCGACGTGAAGGCCAACATCGCCAAGGTGAGCTTCTCCCTGGAGTGGGGGCAGGAGGTGGTGCAGCGGGTCATCGTGCAGTTCGTCGTGCGGGTCGCCGAGGACTGCCAGGTGAACGTGCGCCTCAACCCCTTCGGGCCCCGGGTGAAGGCCGAGTGCGTGGTCGGCGAGGCGACGAAGGCGGTCACCATCGAGAACATCGTGGAGCTGGACCGTCCGGCCATCAAGATCCGGGACCTGCAGGTCGCGCTGGAAGACGTGGAGGCCGAGGCGACCAGCGACCAGGTGATGTTCCAGGGGACGCTCGTGAAGAATATCTTCTTCATCTCGGAAGATGACGTGGAGATCTTCCAGGAGGAGCGGGTACCTTTCTCGGGCATCGCCGATGTTCCGGGTGCGGAGCCCGGCGACAACGTGACCCTGCAGGCGCAGATCGTCCGGGTCGACAAGGTGCTCTCCGACGGCGTCGAGCTGCGCCAGCGGGTGGTGCTCTCGCTCTTCATCAAGGTCACCCGCACTTGCGAGCTGAACGTGGCCGAGGACCCCACGGGGCCGCAGGTGATGGCCTCCCGGGTGATCGCCACCGGCGAGCGTCAGGTGCTCGTGGAGAACGTCACCGACCTGAACAAGCCGGCGCAGAAGATCCAGGAAATCCAGGCCCGGGTGGAAGACCTGGCCGTCGAGGTCATCCCCAACAAGGTGGTCATCACCGGCACCCTGCACAAGCAGATCTTCTTCGTGGGCGAGGACGACCTGGTGCGCCACCAGGGCGAGGACATCCCGTTCACCACCTTCGTCGAGCTGCCGGGCATCAACCCGGGCGACGAGGTCTCCATCACACCGGTGGTGGAGCACGTGGGCTTCGACCTGCTCGACAAGGTCTGGGTCGAGGGCCTCGGCGATGACGACGACGGCCGCCCGGTCTTCCGGCGGCTGCTGCAGCGGACCGTGATCCTGCTCTGCGTGACGGGCAGCCAGGAGCACCCCATCCGGATTGCCCAGGCGCCGTTCACCGGCCTGGCGGCAGGCTGATGCGCTGGAACCGCCCGCCGGGGCCAGGGCGCCGGGTGGCTGTACAGCAGTCCTGGCTCCGGGGGCGAGGCGAGGGAGGCACCCCCCTGCGGGGATGCCTCCCTCCGTGCGTTCAGCGGCACCACTCGTGCCACCACCAGCGCTCGAACTCGGCGATCAGCCCCGGCGGGTTGACCTCCCGCGTGGCATCGAGGCACCACTGGTCGTACTCCCACTGGTGGACCAGCAGGGGCACCGCCCGCCCGAACCGGGCGAGGATCACCCCCGACTCCTGCAGCCGGCGCGCCACGTCGGTGACCAGGTGGAGGAGCGCCTCCCGAGCGGCGCTCTCCCAGGCGTCGTACCCCTCGGGGTTCCTGGCCAGGGCGGCCAGTTCCTTCTGGCTGCGGTACAGCCCCCGCCGGCGGAGCCAGCGGGCGAGCAGGCGGTGGCTCTCCGGGTCGGCCATGCCCTCGCACTCCTGGGGGCTCAGGCCCACGGCGGTAATGAACTCCGGCTCCCACAGGGCGAAGTACCAGCGGGCCTCGCCGGGCTCCTCCCCCTGGCTGATGGCCTCGCTGAGGTGCGCCGGGGTGTTGTAGTACAGCCACAGCTTCATGCGGTGAGGGCCGTCGTCAAAGTCGACGTAGAGGGAGAGCACGTAGGCGTCCTGCAGGCGGGGGCGTTCCGCCAGCAGCAGCCCCTCGGCCAGGCGCCGGTAGAGGTGCTCCGCGAACGGATCCATCCCGTTCACCTCGATCGTATCAGGTTGGGATGGGAGCAGTTCGACGGAATTCCTGATTTTTCCTCTTCAGGATGCAAGATGAAATTCGGTTCTGCCCTCGCCAGGGTGCGCGTATACGTGCCCTGAGGTGGGACAGGTGCTCTTCTACCGTGCACGCCTCGAGGGCCCCGCCGAGGTGCTGGACGTCTCGCTGAGCCCCGTGCGCCCGGTCCCGATGGTTCGGATCGGGGGCATGGGGAACGGCGCGACGCGGCCGGCGCCGGACTCAGGGCCCGGGGTAGGGGCGGTGCACGTGGGTGGCCCCGCACTCGCCGGTCGGGTGCGGGTGGTGTTGCGCTACGGACCGCAGCAGGGGCCTGTTCGCACCCACCGGGGGTGGCTCTATACGGACCTGTCGCCGGGGCGCCGCCTGCGCCTCACCGGCTGCCAGGTGGAGGGCGGTGAGGTGCTGCTATCGCTGGCGCCGCTCCCCCCCGGGGCCGGACGGGAGCGGCTGCGGGACCGGTTCCGGCTGCCCTTTCACTTAACCTCCTGGGGTGTCGAGGCGGCGACCCGCATTCGGACCGAGGTGTTCTGCATCCCAACCGCGCGCCCGGGAGTGCTGGTACTGCGCGGCCGGGCGGCGGTGGTGCTGGAGACGCCGGCGGCCCGCCTGGTGCGGTGGATTCCCTTCTGCCGAAGGGTGGCCGTGGACCTGAACGCAGACCTGGACTGGCGGGCCCGGGCCGCCGCGGAGGGGGTAGAGGTGCGGGTCGGCCCCGGCGGCGAGGTGGAGGGGTGGCTTTACCTAACCGTGGACTGCCGGGGGGAGCCGGGGATGGCCGGGGCGGCGTGGGACCGCACAGGGACTCGTGAAGATGCGCCGGCGGCGGTACGGAAGGTGGACGCCGCCGCGAAGCGGGTGGAGGCCACGGTGGTGACGGACGGCCTCGCCCTGGTCTCCGGCGCGGTGGAACTGGACGTTGCGTGGGCGGACCGGGCTGGGCGGGGGCGCTGGACGTGCCGGGAGGTGCCTTTCAGTGCGCTGCTGCCGGTCGATGGTCTCTGCGCGGGGGACAGGCTGGAGCCGGCTGCACAGGTGGAGCGGCTGGCCCGGGTAGGCAAGGGGACGGATGAGCGGGCGGTCCTGCTGATGGGGGTCGGGGTGACCGCCCTGCGGACGGTGCACGTCCAACTGGGCGGAGTCTGGTACCGGGCCGAGCAGGTGGTGGGAGAGGCCGCGACGACCGTGGAGGTGAGCGAGGCCCTCTTCCCTCAGGAAGAGCCTGCACGGGCCCCGGCCGCGCCGTCGCGAATGCTTGAGGTGGAGACCGGGCTGCACGGCGCGTGGACCGCCCTGAGTGCCCGCATCCGCCGCGCCGGGGGCCGGGCGACGCTGGAGGTTTGGGCGGAGCCGTATCAGGAGGGACGCCGGGAGGGTTTCCACGCCCCTGCCACGGCGCGGGTGGAACTGCCCGGCGATGCGGACGCGCCGCTCGGCCTGGTGGCGGTAGGCCGCCGGGCGGTGGTCCGGTCCGCGCGGCGGCCGTGGGATGGCGGGCTGGAGATCGCCCTGCCGCGGGGCACGCCCGCGTCCGACTGGCACGGGCTGCCAAGGCCTGTGCACGGGTTGGTGGACGTGGACGTGCTTTCGGGCGGGCTGCTTGTCCTGCTGCGGTGTGAGGGTCGGCTGTTCCGGCTGGTGCTGCCCGCCGAGGCCGATATTCCGATAGGCGTGACGGTGGCGGGGACCGCGGTGCCCGGCGCCGGGATGGACCGGCTGTGGGGGGAGACGCTGAGCGGAGACCTGCCAAAACACATCGCTGGACAGCGTTAGGACGCCATGCTAAAATACGTCTTGCTTGCAAAACGGTCGCTTAGCTCAGTTGGTAGAGCACGTGCTTTACACGCATGGGGTCGGGGGTTCGAGTCCCCCAGCGACCACCAACTGTATAAGGGGGAGCGGGATCGGGACGGTCAGGGATGACCTGACCGTCAGGAGCAGACCCGTGGCACAAGTTCAGGCCGGGCGGGAACCCGGCCTGATCCACATCGTTGGGGCTGTCCATCAGCCTCTTTCTTGTAGCCGTCTTCAGGAGGTCATCGACCACCTGGGCGGCTTCTTTCTTTTCCTCCTCGAACACGTGTCGACCCATGCGCGGCCAGAACCGGACCCCGCGAGCCCCCACGGCCATGAGGGCGCGGGCGGATGCTCTCTGTTTTACCCAGTCGTCTAGTGCGGAACGCAGGGGTCGAAACGAATTCTTCCATGAACCGTCCAAGACGTGGAAGGGGGGATCGTCATGATGCAGAAACGGATCCGTCCCCTGGCATCCGTTGTCGCCGCGGCACTGCTCGCCTTCCCTGCCGGAGCGTGGGCGGCAGACGGGGTCGTCCCGGCCCCCGCGGCGTCGGACGACGAACGCCCGGACGGGCAATCCACCGAAGTCAAAATCTCACGGGAACAGGCCATCGCGATCGCCAAGCAGTTTTTCCCCATCCCGTCGGAGTTTGAGGGGCCCAACGTCGCCATCCGGCAGTCGGGCGACACCGCCGTCTGGTCGCTGACCTGGATGAGCCGCGAAAAGGACATCGACGTCTCGGTTGATGCCGTCACCGGCTGGGTCACCGGGTATAACCAGTGGCTACCCGAGCGGGAGGCCCCGGCCCTGACGTACACCATGGGCGAGGCGCGCAAGGTGGCCGAAGCTTGGTTTGCGAAGCTGGTGCCGGCGGACCTGCAGCCTGCCCTCCGCTTTGTGGAGAACCCGCTGAACGCCGCCTACTGGGGCGGCACGTCCTACCAGTTCTCCTGGGAACGGGTGGAGCAGGGCTACCCGGTGGACGGGGATGGCGTGAGCATCGCCATCGACGCCCGGACCGGCGACCTGACCAACTACAGCCTGACCTGGCGGGAGGGCGTGCCGTTCGTCCTGCCGGAGAGCCTCCTCTCCCGGGAGGCGGCCGAGGCGTCCATCCGCCCGTTCCTACGCTTGGCTCTCCAGTACCAATACTTCACCAGACCGGGCACGGACGAGGGCGAGTGGCGACTCGTCTACAAGCCGCGCAACAGCTTTCCGTACATCGACCAGGAGGGCAGGGCGCTCGGCTATGACGGCGATCCCGTGAAGCCCGCTCCCGATCCCGTGCTTGTGGACTTCGGGCAGACGCCGTATGAGCAGCCGTCGCTGCCACTGAACCGGGAGGCGGCGCTTCGGATCGCCCAGGCGGCCGCCGGCCGGACCGACCCGCCGGCCACCAGCTCTTATGCGGAGCAGGGAACAGACGTCAAGACCGCGGAGTGGTCCTTCTCCTGGAACCGGAACCCCGATTCCGAAAGCCAGATCGACGTGGGCGTGGACGCCCTGACCGGCGCCCTCACCCACCTCTACTCGTGGGGGCCCGATGATGTGCCGCTGAAGGAGGGGGAGGAGCCGCCCGTGAGCCGGGAGAAGGCCGAGGCGACGGCCCTGGCGTTCATCCGGACCTACCGGCCCGACCTCGCCGGTCGCGTGCAGTACCTGCCCGCCGCGGAGGATCCCCTGGCCCGGACGGACTACCGTCCGGCGACCCACTCCTTCGACTTCCAGCAGTTGGAGAACGGCGTGCCGGTGACAGGGTGGGAGCTCTTCGTGGAGGTTGATGTGCGCACCGGAGACGTCCGCTCTTTCTGGAGCAGTACGGCGCGGCAGGGGGAGGAGTTCCCTGCGGTCGAAGGAGTGGTTGGCGCGGAGGCGGCGACGGATGCTTATCTGGCCGCCGAGGGGTTTGGGCTCCGCTGGGTCAGCTTCTGGTCGCAAGAGGAGAACAGGCAGCTTCCGCCCCGCCTTCTCTGGGCACCTGAGAACCGGCTGCCGGTGAGCAGCATTGATGCCCTGACCGGGGTGCCCCTCGATTACGACGGGCGCGACCTGATCCAGGCCTCCCGCCGGCCGACCGACATCGCCGGCCATCCCGCCGAGCGGGAAATCGAACTGCTCTGGAGCCGCGGGGTCCTGGACCTGGTGGACGGCAAGTTCAACCCCGACGGCCTCGCCACCGCCGGCGAACTGGCCCGCTGGATCGTCCTGGCCGAGGGGCTGCGCCCGGATGTGGCGGCCGATTTCGGCGGCATGGGCGCCGGGGAGGCCCTGGCCCGGAAACTCGCCCAGTCCGAGGAGTCGCCCTACTTCGGAGCCGCCATGCGAGCGGGGATCATCCTGCCGGAGGACTTCCCGGAGGATGCCAACCTGAGCGGCCCGGTCTCCCGAGAGCTCTTCGCCCTCTGGGCCATCCGGGCGATGGGCTATGCACGGGTCGCTGCGATGGACCGGGCCATTGCGATGCCCTTCGCCGACGCTGATCAGGTCGGGGCCAAGTATGCCAACGCGGTGGCGCTGCTCTCCGGCTTCGGCATCGTGCAGGGCGACAGCGACGGCCGGTTCAACCCGCAGGCCCCGATCACCCGGGGGGACGCGGCCAAGATCCTCTACGCCGTGAGCGCAGAGCCCCGGAAATAGGCCGACCGCAGCGGCTCAGCCGGGGAGAGGGTCGCTGTGGCGCAGGTACCAGGGCTCCGGGGTTGGAAGAGCCGTTGTGGGAACGTTAACCAGGGCAATTCTGCATGAGGGAGTACTCCCGTACTGCGCAGAGGAAGTCGGGAACCTGCGTTCGCGTCAACTGGCCGTCCGTGTCGGTTACTGGCCGGCCTGGGTCGCGGGGCCGCCCGGATGGAACCATGTCCGTCCGGGCGGCCCGTTGTATGCGAACCAACTCTCATTCTATGCTAGCTGCCAGTATTGTGCGATAATAGAGACAGATAAGCCCAGGTCACGGAGGGGGCGGAACCAGTGCCCCAGGCCGTTCAGGACACCCTCGACAGGCTGCTGGTGAGCACGCTGGTCCAGGTCCCAATCGGGGGCCTGATCGGCATTCTCCTCGGCTACGTGGTCGTCTCCATTGTGCAGGTGTTACGGTCCGACCAGTCGGAGTTCTTCCGGGGCCTCATCAAGATCCGGCGCGACCACCAACTGCGGGCTCTCCTGGAAAAGGTGAAGGAAGAGGCCGCCGCACTCTCTGCCCTCGTTCCCCTGTTCAACTTCTTCCATGCTGAGCTGGCCGACCTCGTGGCAGACGTCTTGGAGCGTCCGTACCTCACCGTCGGCCGGATCAGCAAGCTGTACTCCACCGTGCTCGCCGGCGCCACGCAGGTGATCCGCTCGCCGGGCCATCACCGCGCCGCCATTCTGTTCCCGGAGGGGCCTGACGGGACGCCGCCGCTGGGGCTGGCGAGGTCGCTCTATTTTTCGGAGTCCGCACAGCGGAATCTCAAGTTCGTCCGGGACTCCATCCCTGGCCGGGTACTCACCACGGGGGAGCTCTATTACTGCCGTGACACCGAGCAGGACCGCCACTTCCAGCGGAACCCCCACAGTACCCATACCTATCGTTCCTTCGTATGCGTGCCGATCCGTGCAGGCGGAAAGACGCTCGGCGTGTTGCTGGTCGACGCCGTTCCGCCTGATGCCTTCTCCAACGACGATATCAACCTGCTGCACGTGTTCTCCCGGTTTGCGGCCGTTTTGCGGCAGATCGAACTGATGGTGGATTACTCGGTCAAGGAGGTGGCCCGCCATGGTAACGAAAAGTGAGCGCATGATCCAGCGCGCCCGCCGGGAGTTCCGGTACGGCAAGGCCACTGAACTCGACATCGTGAGGCTGGTCATACGGGCCGGATCTGTTGATTCGGAGCGGGGTGATCTGCTCCGGCAGGTGAGCCGACTCCTTGACAAGGCCGAACGGTGTGGCGGGCGGTATCCATCCGTGATCAGCTGATCCGCATATCGGGCTGCACCTGCAAGGTCGGCCGCAAGCGAAAGGCCGTGGTCCGGCGAGTCCTGACGCCGGAACACGGTTCTTGTATCTCCCGCACGAGCGATCGGTTGCGGAGGCCGTCGCTCCGTGTTGCGCAGGCCCGCAGGCCGGGAAGGAGGTGTCAAGGTCTTCAATGTCAGAACTCTAGATCATCTACTCGTTCGAAGGAGGCGACGACCCGATGGAAGATCAGCCTCGCGACTACAGCGGGCCCCCGTACTGGAAATGGGCCGAGGAGGCAGAACAGCTCCGCAAGGCCGGGAACCTGGCGGAAGCTGAGGCGATCTGGCTTCGGGTCCTGGACGCGCTCGAGCAGCGGCATGCCCGTGAGGGCTGGGATGCCGTTCCCTACACCTACTACGAGCGCCTCGCGATGATCTACCGCAGTCAGAAGCGGTATGCAGACGAACTCGCCGTACTCGACCGCTACCTTGCGAGAAGTTCGTCACAGCCAGCCCGAAGGGCGGTGCAGCGGCTCAACCGGGTTCGTCAGCTGCTGGGGCAGCCGCCTGTCATGGACGAATCGCCTGACCAGGCGGAGCGCGAGATCGCCGCTGCCGCAGTCCCGTTCACCCCCGGTCCCGAACTGTCGGAACCGGAACACGCAGCCTTTATCGACGTGGAGACGACAGGTCTGGACCCCAGCTACGATCAGGTCATCGAAATGGCGGTGGTGCTCTTTGCTTTCCGGCGGAGCACCGGCGAGATCCGCGGCATCGTGGACACGTACACCGGGCTTCAGGAGCCAACCGTGCCCATTAGTCCGGATGCCCAGCGTGTGCACGGCATCAGCATCCGCCAGGTGCGCGGCAAGCGGCTGGACCGGCAGCGCATCGCCGCCATGATCGACCGAGCGGACATCCTGATTGCACATAACGCAGCGTTTGACAGGCGCTTTGTGGAGCGCCTGTTTCCTGAGGCGGTCGGCAAGCCCTGGTACTGCTCGATGAGGGGCATCGACTGGGCCGGAAAGGGTTTCCCCTCCAAGGGGCTTCAGCAGCTACTCCGGGATCACCACATTCACCCGGGGAGGGCACACCGTGCCCTCGACGACGCGAAGGCAGCGGTTTTGTTGCTGGGCCTCGGCAGTCCCGAACCCTATCTCAAGGAGCTGTTAGGTAGTGGACCGATCAGAGCGCACAGGCCCGGCAGGAAACAAGGGAATCCGCGACCGAGCCAAAGGGTAGTTGGTGACGTGCGGGTCAGGCCGCGGTCCGCCACCGCAACGTCCG
>Ga0134105_1002034_pt1 | contig 12391 bp, 10 predicted proteins | sample 16_3_2metaG_FD_94457 | JGI IMG/M metagenome (GOLD analysis project Ga0134105, IMG submission 94457) | Switchgrass degrading microbial communities from high solid loading bioreactors in New Hampshire, USA - 16_60_3.3_214_A3 metaG | ecosystem: Engineered > Bioreactor > Semi-continuous > Anaerobic... | reverse complement strand
CTCGTTCCGGCAGTATGAGACCAGCGGCGGCATCAGTGAACAGCTCTCGGGCCGTGCCCTGCTCACCCCGGACGAGGTGCTGCGGTGGCAGCAGGGCCACGTTCTGGTCATGCAGGCCGGCCAGCACCCGGCACACCTCCGGCTGGCCCATATCACGGAATGGCCGGCGCGCTTCCGCCCGGGCGATCCGCCGCCGGTGCGCCAGGATGGCCAGGATCCGGTGCCGTGGCTGCCGCTGTCAGGCTAGCACGAGGGATGTACCCCGGGGTGGCTGCCGGGGAGGGGCAGTGGTACCCGGGTGAGCCAGTAACCAGGTGAGAGCAGATCCCATGGCCTGTCTGCGGCAGCGTTGACAGGGAGAGCGGAAAGGTATGCGCGCTGTAAAGCGGGTTGTCGCCCTACGTCTGTTGAGCATTCTGCTGCTGGGGTGTACGGCCGGACCCGGGGAGCCTGCCGGGCCGGCCCCCGGCGCCCCGGCGCCGCCCGCCGCCCCACCGCAGCCGGAACCGCCGTACGGTGAGGCTGCAGAAAGCGGCCGGCCAGAGGATGGCACCGAGGCGGCCGCCGAGACGCCTGCGGAGGAAGAGGAGTCGGGTGCGGGCGCAGGCGGGACCTGCAAGCCCGCGGAGGCCGCACCCCTCGATGAACTCGCATGGGATGAGTGGTTGAGCCGGCAGGTGGCGCGAATCGCAGAATGCCTCGGCACGCGGGAGGCCTGGGACCTGCCTGCCTCACAACTGGCCCGTCGGGTTACGCGGAGACCCCGGACTGTGGTGAGCAGTCCGGGGTCCAGATGTGTCGACCGTACAGCGCCTGCCCGGCGGCGTTGGCCGTTACTGCTGGCGTACCCAGTGAGCAGAGACCAGTTGCCGGTCTCCGAAGTCGAGCGACCGAATCTCGCCGGTGTCCAGGTTGACCAACTCCCAAGTGCCGTCAGTGACTGCCATTGACCAGCGCAAGTCGGGTGAGAAGTTGTGACGGCCTCTCTCGGGCAAATCTCGTTCGCCGATACGGATGCCGGTGGCCGGGTCATAGAAGTAGGCCTTCTTCTCCTTCTCGACAAGGAGGAGGGTGGAGCCATCCCCGGTCCACAGAGCCCGGTTGTGCCGCTTCGTGGTGTCGGAGTCGGGGAAGTTCGCTGTCCACTCGCCTGCCTCCAGGTCATAGATGGCGTCGCCGATGTAGACCCTGTCAGCTGCCAACTGCAGGCCGTGCTTCACCCGCACAAAGCGGGAGGTGGGGTCCGGCAGCGGTCCCTCGAGGATCACGTTCTCGTCTGGCGGCCGCCCCAGATCGGTAACTTCGCCAGTGGATAGGCTAACCACGTAGAGCCTGTACTTCCGCATATCATCCCCCACGGCCGCGACCAACCTTTCGCCTTCGAGCCAGGCGGCGTCGGACGCGTGCTTATCGATGACCTTCCGGGGGATAGGGTTGGTGGCCGCGAGGTCAACCACCCAGAGACCGCCACCGGAATACCAGGCCCACCGGCCGTCCGGGCTGAAGCGCAGGTCCCACAGCGTGTCCAGGTAGGGGTGGGGTTTCGGAGCTTGTTCGGGCGCTGTCGGGCTGGCGGGCACGGATAGCCAGTTCTGGCCACTCCGCATGTCGCGAATGAACCATTCCTCGGCACCCGGTCGGTAGCTCGACCAGTCATAACCTGCCAGCCAGTAACAGCGAGGTTCTCCCCCGAGAACGGAGCGGATGCAGAACCCTTCTTCCTTCCCCCACACGGGATCGCCGCCACGCCAGAAGTAGGAAAACCATTCGCCGTTGGGGGAGAGTTCCAAGCGGCCGATGGTGCGGCCGGCCCCGATGCTGAGGGGTACGAGCTCACCGCTCTCCAGGTAGCATCCGTACACCTCTTCGTGTCGCACTTCCCAGCGGCTTGTCCAGGGATCTTGCAGGATGAGGAGCAGGTCCGGCGGCGCCGCCAGTTCGGGCACCGGTTCCTCCGTGTACAGTTACTCCGGCGGTACGGTGGCCGGTGGGTTCTCGGCGTTTGTGTCCGGAGCAACTTTGTCGGGTGGATCCTGGCTGAGAGCCGGCCCGGACGGGTCGGGTTCTGGCGTGGCTTCGATGGGTTCAGGGATGATGGTGCTCTCAGCGGGCGGGGTTGCCGGCGGAATTGGCACTTCGGGAAGGTGTGAGGCGCAGGCGGTAAGTGTAATGCTGAGCAGAGTGGCCATGAGAACGCGCCGCAGTGGACTGCGCATTTCGGTTGCCTCCTTGAACTGTTCTACCTGGGCTCGGCCAACCAGCTTTCGATCATCCGCCAACACGCGACGCAGAGTGTGTCTGGCGTCCTTCACGTGTACAACAGCGCTGCGGGAGCGATTCGGCAGGTTACCTGCATAGTTGAGTCTGTACGGGAAGAGCAATGAGGCGACGCACGGCTCCGGGTGTGGCGGAGCGCGTATCCGCGGTCTATGCGGGGTTCCTCACTGGTTGAGTGGGTATCGCGTGAAAAAGCGCTCGGACCGCCGCCGGCGACCCGAGCGCAGCATCGTTGTGTCACCGATCAACGATGGTGTAGCGGTCGTACCACTGGGCCATGAGCGGCAGCGTGAGGGGCTCCAGCGCCTCACCGCTCGCCTCGGTGAGGAAGGAGCGAACGGACCAGTGGCTCTTCCAGACCCTGATGACCTCGACCTCGCTGCCGTGGTAGAGGATGAGATAGATGTACGCCAGGTTCAAGTTCTGCGCGAATAGCTTGTCCACAACTTCGCCGTAGACAGTCCAACGTTGTTCTGGAGACCAGTCGGCAGGTACCGTGGCTTCGATCACAGCCACACCGTCCCCTGATCCGATTCGGCTCCGGCCCACGATCAGTTCGGCCCCTTCAGGGAGGAGAGCCTCCAGGTGGGGACGGGCCTGTATCAGTCGGGTCAGGTCGTCGATGGTGTATGGCGGAGAACTCCGGAGGTAGCCGTCTGGTCGCTTCGTCGTGTCTACGACTCCGTCAACTTCCAGCCATCCTTCCAGGTATTCGATGTCTCCCTGAGCGTATGTATACCAGTTGAGGATTCCGATCTCTGTCAGGTGAATCGTCTTGGCATCCTGGGCCGCAGGGTAACTCACCTCTACCGGATACACACCCCACGTAAGCAACGGTAGCCCGGAGAGGAGGGCAGCTTCAACTAGACGGCCCTGCCTGGACGCCCCCGGGTTGTCTACCGTAATGTACAAGGACACTGTCTTCGGAAAGTCCGCGTCGGGGGTATCCAAGGGGACGAAGCGCAACTCGGCGAGGCGATCACCGACTATGGACCGGACCCAGCGGTCGCTGAGCGCCATCACGTCTTCCAGTTGAACACCGGTGAGGCTTCCATGGCGCTCGGCGTGGCGGTCTACCCGGTTGCCCCATTCTGCCATGGGAAACGGGACTTCTTCACTTTCGGGCCAGGTTTCATAGGTGGCGCGTTCAATCACGGAGAAGGAGCCCTCGGGTCTCTGCGGACGGGTGCCGTAGTACTCGGTGGTCCAGACCAGGATTCGCTCCACCTGCGGGTTGGTGCGGAACATCATCGGGACGAACTTCCGATTGTGGGTCAGAATGTCCCAATATGGTTCCGCACCGAGGACGAGCCGACCAGCACGGTCGATGCCGGCCCAGGTGGGCGCTCCCGTTGTGTCGGGTTCAAATCCCCAAAGCTCGAGCGCCCGCCAGACTCTCTCGGCGGCCTCGGCCGGGGTGAGGGCTTCGGCGGGTGCGCCGTTGGCCGGGGACTGGTCTATCGGTTGCGACGCGGTCGGCGGGCCAGCCGGCGTCCCGGGGCGAGGGCCGCCGGCCACAACGGTCTGGGTCTGCTCGTCGGGGTGGATCTTGACGGGTTGACAACCCAGGCTGGTTGCCAGTACCAGGACTGTCATACAGACAACGTACTTTCGCATCGGTCTGGGGTCCTCTCCTGTCTACCTGGAGCGGCGAGTGATGACAGCAAGGCCATCATATTCGGAGTTCTTGTAGAGGTCGTCGGTTCTCAAGTCCTCCAGAGTACGCCGGTTTCCGCCCGGATCGTTGATGAGGAAGTCGGCCAGCGTGAGGTTTTCCCTATCCGTTCCGTTGTAGCCCGTGACCACGACCCAGTGCGGGGGAGACTCTACGCCGAGAATTACGGGATTCCCTTGCTCAAGGTGTTGCAGTATTTCCTTCAAGATGTCTTTCTCATCCCAGCCGTCAATGAACTGATGTTGCAGTTGCAGCCCGTATCCCTCTAGGTGCTCATCTGCCTTGTACCAGTAGACGATACCCTGTTGTGTCACATTACTGACCAGGTTGTGCATGAATTCCGCGTCCAATGTCAGATCAGGCCTGTAGAACTGCATAACCATGGCGATGGAGGTGACAGTGCAGCCCTGACTGCCCACAGTCCCCCCGCCGAGTTTGACGTCGTTCCATGAAGAATCAGCTTGCTTGAGCAGCGGCACGTCCAGTTCAATCGTACCCTTACCCCGATCACGGCCGGGCGTTTCGAGGATCATACGGCCCGCCCACTCGGCACCTAACTCGCGCTCGATCATGTCGTTCCAGCTTGCGCTGCGCTCCATCACGGCCAGCGAACCCGAACTGGCCATGACTGACAGGTTGTTCAGGTAGACCGCTTCGATCCTGGGCTCGTACTTCTCCCTGATCCTTCGAATGGGCTCGGCGTCGGGCAAGATGCCGTAGCTCTCCAGTTCCTTGAGCCGTGCCTTCGCCTGCTCCAGCCCGGCGGCATCCCCGCGCTCAAGGGCCTACCAGTAGTTGATGTGGGCCTGCTTCACCCGCTCGACGATGGCCCAGTTCCGCTGGTCGGATGCCCAGGCCCGGTCCGCGTTCCACCAGTGGGCGCCCTGGGGATCCAGCCGGCCCAGTTCTTCCCGCGCTGCCTGGCCCTCCGCCACGAACTTCTCGGTCGACTCGCCCTTGAAATACGCCTGCCACCAGCCGTCCTTGGCGTTGGCCAGGCGCTGGTATGCGTTGTGCAGCGCCTCTGCCTCGGCCTGAATCGCCGCCACCAGGGGTGCGTACTCCCCATGCAGCCCCTGGTCACGCTTCTCCCGCAGGGACTGGTAGAACCCCCTGTCCCAGGACTCGGCCGCATCCTGACCCTTCTCGATCCTCATGTGCCAGTAGATGGCCTTGCCCTGCACGAACTGCTCCCGGAAGTCGAGCCAACCCTTCAGCTCGTCCCCCTTTTCGCCGAAGACCTGGGCGATGAGTTCGTGGATCTTCTCCTTGCCCAGAAACTCCTGGCGCTGATCCAGCCGCTGGAGGAAGGCCGCCATTGACTCTTTGGTGGCGGCGCCCGACTCGAGTTCGGCCTTCATCTGGGCGAGTTCGTGGGCGGTGACGTCTGCAAGCCTGTTCTTCGCCAGCTCGCCGATTCCCCAGGGGTCCTGGGGAGGCAGACCGGCGGGGCGCTCGCCGTCCATGACCGCACCCCAGTACCGGGCGAGCTCGGCCCACTGGTTCTGGATGCTCATCACCTGCGCCCGGACCTCCGGGTTCACCTTCTGCCAGAGGTCGGTGTAGGGAATGAAGGCGGGGTCGTCCCGGAACTGGGGGTCGAGCACGTCGAAGCGGCCGGCCTCGGCGAGGGCGAGGATCTGCTCGACCTTCTTCTCCACCAGCAAGACCTCGGGGGGCTTGGCCCAGTCGAGGGCGATCTGGTCAAAGGGCTGGTTGGAGACCAGCGCGTTGGTTTCGACGACGGTTCGGCCGGCCGGGGTATTCAGCCCGGATTGTTGCAGCGCATCGACAACGGGGGGGCTGTAGGTGTTTTCGACGCCCTCCTTTTCGATGCGGTTCTGCTTGGTGAAGATGGAGGCCACTACGCCCTTGGCCAGGGCGATGGCCTGTGCAGCAGGAATCTGACGTTCCACCTTGCTGAGACCTTGCTGCAAGGCGCCGAGCCCGGCGAGGACGCCGAGGGCGACCGTGTTGGTGAGCAGCTGGTTGATCGCCTGCATCATCTCGGCGGGACCGAACTCACGGCCGGTGGCGGCTGCACGGCCACGTGAGAGGTTGAGGGCGGAGGCGCGCTCCATGGGGGGAACCCTCATTGGAGAAACGTTCTTACAACAACAGATTATACAGACGCATGAAGACAGTGCGAAGAGAGAGAAGATAAAAACTAACCGACGAAGGGGCTCTCGGCACCCGGTTGGTAACTTGACCGGTGGTAATTGGCCAGCCAATGACACCGAGGTTCTCCCCCGTGGACGGGGCGGATGCCGAACCCTTCTTCCTTCCCCCACATGCATTATACACTGTGTTCGAATATGCGCATAAGATCTGCCTTGAGGCAATAGGCAGTTAAACCGTGCAGTCATGGCACCAGCATGCTCCGTTGTGATCACATTCGCCAGTGCCCCGCGCACAAAAAAGGATCCCGGACCACCGTGAGGCAGTCCGGGATCTTCCGCTACTTCTTCAGCGCCAGCAGGTTCGCCAACACAGTGGCGGCCTCGGCCCGGGTGACCGGGGCGTCGCCGTTCAGGTTGCCACCGGTCCAGATCGGGTGCGGCGCCCGAGAGCCGATCAGTCCAGCCTGCTCCGCCGCCGCCACCCAGCCCGTCGCCCAGGAAGGTACGCCGGTGTAGGAGGTGGAGCCGGTGGACTCCTTCAACCCCAGCGCAGCGGCGGCAATCTTGATGAGCTGTGCCCGGGTGAGCGGGTCGTTGGGGCCGAAGGTCTGGGCGTTGTAGCCGGAGATGATGCCCATCTCCACCGCCGTCTGCAGGTAGCCCTGGGTGTAGGCCCAGTGGTTGGAGACGTCCCGGAAGGTGACCTTACCCAGCGGGTTGGGCTGTTCCCGGAGAGCGACGGTCACCATCTTGGCGATTTCGGCGCGGGTGACGCGGTTGTCGGGGCGGAAGGAGCCGTCGCCGTAGCCGGAGATGACGCCGTAGCGGTAAAGGGTTTCCACAGCCTTGCAGCTGGGATGGCTGGAGGGGATGTCAGTGAAGTAGGGCCGGCAGGAGGGAATCTCGGCGGCGAGGATGCGGTTGTCGCCGACGAGGATCCAGTGGGTGCCGGTGGAGACCACGTCGTACAGTTGAGGCTGGCCAAGTGCGCGTTCGATGCGCCAGTGCTGCCCATCTGCGGAGAAGAAGAGGCTGCGTCCGCCCACGCCGACGTACTGACCGTCGAGGTAGTACAAGTTGCGGATGTACCCGCCCAGTTCGCCAGGGTGGCGCGTCCAGTAGAGACCGTCTCGAGAAGTGTAGATGTGTTCTTCGCCGCTTATGACGAACAGTCCGTTCGCGTAAGTAATGAAGTGGAAGCTATCTTCGTAATGCGGGTTGTGGGGCGTCCAGTTCGTGCCGTCGGTGGAGAAGGCGATCGGCCCGGAGGCGTTCCACCGGTCGATCAGCACGAACTGGCCATTGCCCCAGGTCAGATCCCTTAGGAGGAGGCCTTGTCGGAGTCCGTGTGGACGGGACTCCCACTGCACCAGGTCGTGCGAGAAATGGAGCGAGTTCGTTGACCACACCGCGACTTCATCGCCGGCTTGCAGGATCCTGCTCACACACTCCTGCTGGAACTCGTGGCGGACGGTCCAGTTCAGCCCATCCTGAGAGGTGTAAATCCTGGCAATCTTGCAATCTCTGTCCTGGGCGGCGAGGACGAACTGCCCCTTGACGAACGCCACGTCCATTACAGTCTCTGCCAACGGAACAACGGTGGGGCGCAAGGCGGCGTCGAGCACGACAACCTTCTGGTCACCCCCCACGACCGTGACTCCGTTGCCGTGGGCGGCTGCCCGGTAGGCCGTCTCACCCGTCCGACTGAACGCGGAGCCCTCCGTCTTCCAGTTGAGGCCATCGGTGGAAGTGATGATGAACCCGTGGCGATCGCTTGCGCCCCCTGTGCCGACTCCCACAAACAGGCCGTTACCGAAGGTGATGTCCACGAGGGCCGGGATCGGAACCCGGTAGGTCCAATCGACGCCATCCTCGGAGGTCCAGATGCCCATGGGGCGGTTGAGGCTGGCGCTCTCGCCGATGCTAACCCACATGCCGTTCCCCCGCAGCACTTCGCCAGGGGCGGTGGGGTGGTAGCCGGGGAAGTCTTCGGGTCTGTAGTTCGGGGCCGGACGCCAGTGCACGCCGTCGGCCGACACGTAAAAGTCGTAGTCGCCCCCGATTCGCACGGCTCGCCACACCCGCAACACGTACTGCGTGCCGTCATACCCCAGCTTGCCCCAGGTTCTGTGCAGGGTCTCAAAGATAGCGGTAGGGAACACGGCAAAGCCCGCCTGATCGCGGTGCACAGTCCAGGTGATCCCATCGGGAGAGGTGATGGGCATGAACAACTCTGCGGGGCCCATGCCGTATTCCGGATGCTCTGCGTTGCCGATTACGCGCCCCAGGGCCACGAACTGGCCGCCGCCCCAGATGACGTCGACGACGTCGAAGGTGTTGGCGCTGTAGTTGGTGCTGCGCACGGTCCAGTTGCGGCCGTCAGTCGACGTGAGGATGGTTTCGGCTTCCCCCACGGCCACGAAGAGACCGTTGCCGTAGGTGACGGCGAAGAGGCCGGCACCGGTGGGCAGGGGATCGATCCATGTCCAGCGGAGCCCGTCGAAGGCCGCTGCCGGTGCTGACTGCAGGAGCAGGAGCAGGCCGAGCAGCAGGCCGAGGATGCGACTGACCGCTTGCCGAGAGCGGTGCAGAGAGAGCACGACGAACGTACCTCCTTTGACAAAGTTGCGTGTAGTACAGCCATTATAAACTGTAGCGAATGCGTATAGAAGCCCTATTATCGGAGGAGACCGGGCAAAGCGAAAAATTCTAGCTATCTTGACTCCAACATCAAGTCGGGTATATCGTAATAATACAAGCCTTCGGGGAGGGAGTACACCCAAGATGCTGGCATCAGGAAGCTCGGGACCCTCAATTCAAGAGATACTGAAAATCGAGGAGCTTGTCAGGGATCTGGGTAAGTGGCTTACCGTCCTGATCCCCCTCGTAGCTGGTCTGATGATGGCGTATCACTTCATCATGAAGTCGGCTGCCCAGGATGAGCAGGCAGCTGCCCAGCACACCCGGGCAATCCGCACCATTGCCATCAGCGCGGCCCTCGGTTTCTCTGCGCTGCTCCTGGTGAACTGGCTCCTGGGGACCTACATCCTACCGTCGGACTTCTAGGCGGAGCCGGCCGCTGCCCGGTGCGTCGGCAGCGGCCGCCTACTGCGCAGGGCGGGAGGCTGGGCGTGGCCTGCTCCCGCCTTTTGGTTGGGGCGCCGAGTTACGTCGCGGGAGTGAACGTGCCGTGTGGTCGGAGTTCTTGAGCGACCTGGAGAAATACGGGCTGTTCAGAGTGCTCCGCACACTTTCCTTAACGATCGTGCCGGCGGTTGCGGCGGTCGTGGTAGTGTACCACCTTCTTATGCGCATGCGAGCGGAGGACGAGTACACAGCCGCGCAGCACACGCGCAGCATCCGTAACACGGTGGTGTTCGCTGCCATTCTCATGGCCAGTGGCCCCTTGCTGCACTGGGTGGTGAGCACGATCGGAATCGGCTCGGACAGCGCGTGGGTGCCCTGTCATGGGTATATCTGGGACACCGTGCTCGTGTGTCCTCACCCGGTTCATGAAAACCCAGTTCCCTAGTTTCGTACAGCGCGGAGTGTGGCCATGGAAGAGCTCGTTCGAACGATTACCGAATCCATTACGGAATGGATTCAGTCACTAGGAGGCAGTTTCATATCTTACGTGGTAGACAACATAGATAACTTTAACGATAATTACGCATTTGGCCAGTTTTCGTCTCCCAGCGATTTCTACCCATACAGGTACAACTGGCTTTGGGAGTTATACAAGCGAGTGCTGTTTTTCTCATGGGCCGTGCTGCTGTTCCGGCTCGCCGCCGACGGCGTGCGTACCTACCTGGCCAGGGAGACAGGCGAACTGACGGTCTCGCCGATGGTCATTTTCCGGCGTCTGGTGGTCACCGTCGTGATTATGACCATCACAACCTACGGATTCGCCTACGGTCACCATGGCATTTCGGGTGCGCTGGGCAATCGCATTAAAGAAGAAGTAAGGAAGGTATCGCGACACCCTCAGCGCGATGAAATCTACAGGCCGCTCTCTCAGTGGTATCCGAACATGGGCAACTGGCTGAAGAAGTTCAAGCAGCACTGGGTGGACGCTCATTCCGGTGGCAGCAGCTCCAACCCAGGGGAATCCATCTTCCGCATGACTGTTGCCCTCACCGTCACGATGGGGATCCTCACCTTTTTCGTTCAACAGGCTTTACGTGAGATGGAACTGGTGTTCGCATGGCTGGTGGGGCCTGTGGTCTGTCTCTCAGCCATGTCAACGGACGAGCCGTGGCGGGACGGCGCCCTCGCCTTGTGGCTGCGGGAGGTGCTGGTCGTCTCGTTCAACCAGGTTGCCACAATGGTCGTTCTCATCATGATGTACGAGACTATCGACTTGTCAAACTTGAGCAAGTCTGGCGTTGCCTGGAGGACCATGGTGGCCATTCTCGCCCTCATTGCCATCGGAACGCAGGGACCGCGAGCGCTCCGCCATTATGCCTTTGGTAACCAGCAGGGGCAGATGCTGGCTTCACAGCTGATTCGCATGCCGTGGTGAGGAGGAGCAACGCCATGGGTCAGTTCCATATTCCGCGGCAGCCCACGACCCGGATAGAGCTCCTGCCCGGCGTGGGGCTCATGGAGGTCGGATTCGCCCTGGCCGGTGCTGGTATCGGGTACCTGATCGCTCAGGCCGCCGCCTACTTCTACCCGGGCAGCTATGCGATCTACTGCAGCATCGCGTTCGGCGCGCTCAGCTTTTTCCTGGTCCAAGGGGAACAGAACAGCATCCTCGCCATTCTCCTCAGGCAACGGGCGTTCAATCGTACGCCCCAGCGCATGCTCTTCCGGCTGGGCGCAGGTTCGGCGGCGGAGCGGGTGGGCGACGCGGAGCCGTCCCAGTTGCCCGCCGTCATCTCCCCGAACGCCGCTCCGCAGCCGGCCGTGCCCGCCCGGCCGCAGATGCCCCGGCGAAAGCTGGGGCGCAAAAAGAAGCTGCCGAAATCCACGCTGCCCAAAACGGTGCAGGAGTGGCTGCCGGTGGTGGACGTGGCCGACGACCTCATCCACCGCCGCGACGGCCGCCTCGTCGCGGTGATCCAGGTCGAGCCCGTCAACCTGCAGCTGCGCAGCCCCCGGGAACAGGAGCGCCTGCTGGCCGTGCTGCACGAGGCGATCAACTCGCTGCAGCAGCCGGCGCAGATTCTCTCGCTGCCGCGCCCCATTGACCTGGACGGGTACGTGCAGATGCTGCGCAACCGGTTGCGGGAGGTCGACCGCAACCGGGAGCACCTGCTGCGCATGTACACGCAGTATGTCTCGGGCCTGGTCGCGGGCGGCGAACTGCAGGAGCGCCGCTTCTACATTCTGCTCGCCCAGTCGCCCGGCCCCAACGCCGCGGCCGAGGTGCTGCAGCGCGCTCACGACCTCGCCACCCGGCTCAAGCAGGGCGACCTGTCCGCGCGGGTGCTCGACGACCAGGAGCTCTTCGGCCTGCTCTACGTGTGGGGCCATCCCGACCAGGCTGCCTTCGAGCGGCCGCCCGCTGCGCCGCCCAGCGTTACGACCCTGATGGAGGGCTGATGGATGCCGCTTTTTCGTCGCAAGCAGACCGCTGTACGGGAGCCCGGCTTCGATGCCGTGCCCCCGAACCTGATCGACCTCTTCGCCCCGCCGGCCCTCGACTTCCAGCGGGCATCCCTCACGCTGGGTGAAAGGGCCGGCAAGGTCTTGCTGGTCTACGAGTACCCGCCCAAGGTGCCCATGGCCTGGCTGGCCCGGCTCTTCTCCATGCCCGGTGTGGTGGGGAGCATGCATCTGACCCCCGCTGACCCCAGCCTGCTGGTGAAGCGCATCACCGCCTCGATCACCGAGTTCGGCGCACGCCTGCAGGGGGGCACCCGCAACGCTTTGGTGATCCAGCGGACGGAACAGAGCCTGCGGGACGCGCAGGAGCTCCTGCGCAAGATCGACCAGGAGCAGCAACAGGTCTTCGCCGTGGTGGTGGTGCTGCTGGTGTTGGGTCGGGACGCGAAGGAAGTAGAGCAACGGGCCCGGCGGGTGGAGGCCGCGGCGGCTGCGGCCGGCATGCGGGTCCGCGCCGCCATCTTCCTGCAGCAGGAGGGGCTCGCCGCCGCGGGCCCCTGGGCGTGGCTGCCGCCGCGGCTGGCGCCCATCGCCCCCCGCTCGATGCCGTCCGAGACGGTGGCCGGCGCCTTCCCCTTCGTGGGCGGCTCGGTCAACCACGGCCGGGGGATCCTGCTGGGGCGGGACGACCGGGCCGGGCTGGTGCTGTTTGACCGCTGGACCCCGCCGGAGGAGGCCGGCATCACCAACCCCAACATGGCGGTGCTGG
>Ga0134105_1002021_pt1 | contig 12442 bp, 9 predicted proteins | sample 16_3_2metaG_FD_94457 | JGI IMG/M metagenome (GOLD analysis project Ga0134105, IMG submission 94457) | Switchgrass degrading microbial communities from high solid loading bioreactors in New Hampshire, USA - 16_60_3.3_214_A3 metaG | ecosystem: Engineered > Bioreactor > Semi-continuous > Anaerobic >... | reverse complement strand
TTCACTTTGAACACTTATTTATTTTTTATTTGTTTTCCCGGTTCTCATCCATTCCGGCAGCAGCAGCTTAATGGAGCCTCTTTCACGGATAGCAAGAATAATACTCTGCAGCAGAATAAAGAAGCATAGCATAAGACCGGTGGTAATGCTCTGATAATATGGCTTGGTAAGGCCCGAAGCAATTACGATATTGGTAATTGTCTTTAGAGAAAGCATTCCAAAAAGTGTACCGATTACATTTCCGACACCGCCGGTCAATAACGTTCCGCCTATAATATTGGATGCGATAGCCTGCATTTCTGCCTGTGAAGCATTGGCAGCGTCCCCTGCTCCCGTATGCATCAAATAAACATATCCGGCAATTCCTGATAAGATACCGGCTATGAGGTATGCAAAGAATTTAGTACGTTTTACATTGATTCCGAGCATTAATGCGCTGCTGCTTTGTCCGCCTATGGCATAGAGGTTGCGTCCGAATCGTGTCCATTTCAGAACCACAGCTATAATTATTACTATAATAACAGCTACAATAACTCCCGGCTCAATTTGGGCTGGAATGAAATTTCCGGTCTTTCCGTAATAGCCGATTCCAGGTAATGTAATCCGCATTTGCTTAATATTCATAAAGTCCGCTTGTGATGCCGTACGGGGAGCAATACTTACTATGGTCACCATGCCTCTGGCAAAGAACATACCTGCCAATGTAACTATGAATGGCTGGATATCCATGTATGCTACTATTACACCTTGAACAAGTCCAAAAGCTATACCTATACCTAAAGCCAATAACATCGAACCAATCACGGTACCGCCACGATCCTCCAGATAGACAACACAGGCCATAGTAACAAGCGCTGTTATCCCTCCGCCGGAAATATCTATGCCTCCTGATATCATGACCATAGTCAGACCACAGGCAATTATAAGCAAGAAAGCGTTGTTATTGAAAAGATCGAGAAACTGCTGGGGATTTAAGAAACCGCCCTTCCAGACAATCATGGCGAACACGTACATACCGATGAAGGTACAAACAGTAATTGTCATGAGCAAATTTGTATTAGAAATAGGCTCTCTGCGTTTTTTTTCGGGTTTTACAGTTAATAAATCCTTATCATTTTTCATATCTATTTCTCCATTACTCCGTCGGTTTTTCGCGCAATAGAATATAATTTTTGATTATTCGGCGAATAAGTTGCATCGATGATTTTCCAGTAGCTTTTTCAAGGCTTTCAGCCACAGCTTATGAAGCCTTTACCGGTATTTCTGTTTCTTTTTGCTTTTTAAACAGTTTTTTGTACAGCTTGACGGCAGAATCTCTTACAACCGGTGAACTAATCAAAACAATAAGTATAATAACAACTGCTTTATAGGATTTTACCGCTGCTGAAGGAACCTTCATTGCATAAAGCGTAACCGTCAAAGCTTGTATCACATAAGCTCCGAGTACTGAACCAGCCAGGTTGAATTTTCCACCGCCTAGTGAAGTTCCGCCAATGGCAACCGCTAAAATGACATCCATTTCCGCGTCCAGCAGAAGAGTTTCATGGTTTATAAGTCCTATTCTGCATACGGTTATGCATCCTGCAGTTGCAATACATATTCCCGATATTATAAATGCTATCAGTTTAATCCAGACAGGATTGATTCCATTCAAGTGGGCGGTTCCTTCGTTGATCCCCACTACCTGTGTGTATAATCCGAGATTGGTAAACCTTAAAACAAGTGAGATCAATATCAGGAATATAACCATAATAATAATTGGAGTGGGTATTGGAATACCTGGAATAAAGCCTCCGATACTGGTTAACAGCGGGCTGGAAACAGTGGGAGTTGCCCCTCCGTTTATCCAATAAGCAATGGACCTGCCGGCGGAAAACAGTATTAATGTTGCAATCATCGGCTGTATCTTAAACACGGCAACCAGTACCCCGTTAAATAAACTGAAAAGAACTGCAACGACACTGCATAACAAAAACGCAAGAATAATTACCGGTACTGTAATTTCATTCGAACGAAGCACACTGACAAATACACTGCCTGCTATTGCTGCCAAAGCTGCCACACTGATATCCTGTCCCTTACAGGATGATGTTATCAGTGTCATACCGATTGACATAATAGCAACAGCTGATGCGCCGTTTAAAATACTGATAAGATTCCCTGAAAGAACAGAATTCCCGAAGTTGTCAGTTTTTATGGTTATTGAGAAGAACTCAACATCCCTGATCAAATTAAAAACAACCAGTAATAAAAGCGCAATCAAAGGTATAATCAATTGAGATCTCGCTATTTTTTTCAAACCGTTACCCATTTTATACCGCCTCCCCCGCTATCGTACGCATAATGTTACTTTGTGTCATTTCTTCGCCTCTTAACTCTCCTACTATCTTGCGATCACGCATTACAATGAGCCTTGAACAGGTACGAAGCATCTCCTCTATTTCGGATGAAATAAATGTAACGCTGACGCCTTCCTCGGCCAACTTAAGTACAAGTTTTTGTATTTCTATCTTCGTCCCGACATCAATACCACGCGTTGGTTCGTCCAGGATGAGATATTGCGGATTTGTAAGCAACCAGCGTGCTAATATTACCTTCTGCTGATTGCCGCCTGACAGCGATTTTATTGGTGTATCCATTGAAGCGGTTTTTATTCCCAATAATTTTATATACTTATCCGCAAATTCCTCGGCCTCAGCTCGGGAAAACGGTTTGAAAAATCCTTTCATTACTTGCAGGGCAAGTATTATATTCTCACGTACTGACAAATCCTCAACGATACCGTCCCGTTTTCTGTCTTCGGGCAAATATCCGATACCATGCATCATAGCGTCCCTGGGCTTTTTAATTTTTACGGTTTTCCCGTTTACCTTGATTTTGCCGCCGGTGATCTTATCAGCAGCAAAAATTGCCCGAACACTTTCGCTGCGTCCTGAACCAAGCAGCCCGGTAAAACCGTTTACTTCGCCCTTATGGATTCTGAAATCAAATGCATTGGGACACTCCAGACTGGATAATCCATCTGCCTCATAAACAGGCGTGGTATCCGACTGTTCATCTATTGACTTTCTATTCTGCAGGGATGAAATATCGTCGAGATCTTTGCCCATCATCTTGGAAATAAGCTGTACTCTCGGTAAATCCTTTATTTCATACTCTCCTACAAGTTCACCGTTCCTCAGAACGGTTATTCTGTCGCATATCTCATACACTTCATCAAGAAAGTGCGTAATATATATAATGCTGACACCTCGTGACTTAAGGTCACGCATCAGGGAGAAAAGCTTTTCAACTTCTTGTTCATCCAGCGAGGAAGTCGGCTCGTCCAGGATAAGCACTTTGCAGTCCATATCAACTGAACGGGCAATGGCCACCATTTGCTGAACGGCTATTGAACAGGTGCCAAGTTGTTGAGTGGCTCTCGCAGGGATATTTAATTTATTCAGTATATCAGTCGTCTTCTTTTTAATAGTGCGCCAGTTTACCAGACGGTAATTGCCGCGGCCTATAAACATATTCTCTGCAACAGTAAGGTTAGGACATAGAGATATCTCCTGATAAACAGTACTTATGCCCAAATTCTGAGCATCATAAGGAGACTTCACATTTATTTCCCTGACAGTACCATCAAAATTTATGAAAATTTGCCCTGAATCTTTTGGGTATACACCTGTCAAAATTTTAATCAGAGTTGACTTACCGGCTCCGTTCTCACCCATCAGGGCATGAATTTCGCCTTTTCTAAGGTTAAAATCTACGTCCTTCAGTGCTTGAACACCCGGAGACGATTTATTTATACTTCTCATTGATAAAACATTGTCGTTTTGCATAGCTACCATCCTTAAAGCATTATCACTCTCTTGAACGACATCACCCGTTACCGAAATCAAAGATTCCGGACGTGTTCCGAGTCGTCGAAACTCGATATGGGAAATAGATTAGGCAAATCTCGTCATAAATAACGATGTAAGTATGCGGAAATATCCGCATACTCCACATCGCATAAAGTCAATAATATTTATTTTTAATTGGTGAAATCACAGTTATTAATCATCAGAACCTGTTTCATTAGATGCCATATTTGTCTATATCGTCCTGTGTAATAGTTTTTGCATCGAAGAATTTTTCTTCGTTGATAACTTTCTTTTGAGGCAGTGTCTTGCCAGCCTCAAGATCCTTAATCATAGAATCAATTACAGATGCCTGGAATGGGCTGCACTGTCCATCATAGTTCCAGTTGCCTTTAAGTAATTCTTCGAGAGCCCATTTATTGCAGTCGAATCCCATAACAATAACTTCTTTTGGCGATCCGTCATCGTTGATTCCGTGGGTAATACCGGCTTCGTCCAATGCTGCAACGGCTCCCTTAGCCATACCGTCATTCTCAGCATATACCACATTGAATTTTTCGCCTGAGTTGATAACTGATTCTACAATCTGCTTTGCTGTAGCTTCATCCCAGGTAGCGGTCTGCTGAACGACACATTTCATCTTGCCGCTTTGGAATTGTTCGTCTAACGGGCCTGTACGACCGATCTGAGCATCGCTGCCCATTGCGCCCTGAATATGTACTACATTGTATTCAGGCAGATTTTGATCCAGCAGCCACTGAACGGCCATTTCGCCCTCTTTCCTCATGTCGGAAACAACGGCGGCTTCATATAAGCTCTCGTCTACGTTCATCATACGGTCGAAAAGGAATACCTTAATACCAGCCTGTTTTGCGTTCTCAAGAACGGTGGTCCAGCCGTCTGTTGCAGCTGCTGAGATGAGGAGGTAGTCCACGCCGTCAGTGATGAACTGCTGAGCAGCGTTCAATTGCTCATCGTTCTTAAGGCTGTAAAATGTAGAAGTCTTGTATCCGTTTGCTTCGGTGAATACTTTTTCAAAGTCTGCAACGTTTGCAGCACGATATCCGGACTCTGAAGGCGGATTGTTAACGATACCAACTTTGATGAGGCCATCGCCTGCTGGTGCTGCAGGTGCTGCAGGAGCATTCGGTGCATCATTATTTGCAGCAGGTTGTGATGGCTGAGCCGGAGCTGCAGGCTGTGAACCACATGCTGCCAATCCTAATGTCAATACTGCTACTAAGACTAAGGCTAAGATTCTCTTCATTTTTCTATTCCCCTTTCAATTTTTTAATCTTTGCCTTTAGCATAAAACTTTCTGCCAATTAAAAACAAGTAATCCGGACCAAGTTCGTAAAATATTCAACCAATTCAATTAAAAAATGAACAATTGACACCTATATACTATATTGTATTATAGAACCATCGTAATATTTCAATAATAAATATTAAAATAACTAACCTCAGTATTTCCTCCCGTCTATTATTTCTCTTGTAATATTAGAAAAGTCAAAATAGGTCTCATCAATATAATTTATCCGCTCTATCGGTTCTCCCCGCTCCAGCTTTTTGATAATTTCGTCAACATATGGGCCCTGCAGCGGATTACATTCCACATTCAACGCTATTTTGCCCGACAGACAATATTCCAGCCCAAGCCTGGTTGCATCAAAGGATATTACTATCACTCCATCGTTTGGATCACATTTCAAACCGGCCTCTTCCATTGCAGCAATTGCCCCCAGCGCCTCACCGTCATTCTCGCAATAAACTACATCTATATCTTTTGTCTGTTTCAGAATTGAACCCATGACTTCGTATGTCTTAGCTTTTGTAAAATCACCGCATTCCTGAGCAACCAATTCCCAGTTGGAACGCTGTTCGATCGCTGCCTCAAGCGCTGCAGTTCTTCCAAGCTGCGGAGTGGAACCAATTGTACCCTGAATATGTACTATCCGTATCGGTTCTTCCTCTCTGCCTCGCTTTTTTAAAAACTCCGTCAGCCATTTAACCGCTATTTCGCCTTCTTTATAAAAATCAGAACCAATATATGCCGTATACAACTCGTCATCCGGCTGATCAATATACCTGTCAATGACTATAACCGGTATATTGGCTTCCTTGGCTTCCATTAAAATGGAATTCCATCCTGTTTCAACTTTAGGTGAGAATACGATATAATCCACACCCTGCTGAATAAACATCCTGATGGCGCGAATCTGGTTTTCCTGTTCCTGTCTGGCATCATCAAAAAACAAAACATATCCGTTTTCTTCAGATAATGTCGATTTCACATTCTCAGTGTTGGTTACCCGCCACTCCGATTCGGCTCCCACCTGCGAAAACCCCACAACAATCAGCTTATCTTCCGTATTGCCGAATATTGGCTCAGGCTGCTCTTCCTTTGAACAACCGATGCAAAATAATATGATCAGGCAAATAAACATAGCTAAAAGTTTTCTCATATTGCCATCTCCTTGTCGCTGGTCTTCATGGGAATTGTCACAATAACCTTTGTTCCTACATCCAGCTTACTTTCCAATGATAGACCGTATTCCGGACCAAACAGTATTTGTATCCTTTGATGTACAGTTCTCAATCCGAATCCTTCACTGGTACCTTCGTTAAGAGAAGCTCTGACTTCTTCAAGACGTTCTTCTGTCATACCCCGTCCTTCATCCGTTACTTCCAGAATTATACGTCCATTCTCCGCCCTGCCGGTCAATCGGATAAAACCTTTTCGCCGCCTGTTTTTTATACCATGATACAGCGCATTTTCCACCAGAGGCTGAAGGGTAAGCTTGGGCAGTATATATTGTTTCAATTGATCAGGAATATCTATTTCATAATCCATTAAATCCCGGTAACGCATCTGCTGGATTTCCAGGTAGCTTCTGACATGCTGTTCTTCCTCTTCGATGGTAATTACGTTTTTTCCTCGGCTTAATGTAATGCGGAAATAATTCGAGAGGCTTGCAACCATTTTAACTGCTCCGCTGATTTCTTCAGATTCAATCAGCCAAACAATGGTATCCAGGGTGTTATAAAGAAAATGCGGGTTGATCTGCGCCTGCAGCAATGCAAATTCGGTGCGCCTGCGTTGCTTTTCCTGCTCTGTATTTTTTTCAATCTGCCTTATCAAACGCTCCACCATATTTTCAATCCCGTTGGATAGAAGCTGTATCTCCTCTATATCAGCCTGTATTGGCTCACGAACTGACAGACTTCCTTTGCCGATTGCTTCCAGGCGCTCGCAAATCATATCTATTGGTTCAACAATCTTGTTGCTTAACTTTTTCGAACTTGTCAAAAGGATATATAGCAGTACAAGCGAAAATATTACAACAATAATCATAAGAACAATCATATTTGTTATCATGTCAGACTGCAAACTGTTCAGATATGCCGATTCGTAATAAAGATAGGTATACATGAACTTTTGAATCAAATCAGTCAAAATATAGATGTTTTTTTCCAACTGATCAACACGGGAGTCATACTCTTCTGTTTCGGCTATTTGCTGCATCTTCTGCTCAAGATTGTTACAAAGGCTCAACACGCTGCTGATTGCCCGGATACTGTCCTTTTTCGTTGTAGTATCGCTTAACTTTTGCGCAATCTCTTTTGCCGACTTCACCTCACCAAGCGGCAAACCTTCTGAATATTGGCTGTCGATCACATAATAGTACATTTTTAAATCAACATCGTCTTTAAAATTCTGATTAAATTCAGAAGCCGTTGTAACATTGCTTAAAATGGCATTATAACGAAACGCATACGCAATTCCTACAATTGCAAGCGCAAAAATAACGAGCATCAATGGCAGCGCTACGATTATAATCATATTCCATAGCCTGTTCTGCATTTTTATTTTTTTTTCTCTTCTTCTGTATTTAACGCTCACTGTTCATTCCTCTTCGATAATCACTTGGTGTACAACCAGTAACTTTTCTGAACACAAAACTGAAATAACGCGGATCCTTGTATCCGACTGCAATCGCAATTTCGCTAAGACGCTTGTCCGTCTGGCGCAGCATACGTTTCGCTTCGTCAATTCGTTTATTGGTGAGGTATTCTATTAAGGTCTGTCCAATTTCCTGACTAAATATCGCAGACAAGTAATTCGGGCTTATATTTACTATCTTTGCAACTTTATCAAGTGAAATGGATGTATCCGAATAACATTTATCTATAAAATCAATAGCCTTTCTAAGAATATCATGCTGCTGCTTTGCACTTTCCCGATCCCGCAACTCAATGGCCTGTTTGATAACCTGATGCGCATACCGCCGTACGTCGTCAATTGTCGATGCACTGTCATCCGGCCGAAATTTTGTGGACCATAAACTGTCGGCGCGACAGCCTATCGAATCCAGATATTCTATTGCCGCAAAATAAATTGTCATTTTCAGATACCTGCAAAACATAGGAAGTGAAGCAAATTCGTCCCCCGAGTTTTGCAATATTTGATCAAGAAAGTTATCAATCTCATGTTCAGTCCCACTGCTTATAAACTTTCGAACATGTGCCAGGTCAATTTCCTTATTGCTCTCGCCTGTTTTTGAACGATTGTTTTTCCTCAGATTCATTATGCTTGATTCTGAAAGTATATGGTCATCAGGACATAAATACCGGTAAGATAATATTCGGCTGGCTTCTGCAAAGCAAGCCGGGATGCCACCAAGCCGCGAAACAGGTGTGCCGGATGCGATATACCAGCCTATATCCTGCCCGGCTTTAATACAACGGTTTTTGATATTTTCTATGCAGTCTCTGGTATTACGTTCTATGATATCTTCCTGAGATCCCTTAATTAAAACGGCATATGTTGTGATGTTCCATCTGAAAAAAATCAAATCCGGGTGATAAATGATATAATTTGTGACATTTTCCTGCACTTTCACAAGGTTTTCAGTATAGATCTCTGGTGCGCTTCCATCGTATTCGGCACTGCTGAGCGAAAAAAGGACAATATTATAGAACGGTGCGTTAATATCGATATTCAGGTTCTTGGCGGTTTCTGAGATTTCTGATACACTCAGGCCACCGGTAACAATTTGTTCAAAAAATCTTCTGCGAGAAAAATTCTCGTATTCCTGAGCTTCCCGTTTAAAGTTCTCTATGTACTCCTGTTGCCGTCGCTCCTCCTGCATTTTTTCATGGAGCCCCAGCAATACTTCAACCAATTTCTCCTTAATAATCGGCTTTAACAAATATTGATCCACACCCATGCGAATTGCCTGCTGGGCATATAAAAAATCATCGTATCCGCTGATTATGACAATTTTTGTCTTAGGAAGTTCTTTACGTACCAGCTCAATTAATGACAGCCCATCCATAAACGGCATTTTAATGTCCGTAATAAGAAGATCAGGCTGTATTTTACGAATCAAAGGCAGCGCAAGCTCACCGTCCGAAGCATCCCCGGTATAATGAAAGCCATATTGTTCCCAAAGTATATTTTTGCGTATGCCCTCGCGTACCACATTTTCATCCTCGACAAGAAAGACCTTAAACATCCTGTATCTTCCTTTCTGATGAATGTTTGTACTCATCATGGAGTGCATTAGCATCGTCATAATAGTAAATTATAGAAATTGAACATTATATTATAATTATGATAGCATCATGCAAAGCGCATTGTCAACAATGCCCATATGTCATCCACATATAAGCCTTGCTTCCATATAACTTGCACAAAACAGGGAAATCAAGCCATTATCTTTTTATCAGCAGTACTGCCAGATCATTTACGTTAGTTCCCGTGGGACCGGTAATGATAAGCCCGCCGCTGGCCTGGAGTGCATGGTATGCATCGTTGTTTTCCAACGTTTCGAATATATCAATACCTTTTTCGGATAAGATTTTCTTTGTATTTGTATCCACATATCCGCCGGCTGCATCAGTCGGCCCGTCCGTCCCATCAGAACCGACAGAGAAAACTGCGACATTATTGAGCTCCGAAATATGTTCAGCAGCCGCCAGGGCAAGTTCCTGATTTCTTCCGCCCTTGCCTTTTCCTTTTATCTGAACGACCGTTTCTCCTCCTGCTATAAATGCAAGGGATTTTTCAGATGAATTATAATACTGAGCAATCGAAGCCAAAAAACTGCCGGCTTCTCTGGCCTGACACCTTAAGCTCGCGGTCAATACTGTCGGCTCATACCCAAGTTCCCGGCATGTACGTTCTGCTGCGGCGCAAAGCTGGGTGACGCTGCCTGTAATCTTGGTCCTGACATTACTCAGTTCCGAGGGAGTCTCCTTTTTTAACAATTCCATCGTTTGTTCAGACACAGTGATTCCGTATTTGCGTATTATCTCAATAGCCTGCTCAGAGGTCGACGAATCGGGATATGCAGGTCCGGAAGCTATCATGTCCAATGGATCTCCGATTATGTCGGATAATACTACAGAAATAACCTGAGCCGGTTCACAGAGTTTCGCGAATTTTCCGCCCTTTACGGCCGACAGACGCTTTCTGATGGTGTTCATTTCAGTAATATCAGCACCGGATGCCAAAAGCTGCTCAGTCAGGTTTGTGAGCTCTCTTTCACTAATTAAGGGCTTTTCAAACAGCGCTGAGCCGCCGCCTGAAAGAAGAAACAGTACTTTATCCTCAGTAGACAGCCCCGTAACCATCTTAATTGCTTCTTCTGTAGCTATAAAAGAATTGGCGTCAGGAATTGGATGCCCCGCTTCCATAATTCTGACATTCGGTAAATTCCCCTTTGAGTGGCCGTACTTTGTTATTACTATACCCTCGTCAATACAGCTGCCCAGAATATCGCAAGCCGCTCTGGCCATTGACCAGGCTGCCTTGCCTACAGATACCAACAGCAATTTCCCGCCGGAAAAATCCTCATCCTGCAAAGCCAACTTTACCGCAGTATCCGGGAGCGCCGCATTAATAGCCGCTTCAATTATCTTATTTGAGTCATCTCTCAGGCTCATAAGTATTTCCTCCTGACTAGTAAAAGTATAATAAAGTATATCTCAGTTTTACCAACATCTTATGTTATCTGACATAGAAGACGCCGAATTTTATATTTCGGCGCACATCCTATTACTACTCATAATACAACAAAAATTTATATGTTTCACCTAAATTTTTTGATACTACAAGAAGAAATATACAATATATACATTAATGATTGCAGCTATACCCACTACAAGCGTACCCAATGTCTGTGCTTTATAACCATCTTCAACCTTCATGTTTCCAAAGTTGGTTACAACCCAGAAATAACTGTCATTGGCATGGGAGACAGTCATTGCTCCTGCACCAATGGCTATTACTGTCAACGCAGTCAGTATAGGCGTGTTAAGACCTAATGCAGCCAGCATTGGTGCAATTATGCCTGCGGTTGTGGTTATCGCAACTGTAGAAGAACCCTGTGCAGTCTTCAATATAGCTGACAATAGAAACGGGAAGAATAATCCCAATGATGAAAGTACCGCAGAATTTTCTTTTATAAAATCAACCAAGGTAGAAGAAGCAATTACATTTCCAAGAACTCCGCCTGCCGCCGTAACAAAAAGAATAGGTCCTGTAACTTTGAGGGTTTCATTTGTAAGTTCATAAAAATCCTTCATCATATTTTGCTGCGCAAGAGGTATAATTGCCAGCAATACTCCTACAGCAATGGCAATTATGGGTGTTCCTAAGAAGGTTATTATTGGAATTGAAGAACCCGCCATTGAAAGAGCGGATGATAGCCCCATAAGCAAAATAGGAACTATTATTGGAGCAAATGAAACCCCACCGCTCGGCAATTTGCCATAGCTGGCAACAAGCTCTTCATATGAACGAACTACTTCGCCCGTATCTTCTCCCAACTCTTTACGATCTTTTACCTTTTTGCCAATGAATTTTGCAAAAGCGTAGCCTGCTATCAGAGGCAAAATAGAACAGACAAAACCTAAAATTATTACAAATAATAAGTTTGTATCCTGGTTTAGCCCTTGCTCATACAGGGTATTAGCGGCTGCTATAGGACCTGGTGTCGGCGGGATAAAGCAGTGAGATATATACAGCCCCAACGAAAGAGCAATGGTACACGCTACGGACGATTTTCCAGTTCGCCTTACCAGCGCCTTCCTAATTGGATTGAGTATTACAAACCCGCTGTCACAAAAGACCGGTATGGAAACGATCCAACCCATTATCAGCATCGCAAGTTCCGGATTTCTCTTTCCAACCAGTTTAACAACAACGTCGGCCATTTTCAGTGCTGCACCGGACTTTTCAAGCAATGTACCTATAAGTGCACCTAAAATAATTACAATTCCAATACTTTTGAAAGTATTGCTGAACCCTGTACCGATTACGCCGGGGACATCTGTTAAGGGAATCCCTGCAACAATTGCAAAAAGCAATGAAACAGCCATGATGGATAGGAACGGATGAATCTTGAATTTAGAAATTGCAATAATCATCAGCACAATTGCTATAACAAATGCAATTACCAAAGCAATGCCAGTCATAGAAAGACCTCCTAGTATTATTAAGTTGCGCTGTCAAGCGCAAGTTTTCTTGTTGCTTGATATAATGCACGCAGGCGCTGTGGACTGGTGTGACCTCCTACCGCTTT
>Ga0134105_1002013_pt1 | contig 12475 bp, 8 predicted proteins | sample 16_3_2metaG_FD_94457 | JGI IMG/M metagenome (GOLD analysis project Ga0134105, IMG submission 94457) | Switchgrass degrading microbial communities from high solid loading bioreactors in New Hampshire, USA - 16_60_3.3_214_A3 metaG | ecosystem: Engineered > Bioreactor > Semi-continuous > Anaerobic >... | reverse complement strand
GATATTTCCAGCTCTGTCCCGTTTCTTCTCACCCTGGCTTTATCAGGAGCCAGGTCCAGCAATGCTTTAATGGAAGACCTGGTTTTTTCTATTGTCCTTGATTCAAGAAAATCTCCCAGCATAAACAGGAATGTTACAGCTGCTGCTTCCCAGTATTCACCGATAACTATTGCCCCGGCTACAGCAATAGTTACCAGTGCGTCAATGCCCACAATACGGTATCTCAATGCACCAAAAGCTTTCTTGAAAATGGGGGTACCGGCTATTGCTGTTGTTGCTAACATAAAAACAATAGTAATTATCTCATATCCCATTAGCCTTTTTAGTATATATGCAATGACAATAAGTGCTCCTGATATTGATATAATCTGTTTCTTTGTCAGCTTAAACATGCCGGTACCCTCCCTATGCTGTTTTCTAGCAATATCTTATCCTATCTTTCTTGTAACTTTATATTACATTTCTCACAATACTTTTTAATTTTCCTGCAACACTTTATCTTACTTTTCTCCCAATACTTTAAATCCCAACTTGTCAATCCTGCTTTTGATTTCTTCTGAAGTAATAATATTTTCATCAAATGTTACCTTTACCCTCGAAGAATTAAACAGCACTTCGGAACTCGTAACTCCTTCTGTCTTTTTCAACATGCTCTCGATTTTAGCAATACAGCTAGGGCATGATATAGTTTCCAACTGGTAAGTTCTTGATGTCATAATAATACCTCCTGTAATTTATCTTTTATTAATTTAACTTGTTGTTCCAGGTAATGAGATAGCATTGTGGAGAGCTTCAGAGCAAATTTCTACCAGCGCTTAAGCCCGGAACTTCTGCTATCGGAATGCTGGCACAACAAGTTTATTTATTTTTTTCAATATTATTATATACCAGACAGAATGCAATTACTTTGACGCAGGTCAAAAAAGACCCTATTCCTCTATTCCAATTCTGCAATACCTGTATTCAACGCGTAGTAACGGCCTTTTTGCCTCATTAAATCGTCATGGTCGCCCCGTTCGATAATTTCTCCATGCTCAAGTACCATTATCGCATCTGCATTGCGTACGGTGGACAGCCTGTGGGCAATTACAAAAGTAGTTCTACCCTGCATTAACTTATCCATGCCTTCTGCAATCAGTTTCTCCGTTCTGGTGTCTACAGAAGATGTGGCCTCATCAAGTATAAGTATGGTTGGATTGGCTATTGCTGCTCTTGCTATTGAAAGCAACTGGCGCTCGCCCTGTGACAGATTTTGGCCGTCGACTGTAAGCATTGTATTGTAACCCTGAGGCAAATGCCTGATAAAGTAATGGGCATTGGCAAGCTTTGCTGCTTCCACTACCTCTTCATCTGTAGCATCAAGTCTTCCATACCTGATATTGTCTGCGACTGTTCCCTCAAACAAGTGAACATCCTGGAGAACAATACTCATGGTACTCCTCAAATCATATTTCTTAATTCTCCTTATATCTATCCCGTCATAAAGTATTGTGCCATTCCTTATCTCATAAAATCTGTTTATAAGATTTGTTATTGTAGTTTTACCTGCACCTGTAGACCCGACCAATGCTATCTTCTGACCGGGCTTTGCATAAAGGTTGATTTTTTTAAGCACCTTTTGCCCTTCTGTATATCCAAAATCTACATCTTTAAAAGTGATAAATCCCTTAAGGGGTATATCTTCATATTTTCCGTCTTTCCCCGGAACTCTCCAGCAATGGTTGCCCTTCCCGTTACAATTCCGGACAAGGCTGACATCTCCTTCATCGGTTTCCGGTTGCTGGTCCAATACATTAAAAATTCTCTCTGCACCTGCCAGAGCTGCAAATAATGTGTTAAGCTGGTTGGAAACCTGGGTAATCGGTCTTGAAATTGTCCTTGTATACTGAAGAAAGGACCCGATATTTCCAATACTTATACTGCCCTTCATTGCCAGAAATGCGCCAAACATTGATACCAACGCATACATTACATAGGACAGGTTGCCCATTACGGGCATAAGCATAACACCATAAGCAGATGCCAGTGTACTTGCTTCCCGAAGTTCTTCATTTTTTTCCTTAAAGTCATTTATGGCATGTCTTTCATAATTAAACACCTTAACTACTTTTTGTCCTGACATCATTTCTTCTATATAACCATTCATATCCGCCAGTGCTGCTTGTTGACTGCGGAAATTTTCCGCTGACTTTTTTCCCACATATTTCGTGCAAAAAAGCATTATAATGAGCATTATTACTACTACCAGTGTCAGTAACGGACTCAGGAACAGCATCATCGCAAAGGTGCCTACCACTGAAACAACAGATACGACAACCTGGGATGCACTTTGCTCCAGGGATTGGTTAAGCATATCTACATCATTTGTAAATGTAGACATGAGATCTCCGTGAGAATGCTCATCAAAATATGAAACAGCCAACTTTTCCATATGGGAAAACATTTCTTCGCGAATCTTGTGAGTAGTCTTTTGCGCTAGCCTTGCCAAAAACAGATCACCCAGGTATTGGCCTGCGGATATAAAAATAACAAGCACTCCCATTATAAGAAGATATTTTACAATCAGTGTTTTATTCCAGCCCTCAACAAATGAGTCAATAATGGGACTTAGCATGGCATTTGCCGCTATCTGTGCAACGGTACCAAGTAAAATGAAAAATATTCCTCCGAAAAACAAGGCCTTGTTGAATTTAAAATAGCTAAACAGTCTTATTAATGTTTTCTTTGGATCATCCGGCTTTAGTTTTCGATGTCCATACCGGCTTGTCATTCTCCAACCACTCCTTTCTGTTGCGATTCATATATTTCTCTATAGATTGGAGAAATTCTCAATAAAGTATTGTGATCACCAAAGGATTCCACCCTACCTTCATGCATTACGAGAATTCTGTCAGCATGCTGTATTGACGAAATTCTCTGCGCAATGATGATAGTGGTTAAGCCTGTCAGTTCTTCTTTAAATACACGCTGAATTTTTGCATCGGTAGCAACGTCCACAGCACTTGTTGAATCATCGAGTATTATAATCTTTGGAGACTTCATCAGTGCCCTCGCAATGCAAAGCCTTTGTTTCTGACCGCCGGAAAAGTTGTCTCCCCCCTGCTCAACTCTGTGATCCAGCCCGTCACTATATTTTGAAACAAACTCCCAGGCCTGTGCCCGTTTAAGTGCCTTTATAATCTCCTCATCCGAGGCATCTTCATTGCCCCATTTCATATTTTCACGGATTGTGCCCGAAAACAGTGTGTTCTTCTGCAGTACAAATGCCACCTGATCGCGCAATGCTTTGATATCATATTTTCTAACATCTACTCCTCCGACAACAACAGAACCCTCTGTCACATCATACAACCTTGGTATGAGCTGCACCAGTGTAGATTTGGATGAGCCTGTAGAACCAATAATTCCAAGGACTTCACCCGATTTTACGTCAAAGCTGATATCCTTTAGTGTCTCCTCTGCACTTCCCGGGTAACGGAAACTCACATGATTGAAGCTTACGGAGCCATCCCTCAATTCTTTCACAGGATGAGCTACTTCCTCAATTTCAGATTCCGTATCCAATACTTCCTTAATCCTTCTCATAGATGCCGAGCCACGCAACAATTGCATGAAAAAGAAGGAAATCATCATAAGTGCCATCAGGATCTGCGTAATATAAGTAATAAAAGAAATCAGCTCACCGCCGCCCATGCCGCCTGCAGCCACTTGCTGTCCTCCAAACCACAGTACGGCAATAATAGTTGAATAAACTATAAGGTTCATTATCGGAAACAGAAATATAATAAGGGAAACGGCCTTAAGAGCGGTATCCCTCAGGGAATCATTTCTTTCTTTAAATTTTTGCTCTTCATGTTCCTGCCTGTTAAATGATTTTACAACCCTTATTCCTGTTAAGTTTTCCTGAATAGTTGCATTTACCCTGTCAACGCGGGTTTGCATTTTTAAAAATAGCGGTCTGGCTTTAATTAAAATTAAAATTATAAAAACCGCAAGCAGCGGAATGGCAATCATAAATACTCTCGCCAGCGATGCATTTATTCCAAATGCCATAATTAGTGCAAAGAGCATCATAAACGGTGCCCTTATGGCCATACGCAGGCTCATCATGGTAACCTGGCCAATGGTGTAGCAATCGTTTGTCAGTCTTGTTATCAGTGATGATACTGAAAATTGGTCCAGGTTAGCAAAGGAAAATCCTTGAATCTTCTCAAAAGCCCTCTGTCTGATTTCTGCAGCAAATCCAAACCCTGCCCTGGCACCGCAATGAGCGCTGATTACGCCAAAAGTCAGGCCCAGAATTGCAGCAATTACCATCATAACTCCGGTTTTTATAATATAATCGATATCACGGTTGACTATACCTACATCTACTATGCGGGACATGAGGTATGGTATTATGATTTCAGCCAATACTTCCAATATCATGAGTATTGGACTGAGAACAGCAAAAATTAAATATTTTTTCATTAATGGTAACAGTTTTGTCAAAGTACTCCTCCCAATCTGTAAAGTTTATATGTAATACCAATAACTAATTAAAACTATTATTGCTATTACTGCTATTTTCGCTATTTTTACCGTTACTGATGTTTTTATCATTACTGCCTTTTTGTTATTACTACTGTTTTTGTTATTATTGCCGCTACAGTCAATACTGTTATAACCACTGTAAGATTATACCACATATTGATAATTAAGAAACAATGCCGCTGACTCATTATTCAGTTTTATATTTACTTCTAACTGTTAAAGAATAATCTTTTCTCATCCAATATATTCTGATTCTTCCTTAGCATGTCATGTATGATTTTCTGGACATACGCACCAACAAATTTTCTGTTATCACCATCCAAATCCTTAATATAAATAGGTCTCCCATATTCGATAATAACATCGGTTTTTTTGATCCACGGAGCTTGCGCCTCATAAATTTTGTCCGCATTATTGATGGCAACAGGAATGATGGCACAGCCGGTCTTTTTGGCCAGCCTGAAACTTCCTTCTTTAAAAGGTAGCATATCATATACCCCTGAAAAATTTCTCTTCCCTTCTGGAGCAATAAAAATTGAATGTCCTTTTTTTAATAATTCAACCCCTGCTTCAATGGTTTTTAACCCTTCCCTGGTATTACCCCTGTCAATAAACAGGCATCGCAAAAATATCATCCATATATTAATAAAAGGGACATCCTTCATTTTTTTCATTGAGATAAATCCAGCCGGATTGGGGGCGGTTGAATAGCATATAACAATGTCAAAATAACTCCGGTGATTGAATACATATACTACCGCTTCATCTTTCGGAACATTTTCAGCTCCCAGGACAGTTACACTTACACCCCCGAGCAGCAAGACAGCTCTGGCCATTACAGATATAATCTTTTGCGCCAATATTGTCCTTGCACTGATGCTGAAAATGCCAATGATAAGTTCCAAAAGAAATAGGGGGACACTTAAAATAAAAAATATAATAAAGAGCAGGCCTATTAAAATGGTTCTCATATAAACCCTCCAACAGATTCCTCTACTTTATTATTCCCCTCTTTCAGCATTTCTTCAAGTATTTTTATTGCCATGGCATAAAAAAGGCCCGGAATGTTTCTGCTAATAAGACCATCCAAGCCTGTATTTTAAAATGAATCTCTATTACTGCTGTTTTTAAAGTGTTCTGTTATTTCACTAGTGTTCAGTCTGCCCTTACTTTTTAAGGAATATATCAACATTGGTTCTCGTAACTTCATAATAGCCTGTATCTTTAAATTCCGGGACTGGCCTGCCATCACGTATATCACTCAAAAACTTGACCGCCATAGTACCCCACAGCTTATTTCTCAAACAGAATTGTGAAGATACAATTCCCTCTTTCACATATTTCATTACTTCATTGCTGTTTGCTATACACACAATTTTTTTGTCTATAGACTTTTCTTTAAATACTCTGGCTGCTGCTAAAGAACTCTCATCTGTAACGACATAAAGAAGGTCAAAATCAGGATTCCTTTTTATTAGCTTTTCAATATTCATTACAGTTTCATTATAGTCAGTACCTGCCATATCTAACTTTTCTAATATCTGTATGTCCTTAAATGGTTTTAATGCCAAACTAAAGCCTTCAAAACGTTTTTGAACACTTTGTATCGCGGCTGCACACAGCAAGACTATTACTTTACCTTTTTTGTTCAAATGCTTGGCAGCCGCTTCTCCTGCCATTTTACCCAGGTTAAAGTAATCACATCCAATTACTGCTGCTCTTTTGCTTTTTGGCACGTCACCATCAATACATACAACAGGTATACCCTTATCGATTGCTTCATTTATGACAGGAACCAATTTTTCTTCATCTGCAGGAAATAGTGCAATACCTTTAACTCCTTCAGTAATCAGCTTATTGATATTCTCAATTTGCTGGTCTACGTCAAACTTTTTCGGGGTCCTGTCCAAAATCTCAATACCACGTTTACCTGCTTCACTTAACGCACCGGTTTTTATAGTGTTCATGAATTCACTGTCTTCAAGGAGCGACAGTCCATATGCAGTGTCTTGTATATTTATATCACTTATATCCACATCACTGACAAACTTCTCAAGCTCATCGAGTGTCACGCTGATTTCTCTTACTGAACTCAGCACCGTATCCTGGATGCTCTCCTGATACATTACAAGTGAAGCAACTTCTTGAGTCTCCGCTGCTGACTGCTCTGCAACAGATGCAATATTTGAAATGGTGTCAATAATGTTTTCCTTAAAGCTGTTTAATACTTCTATCTCTTTACTTAACTCAATTTCGTTAGCAATAATATCCATCAGTGAAGATTGTATTTCTGAAAAAGCCTTGTCGGTAGCCTGTATAATCGGAACCCGTTTGTTTAAATACTGGTCGGATTCTTCCAATATCTTAATAAAATCCTCTACTTCCGTCTGGATATTGTTAACCATCTTGGAAATATTAGAGCTTTGATTACGGCTTTGTTCCGCAAGCTTCCTAATCTCGTCGGCTACCACTGCAAACCCCTTGCCGGCTTCACCCGCTCTTGCAGCTTCAATAGAAGCATTTAATGAAAGTAAATTTGTTTGTTCAGCAATGGCTGAAATGACTGAAGTAATTTTCTCAATACTTTCTGCTATGTTATTCAGAGTATTTACTTTCCCGGCCATCTTTGCAATAATCCGCTGTGTTTCATTTTCGCTTTCAATCAGGAGGTTAACACTCTGTCCGCCGGCTTTGCTTATCTTCCCGGCTTCATTTGCTTTGTCCGACATTATGCGGGATTTTTTCGTCAGACTTTCAATTTTTTTCTCCAGCTCTTGCGAGAGAATTAAGGAATTTTCTGAGTCTTGTGCCTGGCTTGATGCACCTGCAGCAATTGCTTTACTTGCGTTGGATATTTGCTTTATACCTTCGCTGTTCTCGTTAAAATTTATTTCCACTACCCTTGCTGCTTTTTTTGCTTTCAAAATTCCTTCCTTAATGTTCTTTAACTGAGTATATATATTCTCAGCTAATTTATATATACTCTCTCCCAAATAGCCGTTGACATTTTCCAGGCTGCGGAACTCATTAATGTGTCCGTCTGCAATTCTCCTGACCTCCAGCTCAACTTTTGCATCTTCCTTATTCAGTTTGTAGCTAATGATTGCCGATACCAGTATCCCTAACAGGCAAAGTATCTCTATAATATAAAGATACTTTGTTAGCAGCTCACTGCCAATGGGTAAAATTTCAGCCAGGCAAATTAAAATGATACAAATACATAGTGTGGTTTGAAGTATTAACAATCGCTTTTTCATGTGTAGTGACCTTTCTTTAATATGCATTTTTGTTAACTAAGGATTTATAATTTTGATATATTCTTTATATATATCATTCCATTTGCCGCTGTCAATAGGTAAATACTCAATTACTTCAAAAGAATTTCTAACTACCTCTCTAATTTCCTCTAAAGAGCTGTACACGCCTGCACCTACAGACTGAATCATGATGTTTCCAATTGCGGTAGCTTCTACAGGACCTGCAGTAACTTTTTTGCCAAGAGCGTTTGCAGTAAACTTGTTGAGAAGAGTATTTTTGCTTCCTCCGCCTGTTACATAGAGAACATCAACCCTGTTACCTGTTGCATCTGTGAGCTTTTCCAATACATATCTGTATTTTAAAGCAAGGCTTTCAAATATTATTCTGCTGATCTGTCCTATATCATTTTTATCTACAGCTCTCTGTCCGGTTCTCTTTATATATTCTACAACCACTTCTGTAGCATCACTTGGATTTAGGAATATCATGTCGTCAGGGTCAATAAATGCCCTAAAAGGCTCTGCCTTCTCAGCCATCTGCTCAATCTCGGGGTATGAAAGCCCGGGAATTTTCTTATTCCATATTTTTTTGCAACATTGCAAAATCCATAATCCCATTACATTTTTCAGGTAAAGGTTCTTATCCAATGCTCCGCCTGAATTTGATATATTCATCTCGTAACTTTTATCATTGATTATTGGCTTATCAAGTTCAAGCCCAACTATTGACCATGTACCGGAGCTCAAAAAAGCATAGTTTTCCTTCTCTGAAGTAGGCACAGCTACAGCTGCACTTGCAGTATCATGCACTGCCGGTGCAATTATTGGTACTTCATCCAGACCCACTTCCTTTGCTATATCACTTCTTAATGTGCCAATTATGTCTCCTGCCTTTATTACTTCAGTTGAAATTCTCTCGGGTATTCCAAAAGTCTTAAATATCTTAGGCTCCCATTGTTTTGTTACTGTGTTGTAGAGCTGTGATATAGATACTATCGTATATTCGGCTGTTTTCTTTCCGGTAAGGAAATAATGCAGCAAATCCGGAATGAAAAGGATATTTTCTGCTATTGACAGCACCGGATCTTGACTTTCAACCATGGAAATAAGCTGGTTTAATGTATTAAACGGTAACATTTGTATACCCGTCAATTTATAAAGTTCTCTGCTGCCCATTTTTTCTTCAATGATGTCCGGGGTCTCACTGGTTCTGGGATCCCTATAGGTATAAGGGATACCAATAAGGTTCCCTTTACCGTCCAAAAGTCCGAAATCACATCCCCAGGTATCTATCCCTATTCCGTCAAGCTTGCTTCCATACTTGGAAACATAGATTTTTAACCCTTTAATAACCTGTGAATAAAACTCAAGTACGTTCCAGTGAAACTGGCCGTTAACTTTTGTACCTCCTGTGGGGAAACGGTGTATTTCTGTCAATGAAAGCTTATCATCCCTTATTTCCCCTACAACTGCTCTCCCGCTCTCTGCTCCAAGATCAAAAGCCAGAAATACTTTTTTATCACTCATACCTCTCAGCTCCTACATTTCAAGTTTTTTGACATCAATCGGGTATGTGCCGTATTCTTTTATTGCATCAAGGAAAGTACGGTAATTTACAGGATTTATTCCTGAATGTATTGAGTTACTCGACGATATTATCAGCCCTCCACCTACAGCTGCCTTCCTTATGCATTCCTTTGTTTCTTTTACAACTTCCTCAGGATTCTTATCTACAAGGGTGCTGACACAATCAATATTTCCTTTTATGCATACGCGGTTACCATAGGTTTTTTTAATGAATTCTATATCCATACCTGCAAGAGGATCTATTGGATCGATACAATCAATACCGGTATCTATCAGATCTTCAATTACACTCATTATATTTCCGTCAGTATGTTTTATTACATAGAAGCCCAACTTCTTAAAGTTTTGTATAAGCTTTTTGAAGTGAGGCAACACCATTGTCCTGTACATCTCAGGGCTTATGAGCAACCCGGAATTATCAGCAATATCATCCCCTACTACAATAATCTCTCCCCCTAGCTCCCGTGCATTCTTTGCAAGGCGTGTATTGTATTCCACACTGATTTCCATGAGCCTTTCAACTACGTCAGGCATTGTATAAAAACCTATCATGAAGTCCTCAAATCCCATTAAATCTCTTGGCTGTGAGAATACATCCCTGAGCCTTATTATTATTGCTTTTTCATCACCAATTTTCTCCATTGCCTTCTTAATGTCATCAAACCTGTAGTCTGCATCCGGATCAGGTATTGTCAACTTTTTAATGTCCTCTTCACTCTTTATGGGATTACCAACCGGATTTGGATACTCATCATAGGAGACTCTGACTATTCCCCACTCATCTTTGTAGTGTCTATCGTCTATTCTTTCCTTTCTCATGTTGGTCCCGACAGCGATACCATCTATATCCATCATTTTAATAAACTCAATTTCATCCCTTTGACCAGTCATCTTTTCTATGACATCAGGGTTTATTATCCATTCAAATGTAGGTATTCTGTCAGGTTCTTCCCTTTTTAAAGCCTTTATCACTCTTTCTTTTGATTTCACTTAGTTAGCCCCCCAATGTATTAATTCCCTTATCTTTTCTTTCTGCTGCTATTTTTTGTGCATAACCACTGTTCCTATAGTTTTGCAAAGGATCTATCTCTCTGCCCATTTCTACGCGCACCTGAGCAAGCAGCGGTTGTACGTCTGTTTCAAATGCCTCCATTAATATCCTGTTTGCCTGCATTACATCTCCGTTTTTCTGAGCTTCATACAGCCTCTTTCTATCTACTATCAGCGCTTTTGCGTATGCAGTCTGGGCATTCATAACTGATTGAATTATTCCTTCGATACTTGGTTCAATATTATGAGACTGGTCAAGCATAAATGTTATATTTGGACGTATATTGTTATATTCCGCATCAACAATCTGGTCGAATATCAGGAACAGCTCCAGCGGATTTATGGTCCCAACCATTAAATCGTCGTCAGCATATTTGTGGTTATTAAAATGGAATCCGCCTAATTTATTTTCATCAAGCAATACAGAAATAATCTGTTCAATATTTACACTCTGCAGATGGTGTCCCAGGTCAACCAGGACTTTAGCCTTCTCACCAAGTTTGGAACACATCATATATGACATTCCCCAATCCATAACGTCTGTTGTGTAAAAGAACGGTTCAAATGGTTTATATTCCAACAGCAGGGTCATATCTTCATCCATTGTGTCATAAAGGGCTTTCAATCCTTCGAAAAGGCGGTGTTTTCTTTCCCTCAGGCTGTCCTGTCCAGGATAATTCGTACCGTCAGCAATCCACATTCCTATCGTCTTTGATCCCATCTCACGGGTTATCCTAACACAATTTTTAAAATGTTCTATTGTTTCATTGCGCACTTCTTCAAATGGATTACATATGCTTCCGAAACGAAACTGCTGGCCGCTGAATGTGTTAGGATGGACAGTTCCGATTCTTAAACCCTTTTCCTCAGCATATCTTCTCACTGGTTCATATCTTCCGTCATCAGTTACATCCCAAAGTACGTGGCTGGCCATAACAGGGCATACACCTAAGACACGCTGTATCTCTGCACAGTCATCAATTTTATGCCATATAGTGTATGCTGCACCTTCATCACGAAAAGTTCCATATCTTGTTCCTGAGTTTCCCACCGCCCATGAGGGTAATTCAATTACCTGGTTTTTTAGTGCATCTTTTACTTTTTCTACCTGAATTCCTCTTTCAGTAAGTACTTCTTCCAAAACTTTGTATTGTTTCTCCCAATTCATTAAGGACCCCCCTTTTCAATTAGCGCAAAACATTATCTAATAATTAAATTTAACTGCTTATAATCCTAAAACACTTTTTGTCATATCAACCCATTTTCTTAGCCTTGGAATATCCCCATCAATGTCATAAACATCCCTTACAATGACTTCAAGACATCCGTTTTTTGTAGCGTTATATGTATCTCTCATGTCTTTCTCGGCACTTTCCCAATCAGGATTTTTACCACTGATAAATGCAGGATTGGGCTTTCTTGAATAAACATAGTTTTTTCCAAGGATTTCTCCCATCTTTGCCAGGTCGCTCCAACCCGAGACAGAAACGGTACGTAAATTAGGCAGTGCTTTCATAATGTACTCGATTCTGTCATGAAGCGGCTCACAGCAGCCATAGTATGTCATTCCAAACATATTCGCAACCTCGGCAATGTAAGGAAGGAAAAATTCATCAAACATTTTAGGAGATACGGGAGTTGTCTCCTGAGATTCAGGCCATCCCCAGACGTCCTTGAGATCAGGTTCTCTTTCGCTGTCAGCCTCAGGAAGACTCGATACATATCCATAACTTGAAGGACCTGCAAACTGGTTGTCAGTATTAAAATCCAAAAGGCCTTCATCTTTCAGCCATTTATAGAATTGAATTCTGTCATCACAGAGATACCTTAAAAACTTATGCAGGATATCGGGATGATCATATGTCCATAAAAGCATGTTATCATATCCAATGAGCTTAAATAAATCCATCGTTATGCCTATAAAGTTATTCCCTGTAAACGGCGTAAATCCTAATTCAGGGAAAAAGTTGTCGTAATTGCCCACTCTGACAGGAAGTATATCTCCGAAAATTTCTTCAAGTACATTTTTTAGTGCCAGCGTATTTTCT
>Ga0134105_1001998_pt1 | contig 12572 bp, 19 predicted proteins | sample 16_3_2metaG_FD_94457 | JGI IMG/M metagenome (GOLD analysis project Ga0134105, IMG submission 94457) | Switchgrass degrading microbial communities from high solid loading bioreactors in New Hampshire, USA - 16_60_3.3_214_A3 metaG | ecosystem: Engineered > Bioreactor > Semi-continuous > Anaerobic... | reverse complement strand
ATCAAGAAGTGGAGCTCCTTCGAATATTTAACTTGTTAGATGTGAAAAGGCAAACAGCGCTACTCTCTTACGCCTACAAACTTGAAGATGAGTGTCAACAGGAATAAAGGAGGTGTTGTTTATGAGGTTAATTTTGAGCTCAAAAAAGGGAAAATTAGCACTTTTCCTGCTAATTATCGTAGTAATGGCCTTTATAAACATGCTACTTTAGAGTCTTGCACATGTCCCGACTTCAAAGAGAGGAAGCTGCCATGTAAGCATATGTATAGGCTCGCTAGTGAGCTTGGTTTAATTGAATTGCCGGATCCTGATTTTAAAAATTAAAAACTCCCTTCAATAGGGATTGAAAGGAGGTAGTGAATTGAATGCAGTAATTTATGCCCGTTATAGCAGTGATAATCAAAGAGAAGAGTCTATCGATGCCCAAGTGCGGGCAATAAAAGAATACGCTGCTCGGGAAGGTTATAATATTATTCGCATATACGCTGATGAAGCTAAGTCGGCCACTACGGACCAGCGGCCTCAATTTCTCCAAATGATGAAAGATGCGGAAAGTGGCCTTTTTCAAGCTGTTATCGTGCATAAACTTGACCGCTTCAGCCGTGACCGATTTGACTCTGCTTATTATAAAAGGCACTTAAAAAAGTGCGGAGTTCGCCTGATCTCCGTTCTAGAAAACCTTGATAATAGCCCAGAGTCTATAATCCTTGAGTCAGTGTTGGAGGGTATGGCCGAATATTACAGCAAGAACCTTTCCCGGGAAGTTATGAAGGGAATGAAAGAGACCGCTTATCAGTGCAAACACACCGGCGGCATCCCTCCTTTGGGCTTCGATGTCGGACCTGATAAAAGATATGTTATAAACGAATATGAAGCGGAAGCGATCCGCCTGATTTTTAATATGTATGCTGATGGCCATGGTTATGGAGACATTATAAATGCGCTTAATGCCAAAGGTTATAAGACGAAAGCCGGTAATACTTTTGGCAAAAATAGCATTCATGACTTGCTTTTGAATGAAAAATATATAGGCGTGTTTGTATTTAATAAAGCCGCCAAAATGGTTAACGGAAAAAGAAACAGCCACAGGCTAAAGCCTGATGATGAGATTGTCCGTATTCCGGGTGGGTGCCCGGCTATTATTTCAAAAGATTTATGGGAAAGGGTGCAAGCAAGATTGAAAGCGAATAAAAGGGCCTCTGGTGCCTATTCTGCGAAGATTGTTTATTTGTTATCTGGCAGGATCTTCTGTGGTAAATGTGGAGCGGCAATGGTAGGAAATCGGGCAAAGATGGGAAGAAATAAAACCGAATATGCCTATTATGGTTGCAGCACTAGAAAAACTAAAAAAACATGCGATATGAAGCCTATTAATAAGGCATTTATCGAAGAGAAAGTCCTTGATGCGCTATATGAAAATCTTTTTGCTGATCATGTTATCGACTTGGCCACTGGTATGATTTATAATCATGCAGCCTCTCAAAGTTCGGAAATTCCTAAACAGATAGCTGCTATTGAAAAGCAGCTTGCGGCTGTGGAAATTGAAATTAAAAATATTGTCAATGCGATTGCTGCCGGCATGTTCCATGAATCTATGAAAGAAAAAATGGATGAGTTGGAGGCATCTAGATCTGCTCTGCGTATTAGGTTGGAAGAAGCAAAGCTCCAGCAGCAGACTCATTCACTTACCCGGGAGCAAATACGCTCATTTTTAGCTCGATACAGAAATATTAAAGAAATGCCCCCTGAAGAACAGAAAAAAGCTATTCAGGTATTCGTGGAACGTGTCACTGTATATGATGACCGCATTGACATGGATATCTTAACTATCCCTAGTAATACCCCCGGTGAAAAGAAAAATAAAAAAACCGCCAGTCGGCCCACTGGCGGTTATGGTGAAACTACTCAAGAAAGCAGTTCCAGCCCTCTTGGTAGTAGTTTGGACTTGTTGGTGGAGGCGAACCGAGACCCTTCAAGTCCAAACTGTCAGCAGCCATTCAAAATGCTGATATCCATTCCGATCATTGGATATCGTCACAGATAATAAAAATTGCCCCGCCTTGGTTAATATCCGGAGCGGGGCTTTCTATTATGTTAATTGCCTAAAGTCCTTATTCTGTTTTACTGCTTGCTCTATCTTAGTCTTAATCCACAGGTCAAGATCTCCATATATCTCTATTAAGATTTCCCTTGCCTCTGCACTTAATAATTGTAGTGTTATATCCTTTGCCCTGTTGAAGGCTTCTTGCTGGGCTTCCTTTGTGAATTGCCCTTTTTTCTTAAGGTCATCAACATATGTCTGGAATAATGTTTCTACGGCTTGGAATACGATCTCGTTAGCTTCCTCAATATAGAACCTGATAGTCTGATTTTCTATGTTGGCTGTTACCTCTGCCGCCTTCTTTCTCAAATAGGCTATTAAATATCCTGAAACTGCTATCAAAAGAGGTAGCACCACCGCTGTCATTATGGTATTGAATAATTCATTATTCATAGTTCTCCTCCTTATCCTACGACTTCTACGTCGCTTGTATTTACCCAGCTCACAATTTCCTTGAGAAGGATCCTTCCGTTTCCGATTTGTTGCACGGTATAAGTATTGCCCTTTACCCAGTTGGGTATCGTCTGGCCGGTGCTGTATTTCGTGGCCGTGTTCTTAACCTTAACCTTGGATCCCGCTTTTAAAGTCGGAGCTGTAGCCGGGGCCTGTGCATTCCCTGCCGGCGTTCCCGCTTCGGTTGTTATAAAGCAGTCGAAACCGTCGGCCTTTAATCTTTTGGCCATAGCCTCGGCATTTGCTTTTTGGCTGTAGGCTCCCACCTGCACCTTGTAGAGTGCTCCGGGTTTCGGCGCCGGCTTCTCTGTGGCCGGGTTATCTCCTTTCAGAGCCGCTATAATGGCATCAAACTGGAAGTCAGAGCCGGGGCAGTTCGGTTTTGTAATCGGGTTAATTTGATAATGGCCTACAATATGTTCCCGATCTATCGGGATCTCTATGCCATATATCCTTTTAACCTCAGATCTAATGTATTTAATGAGCTCAATGGTTGCGGCCAACTGTGCATCGGTCAATTTGCCTTTACTTTGTGCCCATATTCCTTCATGTTCTATGCTGACTGTGTAGTAATTTGCATTAGTCTTTCTTTCTCTCACCGTTTTTAGAGTTGATTTTCCGTAGTAGACCTTACTATTTGGGTCTGTACTGGTGCCATTACACCACGAGCCATCTGTGAGCTCTACAAACTGTGTTATTCTGCCATCCTTTGCTACCACAAAATGCGCCGATGCCTTGGATGCCGGATTAGTAAGCCAGCTAATTGCTCCCTCATAGGATCCTTCGGTAATATGGCATACTATCATATCCGGCTTCCAGCCGTTTCGTCCATTATACTTATTTGGACTAAGTTTTTTTGTGATATTCACGGTTTACCCTCCTTTCTTAATTTTCATCATCTTCGGCGGTATTCTTGCCATATAGTCTCTTGAGTTTAATTTTGTTTTCTGCTTCGGCTTTCTTATAATAAAAGCCGGTTGCAGTTGCGAGCTCAGCAAACATGGCCGGTATAATGTAAGTTAGTGGCGACGTGTCTCCTGTCTTCCAGACTATAACAAGAGAAAAAATAACAATCAGCGCTGTGCTGATTGCTACTCCGACAAATATTTTCTTTGAAAATTCTACCTTGCGTTTTCTCATGGCTTCGCCTCCTTTGGGTTATTATCAGGCATCGCCGCTTCTGGATACCTCCTTTTCTATCTTGTTAATTCTCTTATGTGCCTGTTTAGTGCTCTCCTCGACTCTGGTCACCCTTTCGGCCAAATTGTTAATGCTCTTATTAGTGTCCTTTTGCTCTAGAAGGATCTCGTCTATTCTTCTCTTGATGTATTCCGTATCGGAGCGAAGCGTAGCGTTATCAATGCCTTCACTGTATGCATCCTTTTGTAGGCCTCTTTTGTAGCCTATATATCCAAATACGACCCCGCTTATGGTGCCAACGACACCTATTAAAGCAAAGATTGATGTTTGATCCATAGCTTTGCTTCAGCTCCTTTCTTGTTATTAATTCTCATTATCCATACCCCCCTGTCTCAGAGTTTTCTCCTTTCTGAAATTTAATTTTCCGGGATAAATATCGCCGTAGGCCATAACTGTTGAAATGCTTCATAGTCCCAAAGTAAGACATAACACTGGAATGCACTGTTTCAAAACCTACGTTTCCCTTTTGATACTGCTTGGCCAGATATTTAAGCCTGCTTTTCATCTTTCGCAAGGACTTCTTTTTCAGCTTTCTATGCGTTGGGAATATCCTGAAGCCCACAAACTCTATCCCTGTTTTGACCTTTCTGATGGCGGTCTTTTTATTCAGGTTAAGCCTCAATTTCTCATTGAGAAATATTTCTAGATCATCCTTAACGGAAGCCAGATATTTCTTATCTGGATGCAGGATTATAATATCATCCATATACCTGATGTAATATCGCAGCTTCAGCTCATGCTTTGCATATTGGTCTAGCTCGTTGAGATAGATATTGGCAAACAATTGCGACGTAAGGTTCCCTATCGGCATTCCAACTGTATAAAGTCTATCTTCTGGCTTGCATTGGTCCGGATCCACACCTAATGGTAAACCGAATGCTGTATGTTCGCAGTCTATAATGGTTTTGAGCAGCCACAGAAGCCGTTCATCGTCTATCTTGCTCCGGAGTATCCTCATTAAGCACTCATGATCTACTCTGTAGAAATACTTTGAAATATCCAGCTTCAAATAATACCAATCTTCCGGCTTTCTGCTTACGGCTCTTATCCAATACTGCAAACGGTCAGCTGCTCGGTGCGTTCCCTTTCCTTTTCGGCATCCGTATGAGTCATATATAAACTGCTTATCAAACAATGGTTCTAATTGCTGATAAATCGCCCATTGAACCACTCTGTCCCGGAAATCCAAGGCCATTATTAATCTCTTTTTAGGCTCATAAACATAAAACTCCCTATATCTGCCTACTTTGTAAGTCTGGTAGATTAAGTGGTTTTGTAAATTTATAAGCTCCTCCTCAAGATTTGCGGAAAAGCGGACCACATCATCTCTATACCATTTACCTCTTGCAGCATTCTCATATGCTTTATAGAGATTTTCCCAGCTGCAAATCTTGTCATAAATATCTGTTATCTTTGCCACATAATCTCTCCTTTATAAATTAAGCCATGCGTGGCAATCCCGAAGGCCTGCCTTCATGGCAATTCAATCTTTTACGCTTTATGCTAGCGTAGGGAGATGTGCCCCTTTGACCCTGTGCTGTCCTGCTCCCTTGAGAGACAGGCTTCGTGACAAATCAGGCCAGAGCGGAGCGGAAGCCGATGTTGTTGTCGACGTTGGAGCGGGAGTTGTTGCCGTTCAAGTAGAAAACACCGGCGTTGGCACCGTTGTTCCAGTTGCCACCACGCCTAGCAAGGCCCCACGTTTAACGGCACATCCCCCAATGAAAATATTTTATTTAGTGCTACGCTTCCATCCGTTTAACATGCGTCCTATTTCGCTTAATTCCTTGCTCCATTCCTCATGAGCTCCCAGTGATATATATCTCATATCTTTATCTGCTGCTATATCTATAAATGTCCGTAGCACATCGAGTTCGATATCTATTTTGTCTTGCAGCTGCTTCTTACTGCCCTTGGTCTGATTAGCCATAATTACAAGTCGGATTATCCTATACATGGAGCTTCTTATCTCTGCGGCCATTAAATATCTTTCATGCTTTGGAAATTGTTTTAATCTCGTATTTCCATGTATGACCATCCGCTTTACTTTCTGTAAAATCTTCAATTCTTCCATATAGTCACCCTTCAAAAGCCTTTGGGAGGCCGTAGCCTCCCAAAGGATTCAGATTTTCAGATTATCAGATTTTAGATTCCCGGAATATAAGCGGAGCGGAAGCCGAGGGAGTCGACGTAGGAGCGGGAGGTGGCGCCGCCCAAGTCGAAAACACCGGCGCTGGCACCGTAGCGCCAGTAGCCACCACGCCTAGCAAGGCGCTCTCCTCTGTTCCTCATATAAATGTAATCGCCGCCATGATCTCCGCTATCCGCAGGGAATAAGGCAAGGGCCTTTAATATTTCTGGAACCATAACTCCTGCTGCAGTAAGAGCTGCAAAGCTATTCTGGCCATAAGGATTATCATCATCAGGCATATTAGTAATGGTTGTTACAAGCTGGAATTGGAATCCGCTACTTCCTGATGGTTTGGATAGATAATCCCATTTAAGAGTCCCTTCTGCGCCCGGATCTACAAGAGATCCGTCCGGAAGGATCGCTTTCCACCTAGTGCTATTTGCCGTCTGTTCTATTTGCTTTGCCGCTATATTATCAGGAATGATTTGTATTTCACCGTCTACAGTACGATAACCGCCCACCCATTCAGTTACATTTCCGTTAAGATCCCATATTCCAGCCGGAGTTCCATCATGAGACCAGCTAACCGGTCCAGAACCAGTGGCTACTCGGTATGTCCTATATGGATCACCTCCGCCATAGGTTTCTATACCTTGCTCCCATTGTGCACTATGGTCTTTCCCGTAGTTGTTGTTTCCTCTCGGCATAAATCCATTTTTTCTACACCATAGAGCAATTGCGGCCCACTCTGCATTCGTCATAAGATGCCAGCCGGGTCCTTTGGCCTCGCACCATATTTTTGAATTATCAAAGTTTACTCCGGTGCTTGGCGCAGATCCTCTGTCAGATGCATCGATGTAATATGCTGCTGGATCTTGAAGTGGCAAACTATATGCTCTGCCCTTATATACGATGTTCTGATATTTTGAGCAATAAAAAGCCGGCACTTCTACTCCCTCGACTAGAAATGCCGGATGCGGGCCATTGCTTCCTCCATCAATCAATTCTGATATGAGCTTTTTGTCGAACCTCACCATAATGCTTGGAAGGCCAACATCATCATAGATTACCGTATTGGTTCCGCCGCTCAAAAGGGCTACTGCCAGTTCAAAATCTTTATAAGTTGCCACGATTACACCTCCAATTTCCACAGTTTCAACGTGACATTGTCCATGCTGAAAGGCACTGGCTGTGTTTTTTCAGGATCTTCATACTGTCTGGCCGGAATAAATATCTGGGCAACATAATATTTGGAAAGCCCCGCCAAAAGGATTTTGTTATCATCTTGGCATATATCGATTTCCACATCAAAGTCTCTTTCGTAGTTTTTAAGATTTAACATGAGTTCATCCCTGAACGTTATCTTAGTGTCTTCTACTTGATAATCAATCTTCGGGCCTTCATTCATTTCGATAATTTTCATATTTTCCTCGCCTCCATATCTTTTTTAAGTTCTAAAGTTCGCCTTGCTATCTCTTGAGCATACTCACGCTGCTCCTTTGTTGCGCTCCTTTGGTTAATTCCAAAGTCTTTTAAAACTTTGGTCTCTGCAGCTTTTTGCTGGTCAGTTTTTATTATTACATAGGCCATCACAGCATACCTCCTTGCACATATAAAGCTACTGTGATGCTTGTAGCAGTGCCCGTATACTTAACCTTGAAGCCATTGGCCTGTTTTGCGCTAACAATAATATCCCCAGCAGTCCCGCCGGTTGTTGACACAATAACAGGAGTTACATTGTAGGTAGTCCTGTTTCTCAATTTATTAGATGGAATAACTACGGATTTGTCTGTATTTGCCCCTGTTATGGTGTCTGTGATTGTTACGACTTCATTCTCGTTTATTCTGTCGAGTAAAAGGCGGTTAAACTGGGCCATGACGGCATTTAGTGCATTGCTTATGAACACACCCTGCTCGATGTTATTAAAGTTTTCTGCATTTTGCGGTGTGCCTTCTTGAATGCCGGGCACGTCATCTACCCAGATGGTTGGTTTGTAGCTCACAGTTATACCTCCTCCTCCCTGATTGGAAATTCAAATCTAAAAATAACTCCTTGGGAACCGGCTTTTTGAATGTTTTCCAGTTGCTCTGCAGCTACTATTCCGTCTACATCAATGACTCTTACTGCTGTTATTGTCACTGTTCCGGATCCGAGGGAGCTAAAGACAGCATGTATCACTATTGTGTCTCCGTCGATTTCTCTTTTTTGAATTACGCCGTCATAATAAGTGCTGCCAACTTTGACTTGCACCTTATGGATTGCTTTCATCCATTCGATGCGTCGCTTTTGGACAAATTCTGGCTTCCAAAATGCCATTTACACCACCTCTCCTGTTTTCCTTGTCCCACACTTTACCGGAGTAAATGTGAGCGCTTGAATTACATTGCTTATTTTAGCGGCCACTTGGTGCATACCTGATACATAAGCAGGCGTTGGGGTTGTTCCGGTCTTTTTAGTCCCACAGGTGATAAAATTAAAGCTCCTTCCCTGAAAATCTGCGCCGGTATTAATTGATATCTTCCTTATCTGTCCTATAAATGCTCGATTTGGCTTCGTGCCGCATAAAATAAATGGAAATACTACATAGTGCATACTTTTACCATATCTAAATGGTGTCGAATAAATCCCGTAGTAATATACACCTTCCAAATGAGAACGGACGTTCTTTGTCGTTTTTGCTATCTTAATAAACTCCTGATACATCTCATCGGTTACGGTCTTGTTTGTAGTTAAAACCTTAAATTCAAATGGAGGGCCTCCGTATTCAAACCATTCCTGAACATAACCGGGTCCAAAGTATGCACTGATGAGCTGTTCTACCGCCCATTTAGTTCCTCGTTTTCGATGCACCTGATCAGAGATTTTTATTATCTTCCGCTTCCTTTCGAGGTCCATCGTTGAGCTATACCAGTCTATATTCAGTTCCCATGCCAACTCGTCCAGTTGCTCATGGTCCATATAATCTATTTGGTCCCATACTCTTAACTGTTTAAACCGTGCTCCGGGGTCTTGTATGAGCTTATTCACTGCTCTGGCCAGAGCCTTTACAGCCTCATCATCTCTCATAAAGAGCGGGAGGAGTTTTAATATATCGGCATCCGAAAGTTTCATATTATCACCCCTCCACTACTTCATGGGTAACCGTTAAATTACCGGAAAACTTGGCCACGCTTGTAGCCGGGACTGGGGTATATACCGGCGAGATTATATCAACTCTTATTGCTCCTACTAGGTTGCTGTTATCCCATGATGGAGCAAGTATTAGCTTCCTGAGCTGGTCCGGATTAATGTCTCTGCCCAGTACGCTTCCCTGCCAGTTTATATATTTTGAAATTGCACCGCCTGCTCCTTCTATGGTTTCTATTGCTCTGCTCTCATCTGCTGCCGTCGTATAATATTTGAGTTCGATATCGTACTCTACTGTGTCCGGAGCTCTCACTGTTACATGGTCGGTTAGCGGCCTTACATCATCAGCGCTTACTACCTCAAGTACCTTTTGGAGCACCCCCTCATCCGGCAGCTCTCCTCCGAGAAGTATCGGAATAATTTCTACTTCACCCGGACTTGTCGAAACCACCGCCACATCTGATATGTTCGGATCCGCTGTCTTTGCCCAGTATTTATAAGCCTCAACAGGTCCAGCAGTCGATGAAATAACGGACGAGAGCCTTATCCTTTCACGCAGGGAGTCATCTTCTTCTCTGTCGCTTCCTCCGGATGTTGTTGTGATATTCTCTACTTTATCAACATAAGGCACTAGATCGACTATTGTGTTGATGGTTCCCGGTGCAAGGCCATTATAAATGGTTCCTCCTTCGACGCTGGAAGCTTTAACATCGACGTAAAGTTCGCCTGCTGGGATTATTGCAGCCGCATCCGTCTTAAAATATAAAACAAAATCTCCGGTTACACGAGTGCCAATGGGAATGATCACATTTTGCTCTAGTGGATCTTTGAGAGAAAAACGTAATGTTGTAGTCGCTGGCACCGGCTCTAATCTCTCTATTCCTGCTCGTTCTGCTAATGCGTCCAATACTTCGCCTCTTGCATAACGGAGCATCTTTTGTTTCGCTGCATCGTTTACCGCTGAATATAAAGCCACAAATAAAGGGACAAGTGCCTCTGCAAATATGCGGCGTTCATCTCCGGGGTATAAAGGCTCTGCTACGCCGTTTTCTAATTCCTCAATTATGGTCTTATATATTTTGGCCGAGTCAACATCTATAAAATTAATATCAGCCATTTATTCCATCCCCCCTTTTGATTTTGATATCTGCGTTGAGGAGATGTGCGCTTTGTTCCTGTATTAATGTGGTTATTGATATATCATTGACGTCTACTCTGGGTTCATATGTTCGTATGAGCCATTCGGCATCCGTTGCCAGATTATCGGATGCATAAATAGTAGGGCCGTCAATTGCAGATGTGCCAAGTCCTTTTAATCTGTCATATGGCACTTCTCCCCTTGTGATTTTTAGTAGATTGGCTGCACACTGCTCCGGCCTTCCGTTTCCGCTTGCTCTCATCTCATCCCTCCTTTAAGCCAGAGATAGATCTTTGAGATATACCCAGCTGTTAATTCCGCCGTTAGCTCCGAGCAAAGCCTTTTCTCCGCTTACCTTTGATATAACATGTGTTCTGTCTTTTACCCATTGAGGCACCTTTTGGCCGGTTGCATAGTTATTGCCCACAATCCTGACCTTTGCACCTACTACCATACCTGTGCTGGTTGCTTGAGCCAGTTGTGGGTTGGCCGGCTTTTTCGATGCCTTATCTTGTGAGTTTGGACCTATGTCCAAGGTTGATTCCGGTGTTGCTCCGGGTTTAGCTTTAGCTGCCTCGTCTGCATATTCCTCAAAACTTAATCGGAGTTTTGCGGAGCGGATCCTGCCCAGATCGTCTATGATAACATCGCTCACATCTACAGATTGCAATTGCATAAGCTCCGGGCCAAAGCGTTTACCTCCAAGATAGAAAGGAGCCGCCTCTCCGATAAGTGCTTCCCAGCTTTCTATTTCTGCTCTGACGTTTATTCCTACCACATCACTCAAAGTTACATCAAAGCTTAAAGGCACCAGCTCTCTGCCTCTCACATTTGTGGCCGGCGAGCCCTCTTTATCTTGGTTTTGGTCGACTTTTAGTTTGAAAGAAGTTGAGAAGCCTTCAAGGTTATATATTTTGCTGGGAGATACCTCCCATTTTTTATTTTTCCAGCTCGCTATTACTGCCATGATCTATCACCTCTATTCTGGGCCGCTTGTTTTGGACGTTCCTGATGTTACTCCTCCATGGACATGGCTATTAAAGCTGGAAACCTCATCGGTCTCAATATCAGATGCCGTTATTTTCCCTGTTATGTTGACCGGTCCCGGTATAGTCCCTTCCCAGTTGCCATCCATTCTGGAAAGAATGACACCGGTCTGGTCTTCAAATAGTGCAAATACTACCTCTGTTCCCTTGGTGAGGTTGCCCATTTTCCCCCTGAGCCACCATGGAATTGTAAGAGGGCGGGAAACCAGCCCCGGCTTTGCTTGTGGCTGCACTCTCGCCCTCGTGTTGTCTCCATTTCTATCTACTGGCCCTTCTATGGTTAATATCACGCCCTTTTCTATTTGCGCCATTAGTATCCCTCCAGCGGTTTCCTAAAAAATATCTTGCTTTTCCGTGCAACGTAGTCATGCCTGATGCGAGTAATAAATACCGGGCCATTCCATAGGTCTTGTCTTTCCGTAGTAATTCGCACTACACTGGCCGCTGCATATTTAAGCTGTAAATTGTCTTCTATCCAGCCTGTATAGCTGTATTTATTGGCCATTCGTAGAAGTGCTTTAGCATACCTTGTGGCCTCTGCATCACTGGTAACCTTTAGAGGTTCTCTAGGCCTTAAAATGCGGGATGTGTTGCCTTCTGCGGTAAACTTACCTTTAAAGCCTCCGCTTTCAACTTCTGCGCTACCGTATGACATTGCGCTATTATCTTGGTATTCAAACACTCCATCTGGGCCAACATATATCTCTCCGGCCGGTGGTTGGCTTTCGAGATACAGCTCATCATAAATAATTAAGTTCCCGTCATAAATAACTAAAGCACAGCCTTCTAACATGCAGCGGGTTTGTAAAAACTCAAAATCTGTCTGGCTGTTTTGTGAAAGGTATGGATATACCTGATCAGTTACTCCATAAGACTTAAATGTGAGGCCATGCTCTTGGGCTATTTGTTCTCCGAGCTGCAGGAACCTCACTGCTTCCCATGATCTATTCTTAACAACTTCCCCGGACAGCGGCATAGACATGGCCCGGAGGGTATAAAGACCGTTTTCTGGTTTTATACTGGTCACAAACATTTTGCCGGTTCTGGCCGGTCCTTCCACCACTTCTATAACGTCACCCTGCATAGGATTCCACTTGTTCCAGAGACCTTTGGTATCATTAAAACGGATCTTGAGGGTGTCACTTCTTTTTTCTGCATAAATTTCATGGATGCATGAATTAATTGATACCTCCGGGTAAATATCAACGCCTTGATATATCAGCTTCATTCATCTCGCCTCCATGGAGGGAGTGTTTCCGGCGGTTCTACGTCGTCAAATATAGGTATTCTTAAATTAACGCCCGCTTCAAAAATTATCACATCAGCATAGTCCGGGTTAGCTGCTATGATATGGTGTGCTTGCTTTTCATCGTTAT
>Ga0134105_1001986_pt1 | contig 12672 bp, 8 predicted proteins | sample 16_3_2metaG_FD_94457 | JGI IMG/M metagenome (GOLD analysis project Ga0134105, IMG submission 94457) | Switchgrass degrading microbial communities from high solid loading bioreactors in New Hampshire, USA - 16_60_3.3_214_A3 metaG | ecosystem: Engineered > Bioreactor > Semi-continuous > Anaerobic >... | reverse complement strand
GTGCCGAGGCTCAGCGGTTATACAAAGAAGGCTGAAAAAGCAGCAGATACCGCAACTGCCAAAACTATACAAACGGCTGTTGTAACTTTGCTTGCCGATGGAACACTTAAGGTAAGTGATACGGAGGACGCTACATTTAATGTTGGCGACAGTACAACTGTCACTAATGCAAAAGGCTTTACAAAGCCGACTGGGACTGGAACTGGGACTGGAGAAGATAACGCAGTTATTAATACTGCAATTCAAAATGCTTTACGTGAATTAGTAGGAGAAGGAGTAACTCACTCAAGTGGTGGGGAATTTACTGTAACTATTACTAAAGGTACACTTGATGTAAAAGTGACTTACTAATACACAACATGCAATTCCGGCCGCCGGCTATGGCGGCCGGGTATACAGGTGCGCCCGCCAAGGCGGACGCAGCCGTATGCCGGAAAGAGATACTGAGGTATGAGGGACCGGAATGGGCATGCAAACTCAGCAGGTATCGTAAAGCGGTTCAAAGGCAAGAAGCCGAAAGGAGGCAAGCGACTGTATGGCAATCAGTCAAAAATCTGGTAGGCGTGGGATAGGCAGCCGCCTGGCAAGCAACCGGAAACTGGAAAGCCAGAAGGGATTCACCCTGCTGGAGATGGTCGTGGTACTGGCGATACTTGCCATCCTTTCGGCATACGCATACCCCAGGATAGCGGGCTATATGAAAGAGAACCGGGAGCAGTACAGGGCCAACCACGAGTACATGGTAAACAAAGCCCTCATGCAGTATTACGCGATGACAGGAGACTATTACAGGGTATCGGTCCCGGCCGGCACCGCCATATCCGATGAACAGGCTGCTGCGATGGTAAAAAAGCTCAACGAGGTAACCGGTGCGCTGATCGAAGACCCGACTGGCGTATATGATTATGTAGTTGCAGAAGGCAGTAAAGTCCCTGGCACGAACACCTGGACTGTAAGGTCGGTAAAAGTTAAAGCCGGATGACATACAAATTTCAGATAACAGATGGGTTGCCGGGTGGCAGACAGACTTTATTTTTAGTTAAATCGCCTGATGACGGGCGGTCCGTCAAATGACAGAAGGACCGGCAGGCATGGCGAGATAAAAGACAGTTTACCGGAAGGAAATTTGCGATGGAGTTTTATGCCGCAAAAATCAAAAACCATGCACAAAGTGAAAAAGGTTTCACCCTGGTAGAGCTCATTATGGCGATGGCGATAATGAGCATACTGCTGACCATATACTATTCCCTCTTCTTCACGGGAGGAAAGCAGTACGAATACGTGCATGACAGCTACAGGAAGCAAAACGAGGCCAGGATCGCCATGTCTTACATAACTACGAAAATACGGCAAAACGATATGCTGGTCCCCGGGACCGACAGGCACGCGGTAAGCGTCCAGACATTCAGTACGAGGACGTCCCTGAGGATAGAAACGGTAGATGACAGTGGGAACAGGGAATACGAGCACATCTACAGGCATTATGTCCCGGGCAGCGGGACGAAGCTCATGTCCCTGACCACAAGCGATGAAGGCATCGAATCCATCGACCCCAACAACGGCACTGTCATCGCCGACAACCTCAACGACGTCGACTTCACGTTTATTGTACAGAACGGCAACACGTGCATCAATGTAGTGATAGAATACGACTCGACCGAAAAAGGCAAGTTCGAGGAAACGATCGTCCTCAGAGCCAAATGAAATAATATCAGGTAATACAGAAAGATTCCAGGGGGCGGGGTATGACTACCAAAAAGGTTATCGGGATCGATATAGGATCTAAGTATATCAAGATAGCCCTGGTAAGGAAGGGCAGCAGGAAACATGAGGTACTGAAAACGATCTGCGTGTCCACACCTGCTGACAGCGTGGCAGACGGAGAGATACGCAATGTGGACACCGTGACGGCCAGGATAAGGGGCGCGCTGCTTGAGAACAGGTTCAGGGCGTCCGAGCTTTATTTCTCCATCAATGCAAGCAGTGCGGTAACGAGGGAAGTAAAACTGCCGGCGCTGAAAGAGAAGGAAATCGATCCTGCCGTAGAATTCGAACTGTCGCAGTCCTTCCCGGGCATCACCCAGTCGCATACCATCAGCACCAGGATATACAGCGAGCCGGGAATGCCAGTCGAGGGCACTACCGTATTCTGCCCAAACAAAGTACTGAACGACTTCGTGGAAGTGGCGAAGGGCCTTCTGATACCGCTGAAGGGGATAGACATCAATGCCAACTCGCTGGCAAAGGTCGTGCACGAATACCTTCCGGCGGAGCGGAAACACGAAACGTTCCTGATAGTCGATATAGGCTATACCATATCGCAGGTCTCGCTGATATCAGGCGGGAAACTGATCATCAGCAGGCACATATCCAACGGCATAGCCCGGTATGACAACCTGGTGTCCAACAGGATTGGCATAACGCTGGACCAGGCCATAAAAGCCAGACAGAACAACAAATATGAAGCATACAACATCGAAAAGGAAGATGTGGACAACTTCATAAGCGTGGCATTCTCATCCGTGGCCGGACAGGTACGCAGCATAATAGATTATTACAGGTACAACAGGTCCGATGAAGAAAACAAAATATCGGGAATATTCCTGTTCACCGGCCGCGGGCTGGAATCAGGGCTTACAGAGTATTTCAGCCAGGCTGCAGAGCTTCCTGTCGAAGTAATAAGACTTAATATAAAGGGTTCCGCCGATCCCGAATCGGATGCGATGGCAGCAGCGGCAATAGGAGCTACGATGACTCCCGCCGCAGGCAGGAGGGACATAAACCTGATGCCGAGGCTGAGGGAGATCAGGGAAGCGACGCTCAGGCGGATAAAGCTGACAAGGGTCGCTGCACTCTTTGCCGGAATTGCTTTCCTGTCCCTGCTGGCATATGGTTACCTCGTTTTCATGCAGTACAGGGCAACGACTGATACGATGGGCACCCAGGAAGAGATTATCAGGTATTCTGCGATAAATGAAACGAAGAACAGGCTCGATCGTATCAACGGCCTTCTTGCCAGCGCGGAAAGCGTACTTGAGCGGTACAATGCGGACGTCATTTCGGGTACCGACCTGTTCAACACGATAAGCTCGGCAATGCCTGAGTCCGTGTTCGCTGTTTCGTACTCGCTGTCAGAGGACGGCAAAGTGAATATATCAGGTGTCTCAAAGGACCTCCCGGACCTGCCCGACTTCGTATACAACCTGAAGCAGACCGGCAAGGTGGAAAAAGCGGTATTATCAAGCATAATCAGCAGAGAATCCGAAGACGGCGCCATCATCGACTATAACTTCACTATCGAAATAATACCGAAGAAGGCAGGTGCTGAAAATGAAAATTAACTTCCCGAGTATCCGCTTCAAACCGCAAAGAGGCCTGACGGCACGCGAATTCGTACTGCTTTCGGTGCTTGTGATAGCAATAGAAGGTTACTTTTTCATAAACTATCTTCTTACGCCTGCCTATGAAAAATATACTTCGACCGTTATTGATCTTGAAGGAAGAGAAGAAGTACTCACGGAACTCAAAATGGATTACATGCGCAAAAACGCGATGGAGAAAGAGATAAAGGCAGCGGAGGAAAAACTGGCGGTGATACAGGCCCAGCTGCCTCCCTATGTATCGCAGGAAGAGGCGATATTCTGCCTGGATGATTTTTCGGACAGGAGCGGCCTTGACATACAGTCCATATCATTCCTGGGTGCCGACGAACTGCCGCTGTCCGTACTGCCGGCCGTCGGCACGGAAGAAAAAGTCTACACCGGCGCGGCGCCTGCGCCTGTCGTCGTTGAACAGCAGGTGAGCATCAACTTTATGGGCACCTACCAACATTTATATGATTTCCTGGACTACGTAGAATCCAGCTACAGGAAAATCGCCCTGAAATCCATCACGATGCAGAAGAACAACGACGGCACCCTCAACGGCGTGATGACGCTGTCCTTTATAAGCTACTGGGACGAATTCGAAGGGCGCAGGCCTTATGTGATGACCCCGGCATCCACTTCGGGAAAGGCAGGCCTGTTTGACGAGTATGCCGGGTATTCTGCCTCCGGGCAGGCACGCAGCGCAGCAGTAAAACCCGCGGCCAAGCCTGACTTTTATATAACACTCAACAGTTATCTCAACAACTCTGCGAAAATATTCATGATGAACTACTACAATTCCGGCTCCGAGGCCATCGAGGACAAGAATGAGATCGTCGCGGCACGGCTGACGCTCAACGAAACCGACGGCAAATACACATACAGTTACAAGCTTGGCTCATATGAGATCGTTGAAGAGGACCCGACCGAAATAAAGGACGGCAGGATAAGGATGGAAGTCCTTGTTCAGGAGAGACGGTCGGACCAGGACAGGGTAGGCCTTATACTTGATATCGAAAACAACACCGGCGTGCCGTTTGAAATAACGGTAAAAGGGGACGACCCCTCCAACCCGAGATTCATAACCGGGAAAACGACCGGAAACGTAGTCGTAAAATAAACTGCCCCGGTACAGAGCACTGAAACAGGTGGTACGATGATCAGAAGCTTCATCGACAGGTTTGCCAGGAAAATGTTCATTAAAAGGATAAAAACAAGGATGGTGCGGGACGGTGGCTTCACGCTGATCGAAGTCATATTCTCGATTATCGTGCTTTCACTTGTTTCGATAACACTGCTCGAAATGTTCACGGTATCGACGAAGACGAATGTTGAAGCAGGCGTGCTGGACAAGGCGAAATCATTGTGCGTGGAGGCCAGCGAGGAGTACAAGGCCGATCCGGTCGGCCCTGACCCCGCGGATCCGGCTGACGATGGCGAAAGTGCATATTTGCGCGGCTTCAAAGCGTCATCAGGCGTACCGGGCAAGATAACATATACGAAATATTTCAACCGCAGATGGGAAGAAACCGGAGAAGGCCAGGCCGAGTATGTGCTGGAAATTGTCTCCGAAGAAACATTGGCGGATACGATACCCGCCAGTTACTATCCTGCGCCGGCTGTCAGGGACCGGGCCTCCGGCTTTCCCGCATCGATAGAAGTGAGGACCAATGAAACGATCAGGCTGGCGCGCGTGGGTTTATCCGGCTGCGAACTGACTATCGACACAAACACTTACGATATCGACACCGACGGGATAATACTGACTGATGCCGACGTGGCTGTTGCAAAAACCGCGCTTATCCCGATACATCTGGATTGCCGGAATGTGACAGGCAACATCGGGGTCAAAGTGATAAATGGGATCGGCCAACTGATCATTGACGGGGATATCTATGAAGCGATCGCAGATATATACCTCTGCGACGTCCCTGAAGGGAAAAATGTCACGGTAAATGTAACCAGGGGCGTTGCCACCTCGAACGAAGTCAGTACTGCAGTCCAGGAAATCGTCAGGTATGATGCAGCCATCAGCGTAAAGGAAAGAAGCAGCGGCCGCACGATCGCTGAAAGCAGTGTTGAGACCTTTTTGGTGAAGAACCGATGACCGGGTGAAGATGAAATGGGAAAAAAGTGCTTTTTTACTGTAATATCCGGAAAACTTCACAGTGAGAAAGGCAATGCGGCGGTAATAACGCTGAGCGTCATTCTCGTGCTCACGGCGCTTGGTACAGTATCACTGATGGCCAGCGCCATGAATGTCAGGATGAGCGGAAGGACCGTTGCGTGGTCCGAGGACTACTACACCCTTGATACCATAGCGGAAAAATTCGTCCACAGGATAGAAGAGGAAGTACTGATACCGGCAGAGAAGGATGCAAGGACATACGTGATGAACAGGCTGGACAGGGTAAAGCCGAAAGATCTGTCGCGTTATTTCAGCGCCGGCGACTTCGCGCCTTCTTCCGAAGCCCAGCAGTTCTTCAACGATTATTACACCGAGGTGTGGACATATAAAGTTGGCACGGATAACCATGAATACACGGTGAACGATTATGAACTTTGCATCAGGAACGGCTCGTTCATGGGCAGATCGATCGAAGAGATCTCAAGGAACTATACGGACGATGGAAGCCCTGCCGAAGAGAAGGCTGCCAGGGCGTACAGGACTGACCTGCATCAGTACACCGAAGAGCTATTCAACAGGGTATACTTCCACCTGGTGGCAAGAAGGCTGGAATACATGCACAATAATGACCCGGATTTCGCGGACGGCAGGGAAAACATCGTCATCGCCCATATAAGCGATCCAAAAGAGCATTACGGGAACAGGATCGAGAGCGCCGCAGACAGGTGCACATACAGGTTCGTCTCGATCCCCGGAGGGGATGTAAGGGATACCTGGAACAACGTCATTGATCCCCAAAACGGCGACATCACACTGTATATACTTGCCAGGGATGCCGGCGTCACGGGGAAGGAAGTGCGTGTAGCGCTGGAGGTCGTACTGCCCGGATATGAAATGATAGAAAAAACCATATACACTCCCGTATACGGCAACCCTATCTGGGCGAACGCACTGACCGTGAGGGGCTGCATCGGGATCGGCAAAACGTCAGGTTCGCATGCAGTTGACATAATTGGAGACGTATATGCCTCAGGTTCGAACGGCATAACAGTTTACTATGACACGACTGTGAATATTTACGGAAATGTCTACACTGCCGGGAATGTACAGGCGAAAAGCAGCGGGACCGGCGGCGGAGGGAAGCTGAGGGTCTATACTTCAGCCACAAGGCCGTCCGACATCTCAGCCTCTTATATGTTCAAAAAAGCCATATATACTGATGACGACGAAGCGGAAGAGATCCTTGCCGACGACCGGGGCCTGTCCGACGAAGATCTTGGAAGCATCGACAGGGGCAGCGGCGAATACCTGCACCAGTACCACATGCTGTACATGCTGGACCCGTCCCGCACGGCCAACCAGGCGGAAGGCACGCCCAATATACCTTTTGTTTTCAAGGATTTTGCCGACCAGGGCAATGTATACTGCGACAGTCTTGAAGTTGCCGAAGGCGTAGTTGGCGCGTCGCTTATGGTGGATGGGAACCTCTGGACGATGGACGACATACAGATGGACGGACAGCAGTCGGTCATAAGCGTTGGGACCGTTGATCCCGGCGAAGGGTACGCGAAGGCGAAGTATACGTATATCGGGCTTAGGGATGAATCTTCTTTGACCGACCCCAACAAGAGCAGTTCCGTGATAAACAATTTCCCGTTTTTCGCCAACGGCGACCCGAACAGCAGGATCACGCTGAACAGCAACTTATTGGTGCCCGGTGTCGCATTCTACAACTTCTTCGACAGTGATTGGAACGACATGTTCTACAAGTCGGCGGAAAGCGTTACCGCAAGGACTGAAAAACCCGTGGCAATAATCAATTCGTATATGGATCCGGACGGACGGGTCTATTACAACCAGGACGGCGATGAATTCAGGCTGATGCCGGAAGACATCGACAGCCAGAGGAAAGCTGTGATCCGGTTTATAGACGGTATCGAGGCGGGAGTTTACACCAATATCAGGTCGAGCCTGTCGGCTCCCGAAGGTTATGTAGCCGGTGTGGCCCTTATCGAAAAAGAAACCGGCGGGACTCCCGGGCCTGCAACGGTATACACTCATGAGTCGGACGGGGACGGACCGGGTACTGCGGTTGCGCTGGTCAACTCGAACAACAACTGGATCGAGTATAAGGATCTGACCAACAGCAACACGCTCTTCAGGCTCCATACGGCCAAAACGAAAATGCTCGGCAGGTACGTGGGAAATTATGATCCCGATGCAGAGCCGGTCAGTTTCGATGAACTGGTCCGCAAAGACTTGATGGGCAGCCTGGACATGCCTGACTTATACAAGGTCGAAGGCAACGGAACGCTGGACGTCAGCCTTATCGGAGAAGCCATAGTATATTGCACCGGCGACCTGAAAATAACGGGCAGCGGCGAATTCAGGGGAGCGATCATATGTGAAGGCAATGTTTCCATCGAAGGCAATGTAAGGATCATCTATGACGAAAACGTGATACGCAGGAAACTGAGAAACAGCGCGAAACTGAGAGATTTCTTCAGCAAGGGCGAAATGGGACAGAAACTGTTCGATGTGGAGGAATATTCGACCACGGGCGGCGAGCGCATCCAGGTGAAGCTGTACAGGATAGCCGCGTGGAAAGAGACGCCTAAGGTTAACTGATAGCACTCCGTAACGGAGAGGTCAGAAGTATTTTGGAGGGAGGAATTATGAAAACCGGATACAACAGGGCGATCGCGATAATCACATCGATGATCGTTGCAATAACTCTTATGGCGCCTGCGGCAGCATATGCGGCGACTGACGAACCCGTCGCAGGCCAGGCGGAGAAACTTGACCGCGGCAAAATCCGTGTCCTTGAGATATATCCCAACGATATCAGCAGGGAAAAGGAAAATGTGAGTAATATGGACGTGGTGAGCCGGCTGGGGAAGGACCCGCGTTATGAAGTGACCACCATGTCCATCAACAGGCTGATCTCGCTGAAAGACGATATAAACGGGAATTATGACGTTGTATATTTCAATGGCGGCAAATATACCAGGAATTATGTCGAAGAGTACAGCTACGGAAGCGACATTACCAAACTGTGTGCAGGCAAGCTTAAAGAGTTCATCGAATCAGGACAGCTGTGCATTTTCCACGAGAAGATCTTCGAAAACTCCGGCGACCCGATCAGGGAGACCACACTGAAAGAGGAGTTTTCGGGTTATATAAATGATTCGAAATACAGCAATGTCGTTCTCGTAAATGACAAAAACAAGGGCGATGTGATCGGGAATCTGCATAACCTGTACAATGATACTGCCAGAGGACTGAATCCGAGACCTATACTCGAGATCGTCGAAGCTCCGGCTGCATACAGCGCCGATCACACAGATCCGGTCTCGAACAGGCTTACATTCAGGTTCAGGGTGTATGATCCCAACACGGATGAAAACGCAGACCTGAAGGTAGCCCTCTATATCGACAGGAACAACGACAGCCTTTACAACGACAAAGAGATCGTCTATTACCAGGACGACGGCGACGGCGTCAAATATACCCTGAAAGTAAAGAACGGCAGGAGCGGCACCATCACATATGACATGCCCCAGACCCTCACCGGCGTATATTTCTGGAAGCTTGCCGTCAGGGACGACCAGAACGCCAAAGCTGAGTTCGAAAGCGTTTTCAGGCTCAAGGGAAAACCCATCAGTGTCAGACTGCTTCAGATCCAGCCAAATACCGTCGTTTCGAATAATCCGTATGTAACGGACAACGAAAGCAACGGCCATGGGAACCTGAGCCTGAAGATAAAGTTCGGCAAGCCGATCGACGGGCACACCTACCGGGAAAAACCGGGAGAGTACAGTATCGAAGTCGATGAGATCACCGTGAAGGAATTCAACAGGCTTGCCGAAAATGACCAGATCGATCTCAACGGCGTATATGACATGGTAGTTCTCGGTTTCAACGACAACTACACGGAAGAGGAGTACATGAAGGACGATTACAGCGGCGCCCTGGGAGCAAAGGCCGTCGAACTGCTGGAAGATTTCATAAGGACGAAGCAAAGCGTAATGTTCACCCATGACACGATCCACTTTACTTTCAACAGGGAACTGACCAGGAAATTCGGCACGGCTGTGGGGCAGGTGTTCAAAATGAACGAGAACGGCGAGTTCATCGGCGTCTGGACGGCCGGCCTTGCGGGTTCGGACATCGAGACGTGGAAAACCGATGTCAACAGGGAAAGCAGGGAAGAAGCAATAAAAAGGATCAATATTTTCGACCCGGTGAATAACCCGCGCGAAGGCAACAACTCCAGGCACTACCAGACTATAAACACCTATCCTGACAACGCAACGATGGTAAAGCCCGTGAATTCGAGCGCAGTCACCCTGTACCCGTTCATACTTGAAGGCGGCGAATACAACGATCCTAAGAAGATGGAAGTGGCGCCGACCCATTACCAGTGGTACAAGCTGAACCTTGAGGATCCGGACGTAGTTCCGCTTTTCAACCTGTATGCCGGCGAAGACTACGGCAAGTTCAACGATGACGCGATGAACAACTATTACACATATACGAAGGGCACCATAACGTATTCGGGAACCGGGCATAAACGTGACAACAGCAAAAAGTATCCCGTATTCGAAACGAAGCTCTTCGTAAATACGGCAATTAAGGCATACGTGATAGCGAACCATGCACCGCAGGTAGCGATACTTGCGCCGCAGGACAATGAAAAGATAAGCGGAAATGACGGAGACCTTGAACTGCGGTTCAGAGCCTATGATTTTGATTTCGGAGACGACTACCTGTATTACGAAGTATTCATCGATACAGCTGACAGGGGGGAAGACGACGATTTCGTATCATTGACCGACGGCGAAAAGATCATGATGAGGAACGGGCAGCAGATATCATTCACCGTCCCGGAAGATAAAATGCCTGATGTCGGAAAGTTCAGGCTCAAGGTTTATGCCGAGGACGAGCATAAGGCCAATGCCTTCGAGATCATTACTCTTGAGAGGGCCGACAGCCCGATGATCACCCCGGATATCGTGATATGCGATATAAACGGCGATCCGATAGAAGGCGCCCTGGTCAACCAGGAAGTGACAGCGCAGATGAAGTTCACGGTTTCAGGGAAAACAGCGGCCGAAAAAGTATGCGCGCCGGTTTTCGATCTCAAGGGCGCATATTATACAGAATCGGAAAAGGAATACCTGGTCGGCCAGGGACTTGGAAATGTAGTATTCAGCAGCGGCGATCCGAAGCCGAAGGAAATCGTGAGGGACCATAAGTTCACCATAAATCCTTCGTCACATGGAGAAACCGAGCTCACGATGGCTGTCACCGTCAGGAAGGTCAACGGGCTGTTCGACGCGAAGTCCGCTGCGGACAGCGTGCGTGTCAGAAGCGGACAGGTGGAGTTCTATGTAAAGGACGGAAACGGCGACCCGGTGGAGAATGCTCCGGTAGTCGACGCCGATACAGGTACGGTCATTGGATATACGAACAGTTCGGGATACCTGTATGCGGGTGGACTAGTCGGGACGAAAAACTTTACGCTTGGTTCCGTGCCCGGATTTTCCTATATCGGGGACATGGCGATATACAGGATGGATGGAAGCGGGTCGTGGAAAACAGAGAGCCGGATCGATCTGACGTATGATGATTACAAATGGAAGGTAGAGTTTACAGTAGACTCCAGCCACGGACTGACCATCGACTACTACAGGCTGAACATGAACAGGACTGCGGTCACTGCTGTCGGAAGTGCAGGGGGTAGCACCGGCGGGACCATCCATGAAGTGAAGAACCACAAACTGACCAATGCTGCGATAGTGGCAATGGTAACTGTTGATCCGCTGGTTTCCGGAGAGGTGCGCAGGATCGATTTCACGATAGAAACGAAAAAGAAAACAGGCGAAGGCGAAAAAGATGTTGAAGACGCTTTGCTGAAGGCGTTTATAGTCGATGAGCCCGACAGCGGCGTCGCAGGCCTGGTGCCCGGGGGATGTACGCAGCTCAGGGCCAGCAACGAGTTGTCCGAAGGGTCATATGCAGGCAGGACCTATTTCCTGCTGATCGAAGTACCGAAGACGGACGACCAGATCGTAAGGATCTCCGAAGTCACGCTGACCACTTATACGGCTTCAGGGGTGAAGACGGAAAAAAAGATAGAGTTCTCCGGCGGAGTGAAATTCATGCCGATCACGCCGCCAATGCTGAGGTAGAATATATCTGTCGCTTACAGCGGTATCTAATACTGCGGCAATCCGGGTCTCTGCCTATCTTATGCGCCTGCACTCAAGGTAATAGCGCTTCTCCTCGGCTTCTCCCATCGAGAAGGTCTTGCGGGGGAGTACGCCGTCATGCCTGATCGTCGGGAACAGGTCGCGCTTGTTCATTGCCGGCAGATAAAAGCCCATGGCCCCGGGCTTTGACCCGAGCTCCGTCACCACATCATCGCCATGGATATAATCTATCTCAATGGACGGGTCGCTTTTAATCAGTTCATCGAGGATGCACTGGAGCGTACCGACCTCGATGTTGGAGGCCGGGTTTTCAACGACCATGATGCCGTACCTTCCCTCGAGGATGAACGGGATGACGTGGGCTTTTTTAGTATCCCGGTGTGCAGACGGATTTCCGCTTTGAGAAGCTGCCACGCTGCTTAAAGCAGCTTTTTCCCTTTCCATCTCATCTCTGGAACCATATAGCCTGAAATCGGCACAAAGCTGGCCTTTACAAGCCTCTTTCAGCTTTCCGGCGATCGTGGACGGATCTATGTTGAAGAGCACCCTGTGGATAGGCTCGAACACTATGCCGTCGTCATGGACGTTGACTATTTCCACAAGGGCGTACCGTGCAGGATGTTCGGGTACAGGATCGTCATCCCCGGCACGAACCTGTTTTTCCGGCAGGCTTGCCTTTACGTTCTCCCAGTGGGCTTTTGCGGAAGCCAGGGAATGGTTCCCGTCGCCTACGGCAAATAGCATGCCGGAACGATACCCGCTGCCTGCGTCGCCGGCCGCGTCAGAAAGTTGAGTGCTGTCCCTCCCGATCAGCGCTTCAAGCGCCAGGGCCACCATCGCGATGCTTTCCTCGTCGCTGACCATCCAGCCCCTGATATGGCCGCCGCCCTGCATCAGTTCAAAATCATAAAGCTTACTGTATCTGCCCGCTTCTGCATTGGCGTAGAGCTTCTCGATCAGAGTT
>Ga0134105_1001980_pt1 | contig 12695 bp, 6 predicted proteins | sample 16_3_2metaG_FD_94457 | JGI IMG/M metagenome (GOLD analysis project Ga0134105, IMG submission 94457) | Switchgrass degrading microbial communities from high solid loading bioreactors in New Hampshire, USA - 16_60_3.3_214_A3 metaG | ecosystem: Engineered > Bioreactor > Semi-continuous > Anaerobic >... | reverse complement strand
ACAGTTTGATGCGAGCTTAAAGGTCGCTCAAACGATACAAGACCCCCTGGCTCGTCTTGATGCCTTGGCAGGGATAATAAATGTCATAAAAGCGCAGAAACAACAATAAATTGCGCCTAATCAAATAGGTATAACCCAAAGATGTAGGGACAACTTTGCACGTTATGGATTTAACAATTCCGTAGCGATGAGAAAATTTTGAAGTTGACTGATAAAGTCGGGTGGTTACTTGATTACTTAGATACACCATCAGTCATTGTGTGATGTAGACCGAAAAGCCGTAAAAATATTTGGCAGGAACAGATCTCACTGCATGCACAAGATAAAATTTAATTCTAATGTTCAGTTATTGCTTTTTTATATTATCTTGACATTGGATATAGGTAATTGTAAATTACAATCAATATATAAATGGAGACGTAGAATGTGTTAGGTGATAATTTGTTTGCATTCAGGGATATTATGCAGTTTCTGGATATTGTGAACTTAGCTCGCTAACTATAGGCGCCTACAGCAATATGTGATAACGTATGCTATAAAGGAGTGAAGGGCGATAGAATCAATAACGAGTCAAATCCTATCAAAGATTGACGAAGTTTATCAGCTCTATTACCGCTTAATCCTATTAGTAGGTCCCGCAGGTAGTGGCAAGACAAATATTATGAAACAAATTTCTATAAATAAATCCTGCCCGCTTATAAATGTGAACCTTAGCCTATCTCGCCGGTTGCTTGATCTCTCCGAACGAAAGCGTATCCTCAAATTACCGGATTTTATGAGTGAAATAATAGATCTAACTAACGGAGATTTAGTTTTGCTTGATAATATAGAGCTTCTCTTTGATGTTCGCTTGAAGCATGACCCTCTACGTTTACTTCAAGGGATATCTCGAAATGTTACTGTTGTGTCCACATGGAATGGATCGATCACAAGTGGTCATCTGATTTATGCTAGCCCTGGCCATCCGGAATATCATCGTTATCCTATTGAAAGCTTTGTAGTGGTCAGTATGAGATAACATGATGTAATTAAAAATAAAAAGCGAGTTTTAGGGGGCAATTGAAATGAAATATGGAGACTTAATTCAATTTGAGCCCATCGAAACTGTGATTCAGTTGCGTGATGCCAACGAATTTACAAAGGCCCGGCAATTGGTCAGTACGTACGTCATATCAGATGAGATGGCAGAAAGGCTGACGAACGTTGTGTTTCCCCAACTACAATTCGATAGCCCTTCGGATAACAAAGCTTTGTTGATTGTAGGCAATTACGGTACTGGCAAATCTCATTTGATGTCAGTAATATCCAGTATTGCCGAGCATGAAACCCTTCTTTCTGCTTTAAACAACGAAAAAGTTGCGACATCGGCGCAAACCATAGCCGGTAAATTCAAAGTGGTTCGCAGAGAGATAGGGTCAACCAAGATGTCTTTGCGAGATATCGTCACATTCTATTTAGAGGACGCTCTAAACGATATGGGCATTACATATACATTCCCAGATGCTAGCCAAATACCAAGCAACAAACAAGCTTTCGAGGAAATGATGGCTTCGTTCCAAACGGTGTTTCCAGACCATGGCCTTCTTTTCGTTGTAGATGAGCTTTTAGATTATTTACGTACCAGAAGGGACCAAGAATTGATTTCAGATCTGAGCTTCTTACGCGAAATTGGTGAGGTATGCAAGTATTTGCGTTTTCGTTTTATAGCTGGCGTGCAGGAGGCAATTTTCGATAACCCTCGTTTCGCTAATGTGGCTGAACAACTTAGTTGGGTAAAGGGTCGTTTTGAACAAATAGTCATATTTCGAAAGGATATTAAGTTTGTCGTGGCTGAACGATTACTTAAAAAAACGGCAGAACAGCAGGCATGGATCCGCACTTATCTTACGCCTTTCGCAAAATTTTATGGCCGCATGAACGAGCGGATGGATGAATTCGTGCGCCTCTTCCCTATTCATCCGGATTATATAGATGTATTTGAACAAATTAGGATAATAGAGAAGCGGCAAATCCTTAAGACTTTATCTAATGCCATGAAGAATCTTCTTGAAGAAGAAGTACCCATGGACCGACCTGGAATTATGGCGTACGATCGCTATTGGGCTACCATTAAAGGCGATCCGTCTTTTCGTGCTATACCAGATGTTAGGGAAGTTATTGATGTTAGTCAAACTTTGGAGTCCAGGGTAGAACAGGCCTTTACGCGCCCACTATATAAACCATTGGCCATTAAGATTATCCACGCTCTTTCCGTTCATCGGCTAACGACTGGCGATATTTACACACCTTTGGGTGTCACTGCCGAAGAACTGCGCGATACACTTTGCCTCTATCAGCCAGGCATAGAAGAACTAGGGGGAGAGCCAGCGGACGACTTATTAACTCACATTGAAATGATACTTAATGAAATTAAAAAGACTGTCAGCGGTCAGTTCATCTCATTTAACAAAGATAACAATCAATGGTATCTCGACCTTAAGAAATCAGAGGACTACGATGCGATCATTGAAAATAGATCTAAGAGCATAGATGATAATGCTTTGGATCGGGCCTACTACGAAGCCCTTAAGAACTTGATGGGGAAGACAGACAGTCCTACCTATGTGACTGGGTATAAAATATGGGAACATGAGCTGTTGTGGCCCGAGCGAAATGTCACGAGGAAGGGTTATCTTTTCTTTGGAGCTCCCAATGAACGCTCGACTGCTGTGCCGCCGCGTGATTTTTACATTTACTTCATTCAACCATTTGATCCACCATACTTCAAAGACGAAAAGAAGGCAGACGAAATATTTTTCCGTATGACCAATATGGATGAAAACCTTAAGATAATGCTGCTTAACTATGCCGCAGCTTTAGATCTGGCCTCCATATCCAGCGGCAATGCCGTAAATATCTATAAATCCAAGGCCTTAGGGTTTTGGAAAGAGATTGTCATGTGGCTACAAAAAAATGCCATCAATGTCTTCAGCGTAGTTTATCGCGGTAGTACCAAAAGCTTTGATGAGGCATTACGCTATGTCTCCAATGCCTCAAACGAATTAGGGGCGAGAGCTCACCAGGTTGCACATTATTTGCAAATGCCTGATACCTCCAGTTTTGGCTTTCGCGACTTGGTTGATGTCGTTGCTGGTACTATGTTATCTGCGCATTTTCTTGATCAAGCCCCAGAGTATCCAAGATTTAGTGTACTGATCACAAGTCAAAACCGAGAGCGGGCGGTACAAGACGCTCTGCGCGCGATAGCTGGGCAACGCACCAAGCAAGCAACTGCGGTGCTAGATGCCCTGGAGTTGCTAGATGGCGAAAGGCTGGAACCGGCCAGATCCAGATATGCAAAGCACATCCTGGATATCCTTGGTAAAAAAGGCCATGGTCAGGTGGTAAATCGTTCAGAGCTTATCCAGAGTTTGAACGATGTGGAGTATTTTGCCCTGGATAAAGGTTATCGCTTAGAACCCGAATGGGTCGTAGTGCTTTTGGCCGCTTTGGTTTACTCCGGAGATATTGTCCTTTCGATCCCCGGCAGGAAATTTGATGCGACAGCTTTGTCCGAATTGGCCGCTGAACCAATAAGCGAACTGGTCAATTTTAAACACATAGAAAGACCAAAGGAGTGGAACTTACCGGCCCTTGGAGCCTTATTTGAATTGCTAGACCTGACGCCGGGCATGGTTCGACTAATCGCTCTGGGCAAAGATGATCCGGTTGTCGAAATGCAAAAAAAGGTAAACGAGTATTTGGAGCGGATTGTTTTAGCCCAACAAACATTACATCAAGGTATTGTCTTTTGGGGTGAATATATTTTGGACGAATCGACACAGCAGACATACTACTCGGCTCTTGAGCGAATGAAAAGTTTTCTGGAAAGCTTACAAGCTTACAATACATCTGGCAAGCTCAAAAATTTTCTTTACGAAGTTCAAGAAATTAAATGCTACGAGGATAATTTAAAATATCTTTTACAGGTCGAATTTTTGCGGGATTTACTAAACGATCTGAAAGATATAGTTTCATATCTATCTAATGCCGAAAAGCTTATGCCAAAGGACCACGAATGGAACAAAAAGGCAAGAGAAATTCGAGCCCAAACAATAACTTCGATTAAGGGTAAAAGGATGGATGCAGTAGGCGATAGGCTGAATTGTGGGAGTGGTGATTTACTGCCAAAGCTATGGCGAGATTTGACCAATCTTAAAGAATCCTACATCAATGCTTATCTAGATATGCACACCAAGGCTAGATTGGGCGTGAACGAGGACAGAAGAAAAAAAGAGCTGATGAATAATGACGAGCGGTTAAAAGCACTACGCGACTTAGCCAGCATAGATCTTATGCCACAATCTCAACTGATAGAGCTTGAAGAACGTTTGAACAGCTTAAAAAGCTGCTTTAAGCTTACCGAACATGATCTTGTCGTAAAGCCGGAATGTCCATATTGTTCCTTCCGACCGGAGGAGATAACATATGGCCCATCTGCTGCCGTCATACTAGATTCCATTGATGACACACTAGAAAAAATGTACAGTGAATGGACCAATACATTACTATCCTGCCTGGAAGATCCAATTGTTAGAAATAACCTCGATTTGCTGAAGCCAGAGGATCGAAAGCAAATCGAGAATTTTATGGAAGAAAGACGATTGCCAGATGTGCTGAGTAATGATTTTATTCGCGCCATACAGGAAGCTTTGTCAGGTCTTGTGAAAATCGAAGTTAAGATAGAAGATTTGCACCAAGCCCTCCTTGCAGGCGGTTCGCCGGTGACGTTGGATGAAATGAAGAAACGTTTTGAAGCCTATTTGATAGAGCTCGCCAGGGGCAAAGAACCCAACAAGGTTAGGATAGTATTAGAGTAAAGTCTATAAGTTATATGACTTTTCATGGAAGGTGGCATGATTTAAGTGATCGAAGAAACAAAACAACATCGTCAACAGATCTTGTTTGATTTAGAATCTATGCCCTCTGGCAAGTTAGACTTAGGTGCCTCTATAAGTTGCTTGGGGATTACATTTGAAAATGACGAAAAGCGGCGGGAATATTTCCTTGATCTGCTTCGCAAAGGACTGGAAGAATTAAATACCAAGCTTAAAGGCATTCCTTTTACTACGTTAGATGACACCATATCTCGTTTGAAGTCGCTCGAACATTGGCCCGTTGGCGACGATGATTGCATAAATAAACTTGCCCTTTGCATGGCCGAAGCGGCACGAATTGCTCGCCGCGGAAGCCGGGATGTGGATCTTTTAACGCTTTATAAAGACGAGGTTGGCTTCCCCCATGGCAAGACCAAGGATATCTTGCACCTTTCCGACCCGCCTTATTATACAGCCTGCCCGAACCCGTTCATCGCCGATTTCATCAAGCATTACGGCAAGCCCTATGATCCTGAAACTGACGACTATCGTCGGGAACCCTTCGCGAGCGATACGGGTGCAGGCAAGACCCATCCCATCTACATGGCCCACTCATACCACTCCAAAATCCCCCATCTGGCTACCATGCCGTGCATCCTGCACTACACGGAGCCGGGCGATATCGTGCTAGACGGCTTTTCCGGTTCGGGCATGACGGGGGTGGCCGCTCAACTCTGCGGCCAACCTGAAGGGAAGTTCAAGGCGAATCTCGAAGCCGAATGGAAAAAGGCGGGTTATGAGCCCCCCAAATGGGGAGCGCGGCGGCCCATCCTCATCGACCTTTCGCCCGTTGCCAATTTTATTGCCTACAATCTGAATGTGGATGTCTCCGCCAGTGAGTTCAGGAAGGCCGCCGATGCGTTTTTCAAAAAGATCGAGGCGGAACTCGGCTGGATGTACGAAACTTTGCACACCGACGACAGGCGCAAAGGCCGCATCAACTATGTGGTCTGGTCCGAAGTCTTCACCTGCCCTAACTGCGCCGGCGACGTGGTGTTCATGGACCAGGCCTACGATCCCAAGACCGGTAAGTTCGCCGGTGACTTCGAATGTCCCCATTGCCGGGCCGCGCTCACCACGCGAAGCTGCGAGCACAAATTCACGAGCTACTTCGACAAGGCCATCGGCGAGACAGTACGCAAGGTGACTTATGTGCCGGTGGAAATCGAATACACCCTGCCTGGCGAGAAGACCAAATTCCGCAAGAAACCAGATGAGCACGACCTGGCGCTGATTAACCGCCTGGCGAATGAGCAGCCCAAGGATTGGTTTCCGACTGCCAAGCATTTCATCTCTCCAAGGGTGCATGGTAGTCGGTTGATTAGGATGGGCATCACCCACTATCACCAGCTCTACCTTCCCCGCGCCCTCCACGTGCTTTCCACCATGTGGCGCATCGCTGGAGAATGGCCGGATGGGCGGGTAAGAGGGTTTTTGAAGTTTATGGTGGAACAGTGTGTTTGGGGCATGACAATGATGAATCGCTATGGTGGCGATTTCTATTCACAAGTTAATCGTATCCTTGGCGGTGTCTTCTATGTCCCAACGATGATATCAGAGACGTCACCATGGCTAATTCTCGGCGGCAAATACGAGCGTCTTCAAAAAATGCTGGCCGCCCAGCAGCTCCCAACGAGCAGGCAAGTCGTCATCTCCACCGCATCGTCCTTGCAGTCACCGATTCCCGACAAGAGCGTGGACTACATCTACACCGACCCACCCTTTGGCGATGCGATCAATTATGGCGATCTCAACCTTCTGATCGAGGCATGGCACAACCTGTTTTCACGTCTCGAGAATGAAGTGTTGTGGGATGAAAACAAGAACAAGACGCTTTCTATTTATTCCGAGATGATGCGAAGGGCCTTTGCCGAATACTACCGGGTGTTGAAACCGGGGCGATGGATGACGGTGGTGTTCCACAATTCGAAAAACCTCGTCTGGACGGCCATCCAGGAAGCCATCGGCAATGCTGGCTTTGTCGTGGCCGACGTTCGGACCCTGGACCGCAAACAAGGCAGTTTCAATCAGGTCACCGCGGCAGGGGCGGTGAAGCAGGACCTGGTTATTTCCGCCTACAAGCCCAACGGTGGCCTTGAAGAACGTTTCAAGCTCGAAGCCGGCACCGAAGAAGGCGTCTGGGACTTCGTCCGCACGCATCTCAAGCAACTTCCCGTCTTCGTTTCCAAGAATGGCCAGGCCGAGGTCATCGCCGAGCGCCAAAATTATCTCCTCTTCGACCGCATGGTGGCCTTCCACGTTCAGCGCGGCGTGGCCGTTCCCCTGTCTGCTGCCGAGTTCTACGCCGGACTGGCTCAGCGCTTTCCGGAACGGGACGGCATGTACTTCCTGCCCGAACAGGTGGCCGAATACGACAAGAAGCGCATGACCGTCCGCGAGGTATTGCAGCTCCAGTTTTTCGTCACCGATGAGTCTTCAGCTATCCAGTGGCTTAAACAACAACTCCTCAAGAAGCCGCAGACCTTCCAGGAACTTCACCCCCAGTTCTTGAAAGAGATCGGCGGCTGGCAAAAACACGAAAAGCCGCTGGAGCTGTCGGAATTGTTGGAGCAGAACTTTCTTCGTTACGACGGCAAGGGGTCGATCCCGCCACAAATTGTCTCCTGGCTCAAACAAAGCGAGCAACTACGCGACATCATTCAAAGCGAACTGGCATCCGGCCAATCCACGGACGACAACGGCCAACTCGTAACTAGCAACCCACAACTCATTACTCGCGCCAAGGATCGCTGGTACGTGCCCGACCCCAACAAAGCGGGCGACCTGGAGAAGTTGCGCGAGCGGTCGCTGCTCAAGGAATTCGAAGACTACCGGACGTCCACCCAGAAGCGGCTCAAGGTGTTCCGTCTCGAGGCGGTGCGCGCCGGTTTCAAGAAGGCGTGGCAGGAGCGCGACTACGCCACTATTATCACCGTGGCCCGTAAGATCCCCGAAAACGTCCTCCAGGAAGACCCCAAGCTCCTCATGTGGTATGACCAGGCGCTCACCCGCTCGGGGGAGGATGGATAACGGTATGACTTATGGGAGGAAAGTCATGAGCGATACAGGCCCCATGGCGGAGGCGCTGAAATTGCCCAGCGGCGCACGGTTCTATCGGTGCGCACTTCAGGTTAATCCATTTGATTACATCCGGCGTTATAACAGGGGAACAGCCTTTGAGGATGAGTCTTCATACAACGCTGCCATCGTGAAGGCATGTCTCGACCACGATATTGAGGTCATTGCTATCACTGATCACTACCGGGTTCACACAGCCGACGGCCTAGCCAAGGCAGCGCGTGACGCGGGTATTCATGTCTTCCCTGGCTTCGAGGCTGTTACCAAAGACGGAGTTCACATTCTGTGCTTGTTTGAACCAGACAGAACAACACGAGAGTTGGAACGTATACTTGGGGACTGCGGAATCCACCGGGATGAAGCAGCGTCGCCCACGGGGAAATATGATGTCATAGAGTTTCTCAAGACAGCTACCCATTCATGGGGAGCGGTTTGTGTGTCAGCCCATATTGCATCGGATGGCGGGCTGCTCAACAGGCTCACTGGACAGCCGGCCATAAACGCATGGACTTGCCCAGACCTTCTCGTGTGTGCGCTTCCTGGCTCCATCACTGATGCTCCGAATAACATTCGCCAGATTCTAGAGAACAAGAACGCGGACTATCGCCGGGATCGACCGGTCGCTGTTATCAACGCCCAAAACGTATCAAGCCCAGAAGACTTCGAGAAACCAGGCGCGTCCTGCTGGATAAAGATGTCCGCGGTCTCTGTTGAAGGGCTACGACAGGCGTTTCTCGATCCTTCCTCACGGATCAGGTTAGCCAGTGAACCATTCCCGGAGGAGCACGAAGAGTTCCTGGTACTAACATGGCAGGGTGGCTTTCTCGACGGTGCCGCGATTCATTTCAACGAGAATCTCAATGTTCTGATCGGTGGCCGAGGCACCGGCAAATCTACTGTCATCGAAAGCCTCCGTTATGTGTTGGGGCTCGAGCCCCTTGGCGAGGACGCCCGCAAAGCACACTATGGCATTGTGAACCATGTCCTGTGTAATGGCACCAAGATTTCACTCCTGGTGCGTGCTCATTGGCCTGCAAAGCGGGACTATCTGATCGAGAGGACGATTCCAAATCCGCCGATAGTGCGCGACGAATAGGGTAGTGTCCTGTCGGTGTCGCCCACCGACATCATTCCACAGGTTGAGGTATATGGTCAGCATGAGATTTCCGAGCTGACGAAAAGCCGTGAAAAGCTCACGCGCCTGTTGGAACGATTTATCGACCGCGACGCAACCCTGGCACAGCGCAGGAACGACTTGAAGGGAAAGCTCGAGCGCATACGGGCCAGGATTATCGAGGTGTGGAAAGAACAGAATGGAATCGAGGATCGCCTTGCGACCCTTCCAGCACTCGAGGAGACACTTCGGCGTTTCAAGGAGACAGGAGTAGAGGAGCGCTTAAAGGAACAAAGCCTGATGGTGCAAGAGGAAAAGGTCCTTAAAACCGCTTTCGAGCGCCTTGAACCATTCCGCGGAATACTTGACCAGATGGAGCGTCATCTTCCCATAGATCGCAGATTTCTGTCAGCTGAAGCCTTGAAGGAGTTGCCGGACAAAGAAGTATTGATGGAAGCAGATCAGGTTCTCGAGTGTTTCAACGAGGCCCTGAATACCATCAGAGCTCAGGTAAAAAAGGCCATCCAGGACGCCGAGGGGGAGCTCGAATCCGTTAAGCGTAAATGGGAGGAACGAGAGAAGGCCGTCGAGGAACAATACCAGAAGATCCTTCGGGAGTTGCAGAAGTCGAAGATTGACGGCGAGGAATTCATTCAACTGCGTCGCCAGATTGAGGAACTTCGCCCACTTCGAGAACAAAAGGATGAGCTGACGCGGAACGCTAATGAATATCTACGTCAGCGGCGAGACCTGCTTGCTCAATGGGAGGACGTGAAGACGGAAGAATTCCGAGAACTGAAACGTGCAGCCAAGAAGGTTAATCGCAAATTAAGGAACCGCGTAAGGGTGACAGTTACCTTTGCCGGCAATCGAGAACCGTTGTGCAAGCTGCTTCGCGATGAAGTGGGGGGCCGCCTTTCCGAAGCACTGGACGTGCTGATTCAGCGTGAGGACTTATCACTCGTCGATCTGGCCGGCACATTCCGAGAGGGCAAGGATGCCCTCTGTAAGAAGTATGCACTGTCCCCACCGCAAGCTGAGCGGCTTGCGCAAGCCGATCCAGACTTGGTTATGAAGATTGAGGAACTGGACCTCCCTTCAACAACGACAGTTGAACTGAATGTGGCTCCGGAGGGTGAGGATGCGCAATGGCAGACTCTCGAAGACTTGTCAACCGGCCAGAAGGCTACAGCGGTACTGTTGCTCTTGCTGCTGGAAGCCAATGCGCCGTTGGTGGTCGACCAGCCCGAGGACGATCTTGACAACAGGTTCATTACCGATGGCGTCGTTCCAAGGATGAAGGAAGAAAAGCGGCGTCGGCAATTCATATTCGCTACTCACAACGCAAACATCCCCGTGCTTGGAGATGCCGAGTTAATCGTAGGTCTAACCGCCTCTGGCGAGGCAGGACAAGGAAAGGCAAAGCTTCCCAGCAAGTATATGGGGTCCATCGATACCCTGCTGGTGCGGGAGCTTGTTGAAGAGGTGCTTGAAGGAGGGAAGGACGCTTTCGAGATGAGGAGAAGAAAATATGGCTTTTGAAAAGCGTATTTCGAGGGGCTTTCGTTGATTAGAGAAGTCGAACAACGATGACCCTGCCGATGGAAAACAACAACTGGTGCTACAACCCGGACCACGGGGATCTCTGTCAGGTCATCGAAGCCCATACGCTCTGGGGCGAGACTATTTGCCGTGTCTGGATGCCTAATAAAAATGCTGTTGTTCGTATATCAGCTTCACAGCTTAAACCGTTAAGTGAAATTACAATCGACAATAAACACCAGATAGCCTATCTTGCTGCCGCCGCGCGGGTTGCCGATGCTTTGACTCAAGATGTCCTGCTTGCGCCAATAGAATCGCCGGTCATCCCATTGCCTCACCAAGTTAAAGCCCTGTCTAAAGCTGTTTCCTCGAATTGGGTTCGCTACCTTTTGGCGGACGAAGTTGGGCTTGGCAAGACCATTGAAGCAGGGCTCATAATGCGTGAGTTAAAGCTCCGTGGCTTGGTTAAGCGCACTTTGGTCGTTGTACCTAAAGGATTAGTAGCCCAATGGATAGCCGAGATGCGCTTTCATTTTAAAGAAGAGTTTCGTTTTATTATACCAAGCGACTTTTCTGCTTATCGACGAATAGCTAGTCAAGAAAACCTCTGGCAAATTCATCCTCAAGTGATCTGTTCAATGGATTCAGTGAAACCCTTAGATAACCGACGCGGATGGTCGGTGGAGCAGGTTGCTGAGTATAATAAAGAACGCTTCGAGAATCTGATCTCTGCCGGATGGGACCTGATCATAGTAGACGAGGCACACCGTTTAAGCGGCAGCACGGATCAGGTGGCCCGTTATAAACTTGGTCTGGGACTTTCGGAAGCTGCTCCTTATTTGCTTTTGCTCTCCGCTACGCCGCATCAAGGTAAGACGGATGCTTTCCATAGGCTGCTTTCGCTCCTAGATGCCCAAGCATTTCCCGATGTAAATAGCGTATCTAAAGATCGAGTGCAGCCGTATGTAATTCGAACGGAGAAGCGTAAAGCCATAGATGTGCAAGGTCAGCCGCTATTCAAGCCGCGATATACACAGTTGGTGTCAGTTTCTTGGGAAGATCGTCACAGACAGCAAAAATTGCTTTACGAAGAAGTAACTGAATATGTCCGCAAAGGCTATAACAGAGCGAAGCTTGAAAAGCGCAATTATATTGGATTTCTAATGATTTTAATGCAACGATTGGTAGTATCGAGTACGCGAGCCATTCGCACGTCGCTTGAAAGGCGCCTCGAAGTGCTTGAAGAGCCGCTTGAACAGTTATCATTATCCCCAGCCATTATCGAGGAAGATTGGGCCGATTTGGATGGTCAAGAGCAAATAGATATAGCCATTAGACTTCGGTCCGAAGCTTTAAAGGATGAAAAGACGGAGGTAAGTCGTCTTTTAGATTTAGCCAAAGATTGTGAAGGCCAAAGTTACGATGCTAAGGCTGAAGCGCTTTTTAGCTGGATTTACCGACTTCAGGCTGATGAAGGTGATCCGGGTCTTAAAGTGCTGGTTTTTACAGAGTTTGTGCCAACTCAGGAGATGCTTTACGAGTTTTTAACGGAGAGGGGCATCTCTGCGGCCTGCCTTAATGGCTCTATGGATATGGACGAGCGTGTTCGAGTGCAAAAAGCTTTTGCGGAAGATGTGCGTGTTCTAATTTCGACGGACGCTGGTGGCGAGGGCCTTAATCTACAATTTTGTCACGTGGTGATAAATTACGATATCCCCTGGAACCCAATGCGCTTGGAACAGCGTATTGGCAGGGTAGACCGTATCGGCCAGTCGCGTATAGTTAGAGCTTTTAATTTTGTATTTGATGACTCTGTGGAAAAGCGCGTTCGGGAGGTGTTGGAAGAAAAGCTGGATGTCATATTTCAAGAATTTGGCATAGACAAGACTGCTGACATACTTGATTCTGCCCAAGGGGGCCAGATGTTCGATGATCTTTACGTCGAAGCCATACTGAATCCAGAAAATGTGGAAATCAAGGTTGACGAGGTGGTAAAAAGCATTCGACAACAGGCTATGGAGTGAAAATAGTGTGCCTCTTTGCTT
>Ga0134105_1001958_pt1 | contig 12803 bp, 7 predicted proteins | sample 16_3_2metaG_FD_94457 | JGI IMG/M metagenome (GOLD analysis project Ga0134105, IMG submission 94457) | Switchgrass degrading microbial communities from high solid loading bioreactors in New Hampshire, USA - 16_60_3.3_214_A3 metaG | ecosystem: Engineered > Bioreactor > Semi-continuous > Anaerobic >... | reverse complement strand
AGAACAGATTAACTCCTTCTTTTTTACATTCATTTTTATATTTGTGTTCATCGGTTTGGTTGTTTTTCGACAATAGGTTTAAGAAATTTTATTTAGAACCGATACTTTTTGTGGGATAATCATGATTTAAAAATAACGGTTAAATTTTTTGCCTGAAAATTTGAATTTTCAAATTTCTTATGTAAAATTACCTGCACATTCACTGTTAGGACCCTTTAAAGAAAGGAGGTGAGTGCATGGTATCTGTCGATACTATCCGTGCATATACTTACATAAACATAGATATCAATTATTTACAGCAAACCAAATGGAGAAAATGGGTATGTAAAAATAACACTATTTCATATTTTAAAAAATATGGGGCACTCCTTTTCTGGTATTATCCACATGGCGTACTTTTGATAAAATTTTCGGTGCCTAAATTTTTCTATGGTACAAACGCCATGCCTTTTAACCTTGACCATGCAGGCTTACTTGTTAAATTGGTAAACCAAAAAATTAAAATGCTTTTCCCGAATATTCCTATTAAGTCGTTTGAGGATTGGATTTGTACTGAAATTCACCCATTTATTCACTATTCTATGGCAAATGAAAAGGATAAAATGATTTATTTAGACTGTTTCAAAAAAATGCAATACCCACGTTTAAAAAAACGTATTTTTGCCACAGGCATGCAGGCAAGAAACGGCAGTTATGCTTTAAATATCTATTCCAAATATGATGAAGTAAAGTCCAGGGTTACAAATAAGTCCTATCCTGCATCAAATGAAGATATTATCTTACTTGACGGATTAAAAAATGTTTTAAGGTTTGAGTATCAGGTGAAAAAAGCATATTTGAGACGTCGATACAAAAATAACCGGACTATAAAAGATGTGCTAACAAAACAATTTTGTAGAAACTTGCTTCTGGACGCAATCAAAAAGGTCGGCCTTGTTAATCGTTTTTTACATAAGGATGAAGTTCTGAAAAAAATAGAAAATGAATTTGGAAAAGTAAAAGCATGTAACCTTATAAAATTTATCATTGACTTAAATGAAACACCTTTAGATTTTGTAAATGCAAAATATCCTAAAAAAACCCGAGAAAATTATATTAGGGAATTAAAAACAAAAGGAATAAATCCTATTTATCTTCAAGAGAAAGTGAGCAGAAAAATGGATTTTGCCATCCTGAGCAAACAGTGTATTAATTTTAGTTGCCAATTTTTGTATTTATTATTGTTAATAATCACCAGTTTAATAAAATGGTATTTAGCGTACTTGATAGCCGCTTTTATTTTTATAAAATACATGACGTTACCCTCAGTATCTAATCCTCCCTCATTTTATCTTGAGGACGGTGGATAGCGGTAAAACTTTATATATCATGTGCAAAATTAGTCCCTATTTAAATAACAACCAATAATCAAAATCTTTTTGTTTCTAATAACCATAATCTTTCATAAACCAATTAACCTAAATATAACTAACGTTATTTATAACCCTAACCGATAACGTTATCGGTACAACTAATAACCTAACTAATAACCTAACCAATAACCTAATTAATAACCTAACCAATAAGTTTAACCATATATTATAACCATAAACTTTTGGTTTAGTTATTAACCAATAACTATAACCATCAACTTTATAACCAAAATAATAACCATAACCTAAATGCAACCAATAACCTATATTCATTGGCAATAGGTCATATGCGTATATGCACACATGGCCTATTGCCATCCGTAAATACAACTATGCCACCATTATCTCACTAATGAGGTTAAGAAGGGGAGACTTCTGCCTTTTTATCAATAACCTTCGCCAAATATTGGCTACCACTTTAATTTATATAGAATATTTTCATAACTTCCGTTTACCCTCAACCGTAATTTCAAAGATTCAGGGCCCTGGGGAGAATAATTGCCTTGCTTTAAATTTTTATCCGATATCATGCATGTAAAAAAAAACAGGAGAGGAGAAAGTTATAGTATGGCAATAATTTCTCCTCTCCTGTTTAGGTTAAAAACTCTTAGTTTGGTTGCCATAAACCAATACTGTAAATTATCAATTTATTTATAGTATTATTAGTTCCTGCTGGTTCCTAACTTTTTATTCCAGTTCTTCTTAGAACTTTCATAATTTAAATAAACGAAAGTGTCCATTAGTACCTTACTTCAGCATAATTCTGTTATCTTAGATATAATATGATTACAGTTTGTCAAACATATCAAAAATCGTATCTGGCAATTCGGGGTCGGCAAACTCGTCATTACTTTTAACTCTGTTTGCCTGACTAATTCCCCCACATTCACATATTGCTTCTTTCACAGCCTGTTTAATCATTTCTATATCAGCCTCTTTATCCATTTTCCCCACATAATTCAGAACTGCTTTAATCACGAAATCTGTTTTATACTTTTGTGCAGAAAGTATATTATATACCCTGGCATCTTCTTCCCTATCCATTGAAAAAGATAGGTTTATCCGTTTTGTTGCCATTAATATCACCTTCTTAGTTCCCTTTCAAGCAGTATTTTATATCCTCGCGCGTTGGCGAACTGGTCCAAAAAGTCCGCATACTTCAATTTCCTGGATTCTTCAATATATTTTTGCAGTAAAATACTTCCCCCTCCTGTAAAAACAGTAGCATTACGGAACTCAAAGCCATACTCCTGGATTTTTGATAGCAATTTTTCAGTATATTCCTTTGCAACAGACTGTACTATTACATCAACCTCATCATCAAAAATAACTGGTTTTTTCCCTGCTACAATATCTTGTACCTGCATCTCAGTAAGCCTAATGCCCATTTTTAACAGTTCCTGCTGAGCATTTGCAATTAATGTAATAATTCCCTCGGGCAGAGAGAAACATGAAGTTGTATCAATTATTCCATTCTCCACCCGAAAAATGTCAACTGTATAGCCGCCAATATCGATTACATTGCACAACAAATTTCGATAACTATTAAATACCGTAATCAGAGAAGAATATCCCTGAGGATAGACCCGGCAATCTATAATATTGATTTTATAATCTCTCTTTTTAAAATTGAATTCTACTCCAAATCTTAAGAAGTATTCCCGGAATTTTTTCTTAAGTATCCCGTAATTAACAATCGGGAGCCCTACCCCAAGGATTATATCTGCTTGTGCCTCCATTCCCGCCTTATCCATTGCATGTGCTATTGCTGGCAAAGACAAAATAAAAGCATCTTCGTTGGCTGTTTTATCCATTTGGACACTTAACCTATGGTCTCCTATACTATAAAATTTACCTTCATAAACTAATAGATTGTTTGATGATATTGGTTCAACACTGGATTTTGTAAAACCAGACTCACTAATATAACCTTCGCTTGTTTTAGTGCATTTGTTACCATTATCAAGGCCCAATAATAAAATCCTATTACTCATAACAATTCCCCCTATCTTTTATGTTTTAGTTCTTTATAGTTCTTTTAGTGAATTACTTTTTATCATTTCAAGTATTTTTGCAATAAAAAAATTGCTTACCCTGTTAAATAGGTAAGCATAGGAATTTATATTAATAAAGGATAGGCTAAGGATTAACTTTGATTTTTTATAATTACTCAAAAACATCCTTAACTATTATTAGTTACACAATTTAAATTCCCTCTCTCATAACGTAACTTAAATCCCCTCGACAGATGAAAATCTAATATAGGAATAACTTTATTTTTATAGAACCAACTTTATTATTGTATGATATCTCACTTAATCCTTATCCCCTAAAATCCTTACCCTATATATTAAAATAATCTCCGCTTGACCCATAAACTTTCTTTCTTTCATCCTACTAAAAAATAAACCTCATAGCAAAGCAGGAATTATCCCACATCTGCTACGAGGTTTAAAACGACCTTTATTTTCTAAAGCGGAATTTATTATTACGGAGCATAATTCATTTAGTTGAACATCTGTTCTTTTATAGTAGGTGGATTGTATATAGACAAACCCTATATAATAATTCTTATCTTCTTATAAATGAAATTCATATGCTTGTTTTATTAATCTCACTGCTTCATCTATCTGTGACTCATCAGAAATAATTATTTCCACCCACTCCTTTCCATTATAGTGGTGGTTAGGAAGTTTTTTAACTTGTAGGATTGAAGACCTTAATAATAATCCATCAGTTCTTATGTGTATTCTAATTTTCTGCTCTCTTACCAATAAAGTAATTAAACAAAAATTCACTTTATTCGCAAATCGATAATCTGGCGTATCTGTGGCAAAATGTTTAGGACAAAACTGGCTGCATTTCTTTATAAGCGTTTGAAGCAATATTTTTCTTGTTTCGTCTAGTTTCAAATATTTTGATTCGAATTTAGGTGCTTTAGATAGTTCTAAGTTATACACTTGTAATTCATTGGATTTCTCAGTAACAGTACTTATTTCTTGCTGTGTACTATGTAAAGTAAAATGTACTTCGAAACTATTCGCATTTGTTTCATTGATTGGTTGAAATTCCGAAGATTTTTTATAATATCTACATATAGATTTCAATTCGCATATATTGCACTTTGGATTATTCTCGGTACAAATGCCATCAATTGTACCTAATAAATCAGATTGACCTGCTTGTCCATACTTAACAAAGATAATATCAATATACCTGATAGGAATATTCAATTGCTCTGAAATCTCTCTGCCAACAGCAATTGTAGCATCCAAATCATTTTCATCTTCTATGAAACCAATCCGATAAAAAATTCTCCTCATTACTTTGTCTGGCTTTAACGTGAAGAATCCTAATTCAGTTAAAAAATGCCAACCGGCTGATTCTCCTATCCCCTTAAAATTCTTTCTTAACGCCAGGTACAATTTCTGCAATTGTTTTTCAGAGCATGATGTATCTATAATATTAAATTCTTCTTTTAGATAATTATTAAATGTTCCATACTTATTTATCAAAGAATAAAATAATTTGCTATTTTCGACACACCATCTTACTAGTTGTGGAAAGCCTGTATGATTAATAATATCTTCTACCTGTTTGGAATTTAAATGAGACAATTTTTCTACACCATATAAATATTTTCTTAGCAAAGGTAACTTCTTTTCTATTGTGGATGCTGAAATTCCTCTGTTGAAAAACGATACATAGGTAAGCCTCCAAAAAATTTCATCATCAGATAATTTTTTGTAGTCGAAATTCCTAAAATTATCAAGACGTTGATAAAATTCTTCTAAACTAACATGTGGATTTTTCATTTTTACTAATCCATTAATTATTCCTTCAATAATTTTATCGTAATTCATATTAACCTCCTTTAAGAGAAATATATTGGATTTCGGAATGATATACTCAAATATTGCTTCATGTAAAAAAGATATCTAAAGTACATTATGGAGATTTGTTATGTTAAAACTAAAGTTCTAATAAGTGAAAATAATCACCTCCTCACAATTTCAGAGTGGTTACAGGTCCTTTAACCCTATAATGGACAACAACACTTTGGAGTACTAATTACTATTGTTTACTTTCTAGCACAAACAACATCTATTTATATAAAGTTCTAAACTCTTGTAGTGCTTTATTTAAAGCCAGTCCTGTCGATAGTCTACGTTTACATTCTTTAGCATACATTTCATTACGAGTATCAATTTCATAATATCTTTTATCTGCTTCGGCTATATAAGATTCAATCAAGTCCTGTTTATTTTCAACATAAAATTCAAATGAGGATTTTTCGTCCTCATTTTCAAAATATAAAATTACCTCATCAAACCTTCTCTTTGCAAATACCTCTTCTTCATCTTCCATGTCAAAAAGAAATTGTTGTAATTTATAGTCAATACTATCCTTCAAAAAATATTTATATGTGAATTTAGGGTTAAGTCCCCATTTATCGTAACCTGCAAATCCGCATCTTGGTACAGGTGTCTCATATCTACCGCTATCTAAGACGACTAGTTTAAATTTTTTCAATACTGTTCCACTACAGATTATCTTTAGATTCTTATATATGAATCTTGGATTAATTTGAGTATATACGTAGAACTCTCCCATATCTCTATCATTTTCATCATATTCTATTTCTAACTTAAATTCAGGTTTATATATATTGTAGTAAGAATCTTCGTTTCGCACCCATTCTAATTTATTTTCTAATCTATTGGCTATTTGCACTAACGGAGGTTGGAGTAATCCAAACCTTTTCTTCCAAAGCATTTCTATTTGTTGTATAGTTGCATTTTGATTTATCGGAGTATTCCTATCACCAACTCTTGTATATATGTAACCTTCTCTAATATTATTATATTTTTTACACTTGGCTTTTAAATAGTAAGGCACTGTATAAGAATTAAATATAGTTAACACATCTATTTCTTTACCCTCTATTTCTATTGTGTCTAGACTGACTTCAGGAATATTATCTCCAGCAAAAACTGTATTTGAGAGCAAGTCAAGTATATCCGATTGTCTCCTTCTGTTTTCTTCACTCACTCCAATTATTTCACCTGTATCTGATACTCCAATAATTAAATAACAATCTTCATCATGTACTGTATTTGCAAAACAAAGAATATCATGTAGTAATCTTTCATTGTCTTTATGCCATTTTTCCTTAAAATCCCAATATTCTCCTTCTGATTTTTTGTTAATTAAGTTTGTTATTTTTGATTCAAGACTTGTATTTTTCATTTAGTATCACCCTCTACTATCACTTATTATTGTCTACTTTATTTCCAATTTAACACAACTATATTTTTTAAAAAGAACTGCTTCTCGTTACACTTTTATCTCTTTTATATTGACCATTTCAACTGAGACAAAACCAACTTTCGTAGTAGTCAGGATTTTCCTGTATTAGTTATGGAATTTCAGAGCAAAATTAATTACCATAAAATTAACTTTATTATGGCATGAAGCATCCAGTAAAGTTTATTTGAGTTAAACATAGTTAGTTTTATGAAATATAAGATAGTTACGCATAAACATCTTACTATCCTCCTTCAGACAACTGACTTAACATTTCAAGTACGCCCATTGTCTTTTCCATGATAAAACAATGACTTAAAAATAAATACAAAATAGATATCTCCTATAGTTAAATTTCTATTTAAATGGCGATAAAGACGATGTGCATATCAGGACAATAGTGCATTCTATCGCTACTTCTAATGTTGTTTTTTACTTATTAATCTATTAGATATTGCCCCTTAACTTCTCATAAGTCTCAATCAGCATATACTCCATAAGAGCATTCCTGAACTGTTCATCATCTAGAACACGTGTAAAGAATGCTCTATTTTGGTCCATTCTATCAACTACTTTGTCTATAAATACTTTCTCAAAAGCAAGTCTAAAGTCCTCAACAGTATTTGTCTTTGCCTTTAACACTAAATCGTCATCAGCAGCAAAATCCTCTTTTATTTGCTCTATTGATAATTGGTCTGCTTTTGTAAAGTTAGTTCCAAATCGTTTGTTAAGACGCTCAATAATAGTAGAGAGATATTCTTTTTCTTCTTCCCTTACTGCCGTTCCTGCAAATCTAACAGGAGTAACGGGTATATTTTCATCGTCTGGAGTTAAGGAAATACTACCTTCAAATGTTTTCTTAATGGTATAATATTCCAAAGCAATTTCATCTGCCAGATGAATAGTAGAACCTTTTTCTTTTGGCAATTTCCTAAGTAAATATGTTAAATATACATATAATTTATGCAGTTCAATATCCTCGAATGGCGTTATTTGCAGTATAAATGAATAAAGTCTTATAAATTTTGTCGCCTGGCTACTAAAATCCTGCTTTTGCTGCTCATCTAATTTTTTAAACCTTTCTACGGCTAAGTCTATTAAATGATTTAATATAGCACCATCTTTAGAAGTTTTTTTATCTTTCGGTTTAAAATAAATATTATTAAATCTATCCAATTCATCTTTTAAGTAAATACCATAAGCATGCAAGTGACTTTCAATGTCATACAGAAGATTCGGTTCTGTCACCTCTTCTACAATAGTTGCTTGATAATATGGTTTAAATGCTTCTTGAATATCTTCTGCTTTATTTACAAAGTCAAGGATAAAGGTATCATCTTTGCCTGGACATTTTCTATTAAGCCGTGATAACGTCTGGACTGCCTTAACACCTGATAATTTTTTATCCACATACATAGTATGCAAAAGAGGCTGGTCAAAGCCTGTTTGGTACTTATCAGCAACTAATAGTACCTGATAATCATCTGTAGCAAAACGTTCCGGAAGTTCTGACTCCTTAAATCCATTCATGTCACTTTCTTTATAATCTACATCACCGTCTTTTACTGTCCCCGAGAATGCTACCAATGTTTTAATATCTTTATAACCCTTCTTTTTGATATATTCATCGAAGGCTAGTTTATAGCGCACTGCATGGAGTCTGGAACTAGTAACAACCATTGCCTTTGCTCTTCCGCCTATTTTATGCCTGGTTACATTTCTAAAGTGTTCCACCATTATTTCCGTTTTTTGGGCAATGTTATGCGGATGGAGGCTTACATATCGTGTTAATGCCTTGGTTGCTTTGGCCCTATCAAAAAGGGGGTCATCTTCTATCTTCTTTGCTAATTTGAAGTAAGTTTCATATGTGACATAGTTTTGAAGCACATCCAATATAAATCCTTCCTCAATTGCCTGCCTCATAGAGTATAAATGGAATGGATGTGGTAGTCTATCCGGTCCTATTGTTCCAAACATCTCAAGAGTCTTTGCCTTAGGTGTAGCCGTAAAAGCAAAGAAACTTATATTAGGCCGTTTCCCTCTTTTCTTTATTGCCTTTAAAATTTCCTCTTCAGGGTCATATTCCTCTAACTCTGCATCCAATTTTGCTGCTTCTTCAAGGGTATTTGCTGATAAAACCTCCCTTAATGAAGCCATATTTTCTCCAGCACTGCTTGAATGTGCTTCATCTATAATTACTGCATATTTTCGTTTTTCTAACTCTCCAACTTTTTCGATAACAAAGGGAAACTTCTGAATGGTAGAAACAATTATTTTTGTTCCGCTCCTTAGTGCTTCGGCTAATTGATTAGAATCTTTATCTATCTTTTCTACTACACCACGTCTGTGTTCCAATTGATAAATGCTATCCTGAAGTTGTCTGTCTAAAACTATCCTGTCTGTAATTACAACCACTGAATCAAACACTGGATTATCATTATCATCGTGTAAATTAGCAAGCCTATGTGCAAGCCATGATATAGTATAGGTTTTCCCCGAACCTGCACTGTGTTGAATAAGATAATTAGTTCCTACCCCTTTTTCCTTTACATCGGCTTCCAATTTTCTTACTGCATCCAATTGATGATATCTTGGGAATATAACAGTTTCTGATGTATAGATATTTCCATCTATATCTTTCTTTTCCTTAACATCAATAAACACAAATCTTTTCAGTATATCCATTAAACTATCTTTTTGGAGTATCTCTTCCCAAAGATAAGCGGTTTTAAATCCGTTTGGATTGTCGGGGTTACCTTTCCCACCATTACAACCTTTATTAAAAGGCAAAAAGATAGTATTATTTCCTGCAAGCCTGGTAGTCATATATACTTCATTTGTATCAACTGCAAAAAATACTATGGCTCTCTTTTTAAACTGAAACAATAACTCATTAGGACTTCTATCTTTTTTGTATTGTAAGATTGCATCTTCATATGTCTGGCCAGTAAAAGGATTTTTAAGTTCCAAAACAACTACCGGAAGACCATTGACACAAATTAGCATGTCAATACTTTTATCATTCTTAGTACTATAATGCACCTGTCTTGTAACAGATATACGGTTCTTATTATAGAGTTTTATCATATCATCATTTAATTTGCTGGCAGGCTTAAAGTATGCAAGGTCTAAATATACTCCATAATCTCTAATTCCATGCCTTAATACATCAATCATTCCTCGATTATTTAGTTCTCTATTTAATCGGCTAAGTATCTTAAATTGATATTGTTCTTTATAAATTTCTCTTAATTTCTCCATCTTTTTTGGCTGGGTATCCTCAAGAAATTCAAACAGGAGTTTAGTATCAAGAGCAAATTCTTTGTTATAATCATCTGGATTACCTTTAATATATCCTGATTTTATGAGATATTCTTCCACATATTCCTCAAAGCCTATTTCTCTAAATTTCTCTGGAGTTCTAGCCATTTAACCCCACTTCCTTATTACTAATTTCTAATAAATCAATTTTATTTACATCTTGCTAATAAATCAATTTTATTTACATCCCATATCCTTTTACATATTTCTTTATAAAGGGATTGCCTCTCTAATAATGCCTGCTTATCAAATTGTTTATATGGTTTGAAGGGTAATTGTGTTCTACTCATAAAACGTAAAAACAGGGGATTATTACTATAGCAATTTTCATTTAAAGTCCGAGCCAATAAGTTCTCACTATCATATTTAATTACTTTCTTACTGTATTCCATATCCTGTAAACTTCTATTTTTATCTTTAGGAAGAATTAATAGTCCTCCAAACATATTCCTAAATTGTTTAAATTCTTCTTCCGTTGAAAAATCATTTTGATGATTTCCTTGAGTATAGTCATCGGCCCAAATATGCTCTATATCGTATGGGTTCCTTTGTTGTCTATTCACATAGTCTGCAAAATTGCTGTTAATACCGCTTTGTTCCTCTATGTAATAAGTCATTCTTGCAAGAATATGAAGCATGTATCTTTTTGTGAACTGATTTAAGTAGAAACCATCAATGCCATCGAGAGTTAAATTCATATCATTTATGTAGCGTTTTAATATTTCTGACAACTCACTAATATCTTTATTACGTATCATTTTTGTAATATTGAATACCGTATATAAAATTGAAGAATAATCCACCGTCTTAAAATTGAAAACTCTAATAGATATAAATTGGTCAATAAAACAGGAAACCATCTTAATCTTTTTATCAATGATATCGTGCGTATCATCATTTTTAATAGCAGATAATATAATTTGATACTGTAATGTAAATCCTCTATCTGCATTATAAAAAACATACTCGTAATCTTTGTTAAATGTTCGAGAATAATTTTTCAAGCGTATATAAATATCCGAATACATCCTAAATTTATTCAAAATAAAATCTTCAAAATCTTTACTATAATTTAAACCAATAACATCCCTATTTTCTTGGACCCATTTATGGAATGTTGTTCCGATATTTTCAAAGTCCTTGTTTTCCGAATCTTTCTTTCGTTCTCTAATGGTTTGTGCGTACTGTGCTCTTAGCCAAGTCTTTATGAAGTCTCCATCGCCGTCTTTTTCAATTTCTTTTAACTGCACAACTTTGCTCTTCCATAAATCATTTGCCTTATTTCTAATAGTATTGTCATCAATCATTGAAAGAAGATAACCTTTTAACATCTCCGTAGGAGTAAGTCTTAACCCTCTATCATTCATAGTTACAAAAACTTTATGGGCATCCTGCTCTGAATCAGTCCGTATTTGCACTAAAATTACATTATCAATTAGCCATTCAATAAAAACCGGAAGAGGGCTTCCTTTTAATTCATCTGGGAAAATCCGTTCAATATCTTTATATCGGTTATAGAGATTTCTAACACTCTCTGATTGCTCATTGGTAATATCATAATCACCTGTTTCAAATAAAGATGTTAAGCACTCTTCCCTTTCAGGAACATTAATACAAAATGTCTTTTGACCATACATTTCAGAATAGATATAGTTATCAATATTGACTCTAGGCAGATTGGTCTGCTGTTTCTGTAGATTATTAAGATAAATAAGGAGCAGCGTTAATGATGATAATCTCTGCTGTCCATCTATAATTGCATTATCATTGGTAATAATAATAGGTCCGAGAAAGTAGTTCCCGTATTTTTTTACGTCTATCTGCCTGTCACCTTCTTTATAGAACTCAATAAACTCATTAGTCAAATCCTCTACTAGTTCCTCAATCTGTTTAGTTCCCCAGTTATATTCCCGCTGATAGTACTGAACCGTGTATCTATCATTCAACAGTGTACGTAAATTTACTGCATGGGCTGTTATTTGGCTCATCTCTATATCACCTCGTTTATATTCTCAAATTCCCTTACATCTATTTTACCTGTTACTGCTTCAGATATAAGGGCTTGACGGTATTCTTTGAGTTTTTGGATTTGAATATTTATATCAGATATTAAATCATCTATCCGGTTTATAAATTGAGTTAAATATTCAACAATTTCTTCTTGTTCTTTAATACTAGGTAAAGGAATCCGTAAATTCCCAATAAAATCCCAACTTGTACGAGGCATTTTGGCTCCATATGTTGATGAATTAACTACATCAATAAATTTAGGCGATAACATAATAAAATGTAAATATTCAGGCAGTATGTAAGATGTAGTTTTTAGCACGAGAAGTTCAGATGTACATCTTCCGTCAAAATCTGCAATAATACATTTAGCCAAATAAGGTCTTAATTTCCCAAACAACACATCACCTTTTCTAAAGATATTCGCTGTTTCTCCAATAAGTTGATGCCCATTATTTTCATTTATTAGTAATTTACCAGTTTTTGATTCAATATTTTCTAATCCTATATATGGTTTATCAATATCACTATCGCTTGCTTTTACATTTCTTATATTTGCTAAGTATTTAATCCTTCGTAAATTCCAATGCTGTGGCATCTCTCCTATCCACTCAATCCCAGAATCCTTCATCTTAACATTCGGATTAAGCCCCTTGGTAACGGCTTCAGTTATAATAACCTGCCGCTTTTCTTGTAACAGTTCAATCAATTTTTCCTTATCCGCAATCAAATCATCAATTTCAGCAGTTTTTTGGT
>Ga0134105_1001956_pt1 | contig 12815 bp, 8 predicted proteins | sample 16_3_2metaG_FD_94457 | JGI IMG/M metagenome (GOLD analysis project Ga0134105, IMG submission 94457) | Switchgrass degrading microbial communities from high solid loading bioreactors in New Hampshire, USA - 16_60_3.3_214_A3 metaG | ecosystem: Engineered > Bioreactor > Semi-continuous > Anaerobic >... | reverse complement strand
GGATTGAAACAAAATACCAAAACCGGAAGCTGATGCAGTTAAGGGTCGCACCCCGCACGGGTGCGTGGATTGAAACCGTCGGGCATTGCATAGACCGTGACAACATCCGGTCGCACCCCGCACGGGTGCGTGGATTGAAACCGTCGGGCATTGCATAGACCGTGACAACATCCGGTCGCACCCCGCACGGGTGCGTGGATTGAAACTTGACTATGCATAAAATAGTGTTATAACCTAAATTCTGCACACAAAAAATGGAAAACGCCTTTGTAAATCAATAATAATCATTGTTTGCAAAGGCGTATCTTTACACAAAAGTATTGCGAAATTTATTTAATTTTAGTCTTGGCGATAATATTTTTTATCTCTGCGAGTGTTCGGTATTTTTTTCTGAAATCTATACCTAAGACATTGCCGATTTCATTAACAGCATCGTCATTGTAGCTGGAAACAAAGAGGTTCCCTTGTGTGTTCGTACAGCAGGTCTTTGACAGCCCATGTAGAATCCGTTCGGCTGAATATTTGTTATCCACTTTTTTCTGCAGAAGTCTTACAATGACAAGGGCTAAAAAACAGGTCAAAAAATGAGCCTCTATGTGGTCTTCCCTTGAAACACAGACAGGACAGGCTTCAAGCTCGCTCTTTGTCACCTTAAACGTTTCCTCTATTCTACAAAGCTCCTTGTAGGTGTCAATAACCCACTCATCCGTGGCATCGTACCGGCTTGTGACTATGACATAGTAGCCGTCATATTTTTCATCTTCGGCCAACGCCTCTTTATCAAATTCAAGTATACTTTTAGTCTTGATAATTTCGCCCGTTTCTTCGTCGAATTCTATGTGCTTGATGTATTTTGCTGCCCCATGGGAATTGTACTTATTGAACTTGTCGGGGTTCTTGACCAGCATCTCGGCCTTGCGGATCGCAGCCGCCCTGTCGGCCTTCGCCTTCCTGTCATAGTCCCGGCTGTAGAACACCACCTGCTTTTCAGCTATGTCGGCTTTGACTGTATTCCCGTTGTCGTCCTCGAATTCTACTTTGCGGGTAAACTGACGCGACTTTTTCTTATAGTCGTTGCCTATCCATTCATACCCTGCATCCTTGAGGACATATGCCTTGAGTTCCTTCGTGCCGCCACGCACTGACTGGCCGAACACATACCCGCCCCTTGAATTGGCCAGATAGTAGGCGTTCTTGTGGGTGTTCATCCCTTTGTCCGATACGACCACAGCTTTCCCGACGCCGAACTCCCGCCGGATGCGCTTGAGGACGGGCAGGAGAGTGATGCAGTCATTGTTGTTGCCCGGAAAGAGCTGGTATGCGACAGGCAGCCCCGAATTGTCCATGAACAGCCCCATCTGGACGATCGGATTTGGGCGGTGCTCCTTGCACATTCCCTTCCTCCTCAATTTATCTTGCTTGTCGATCTCGAAGTAATAGTTTGTGACATCATAGTAGATTATGCTTGTATCGCGTCCATAACCTGCCGTTATACGCTCATGAATCCATAACTGAAACGCCTCACGAAATTTGCTAAAACGAGTCAGTGAGCGATATATGTCGTCGAGCGTGAAATCACAGCGCTCAAAGAACCACTCGCGTTCTTCAAATGCTTTTTTCTTTGATCCAGGGGAAAGTAGCCGGGAGAAAACCAATAGTCTCATTATGGCGTTCATGTTGTATTCAGCGTTTATGACACGCTGCCTGTAGGCGAAAAACTTGTGTATTTCAAGTTCGTGATAAATACAGCTCAATGCAGCATACCCGATGTTTTTGCTGTCATTGCCGTCGAATGTCTCATCAGGGTCAATGATGATGTTAAGTTTCTGTTTCTCAGCCTTCTTTTCGGCATTCATTCTGGCTACGACTTCCTCAAAGTGTGCAATAGGGTCAGCGTACTGATCCGCAAAAGCGTCGGCATATCCTATTTTTTTAATGTTTTTGGTTCGGGAGTGTCCTTTTTTGGGGCCGTAGTATCCATCTGCGATAGAAAGATAGATTCTGCCGTTCTTCCTGTGAGATTTCTTAAGATACATGCGCATTTTTCCTTTGTTGTAGCTTGCCCATCATTGGTGAATAAATCGACCCGATGCCAAAGCCTTTCGACAATATGAGTCATAAATATTATACCATAGTTCGCCATAATTCGCAATACATTCTTTTATAAATATTGACATAAAAAAAGCCCCTATATCAAGGGTTTGAATAACCAATTGTTAAATTTTTACTGCAGAATTAGGGGAGAATCTAGTTGGCGATTATTTAAAAAAGGGAATGGCTAGGCTATTTCCTTTTTTCCTTATGTGTGTGCCACGCATGGCACGTAGCTAGGCGGTGAAAGTCCGCTGTGGGGGCAGGCAGTTGCCAACCACTAGCAGACGGCAAGGGTGTCCATCGCGAGGTGGAATCTGAAGGAAGCCGGAAGCAAAGTCCCGACCCGAGGAACACGAATCGTATCAGGCATCCGAAGTGGGATGAGTCTGCGCAACAAGACAAAATCCAATAAACTGCCCGGACATGAGGATGTAAATACGGCGGGTACATGGGATGAAAGTTACGGGTCTTACCGTGGGAGGTCTCACGGACGCATGGAACGCATCTGTGAAATGCGGTTGAAACAAGATTTGCCGTGAGAAGTCAGCAGATACCATAGTAGTAACGCAGTCGACGGCGTTATGAAGGGTTGAACCCAAGGAGGAGTTTAGTCAATGAAAGTTACCAAAGTCGGGATAAAAGAAAGCAGAATACCCTGCTGTGGCAGGGGCTGGCCGCAGAGAGATAGTGCGGAACACGAAGGGTATGCGGGAGCGCTTACTGACGAGAGGATAACTGAAAACAACAGCTTCGATGTCGACAGTGGAGAGAACAAGCTTCTAGAGAGAATCCTAAGCCGAGAGAATCTTAACAGGGCATACAAGCAAGTTAAGAGGAACAAAGGGGCACACGGAGTCGATGGGATGGAAGTAGAGCATCTTCTGCAATATCTCAAAGACAATGGGGAAGAACTCGTGAAGCTGGTTCTGGATGGTAAATACCGTCCCAATCCAGTCCGGAGGGTAGAAATACCAAAGGACAACGGAAAGATGAGAAAGTTGGGTATACCAACTGCGGTAGACAGAGTACTGCAACAAGCAATAGCGCAGGTATTGATACCAATCTTCGAACCCCAGTTTGCAGAAACAAGTTATGGTTTCAGACCAAAGAGAAGTGCCCATGATGCATTGAGAAAATGTGTGGAATATGCAAACGAAGGATATATCTACGTAGTGGACATGGACTTGGAGAAATTCTTTGACACAGTTAACCAGTCGAAGATGATAGAGATACTGTCAAGGACCATCAAAGACGGTAGGGTAATATCCCTCATACACAAATATCTCAGGGCAGGGGCGGTAGACAGAGGGAGGTTCGAGGAAACAGAAACAGGTCTAGTACAAGGCGGGAATATAAGCCCGTTATGCAGCAATATAATGCTGAATGAACTGGACCACGAACTGGAACGGAGAGGAATCAGATTTGTCAGATATGCGGACGACATGCTGCTATTTGCAAAGACAAAAAGGTCAGCGCAAAGGATACTGGAACATATCATCCCATTCATAGAAAACAAACTGTACCTCAAGGTGAACAGAGAGAAAACGGTAGTGGCCTACATTGGCAAAGTTAAATTCCTAGGGTATGGATTCTACCCATCGAAAGATGGGGTAAAATTGAGAGTACATCCTAAGAGTATCAATAAGATGAAAGCCAAAGTGAAGGAAATCACATCAAGAAGCAAAGGGAGCTCATATGAATTGCTAAAATTAAGACTTAAGCAGTTCATAACCGGATGGGTGAACTATTTCAAACATGCGGACATGAGAAACCTATTAAGGACAACCGATGAATGGCTTAGAAGAAGACTGCGCATGTACATATGGAAAAGATGGAAGAAAGTCCGTACAAGATATAAAATGCTGAGGAAGCTAGGACTTAATCACAACGATGCGTACAAATTTGCATGTACAAGAAAAGGCTACTGGCGAATAGCCAATAGCCAAATTCTAACTGTCACTATTACCAATGCCCGCCTAATACAGGCAGGGTACACATTTTTCTGGGATTACTACAAAACCGTAACGGCGTAAACTTGGGAACCGCCTAGTACGGGACCGTAGGCTAGGTGGTGTGAGAGGTCGGTAGGTGAATTAATCACCTACCTCCTACTCGATTGCCTTAAATGCAATTCATGCTTTGTGAAACATCTAAATTATATTGCTTGAAATATTTTCGTAATATTATTGTAATTTTTGACTTAGCGTAAAATTACCGTAGGGATTGTATGGAAATAAAAGTAAAACAATAGAAAAGAAGACTCCATCCTGATATGATATAAGCTGATTAACAAATAAACAAAAAAGGATGGTAGTCTTCTATGTATAATAGTTTACAATATTTTAATGAATTTGGCACAAGGAAAATTGAAGAAACAATAAAAAATTTCATAATTGAGAAGAAAGATTTGGCTGATTTGGTCCTAGACCTTCAAGAAAGCCTATTCGAGTTAGGAAGAAATATACTCACTGAAGTATTAGAAGATATGGATGAATATTTGCGTAACTGCGGAATTAGGAAAAAGGAATGGGAGATTGTAAGAAAAGACCAAACAGCCCTTCTAACCAGCTTTGGAATCATTAGATATAATAGAACATATTTTAAGCCTAAGAAGGAAGGAAGTCGTAAATATTTAGTAGATGAGATTGTAGGTATAAATCCTCATGATAGAGTAAGTGCAGATGTGGTCATCAATGCAGTGAATGAAGCTATAGACAGCAGCTATAGTAAGGCAGGGGAAAAGGTAGCATATATGGATGAAATCAGTAAGCAATCTGTTATGAATAAGATACATCAAATTGAAGTAACAGATGCACCAATACATGTCCAAGAAAAAAAGGAAATAGGAATACTTTACATTGAAGCAGATGAAGATCATGTAGCTTTGCAGAAAAAAGGCGAAGTAGATAAGGCTGTGAAAAAGTACAATATATCTATGCCTAAGCTTGTTTATGTACACGAAGGTATAGATGAAGAAAATAGCACAAAAGACAGAAAAGTTTTAAAGAATGTAAGATATTTTGGTGGAGAAATAAACACAGAAGAATTGTGGCTTAAAGTAGCAGAATATATAGATACAAAATACAATGAAGAGAAAATAGAAACAATATATATATCAGGGGACGGAGCGTCTTGGATACGCCAAGGAACACAATGGATACGAAAAAGCAGGTTTGTTTTGGACAAATACCATATGAATAAATATATAAAAGCTGCAACAGCCCATTTCAATGATGAAGGAACCATGTATTATGCTCTAAAGGATGGAATTGAATGGCCAGATAAGAATATGGTGAAAGGTGTTTTTAAGCAAATAATAGAAAACACCGATTCTGATACAAAGAAAGAAGCTGTAAAGAATGCACAAAAATATATTCTAAAAAACTGGGATGGTATAGAGATTCAATCACAAAGAGCAGAAGAGATTATTGGATGTAGTGCAGAGGGTCATGTGAGCCATGTTTTATCTGATAGATTAAGCAGTAGGCCTAAAGGCTGGTCAAAGCTTGGTGTTGCTCAAATGTCACAGCTTAGAATATACAAGAAAAACGGCGGTAAAATATATGACTTAGTTATGGCACAAAAGATAAAGGAACAAAAAGAAAAGAAGATACAAATACAAGAAACACTAATAAAAAGCTTAAGGAATGTAACAACAAAATATGAAAATGCAGTAAACACAAATATTACAGCTATAGATATAGGACATAAGACAGGGCTTTATAAAGGTCTAAAAACTATAATAGGTATAAGATAAGACTTGAAGGGAATGGCGGAGCGAACTCTTTACAATAAGAGGGACCCATATGATATAATTGACTGAGTGGCAGCCGAAAACTTCGAAGGAATACTAAAATATTAGTGTGCCACCATGGCTGACAAATCGTATGGGAGATGCTTGTTGTAAAGAGCATTCCATTAATATAAATATCAGGATGCTTATATTCTTCTTTTCCCTACAGTAAATTGACGCTATCAATTTTTGAAGTGTATAGTTACAATTGATGTGTTACATGAAAACTGAATAAAAAAAGCGAAAGATACTTTTTTGTGTTATTATCAATTCACCACAAACCAACAACACACAAGAAAGGATCTACGCTATGAGTAAAATTGTACATTATGCACTATCATATCGTCAACGGGTATGTGACTATGCTATAAAGCATAACAACAAGAGTGAAGCAGCCGTTCAATATGGCGTAAGCCGCCCTACACTTGACCGGTGGCTGAAAAGGTATGATGGAAGTAAGAACTCACTAAAAGATAAAAGCAGGAGGCCTCACAGCCATCCAAATGAGCATAGCGCAGCGGAGCTGGAATTAATATTTGGCATATGGGACAAGAATAAGCAATTTGGACTAGATTACGTTTATGGAAAGTTAAAGAGAAAACATGAGTATAAAAGAAGCAGGACGTCGCTTTATCGAGTGTTAGTCAGACATGGTAAATACACCAAGGCGAAGAAAAAGAGAAAAGGGCGTAAGCCAAGGGAATATATAGCCGCAAAGCTTCCCGGAGAAAAGCTACAGGTTGATGTTAAGTATGTACCAATGGAATGTGTAGTAGGTAAAATAGCAGGACAAAGGCTTTATCAATATACGGCAATTGACGAATGTACAGGGCTTAGGTATATAGATATTTTTGAAGATAAAACAAGCGAAACAGCAGCAAAATTCATTTATCAAGCAAGGAAGTACTTTCCATTTGAAATAATGAAGATACAAACAGATAATGGGACAGAGTTCACCAATCGATTTGTTAATACAAAGAACTTAGCGTATTTCGAAAAATATCTAAAACAAGAAGGCATAGAACATAAACTTATACGTCCTGGAACACCATGGCATAATGGCAGAGTAGAAAGAAGCCACAGGACAGACCAGAAGTTTTTCTATGACCTAAGAACATTCTATAGTATAGAAGATGCTAAGTGCCAGATAAAAAAGCACTTAAGACGTTACAATAATATGCCTCAGCGAAGGTATAACTACCAGACTCCAATGGAAGTACTTGAACAGTACTTATGGCTAATATAGATAACATAAAAATAAGCGGATACTGATAATAGACAAAAGGGTGTTTTTTAGTTGAAGTGTAACATATGTTTGACAACTGCAGATAAATTGACGCTATCAATTTTTGAAGAATAATTGACTAATTATCTTATTATTTATATAATTATATTATTCCAAAATGCGAACTGAGTTTCATAATGTGGAACAATATTAAGGGAGGTTATGCTATAAATAAAGTATTATCAAGTCCTAACAGTACAGGAATGTAGTAAAACATTGCATAGACTGAAAGATTCTTGTTACCTCGGGTTGTTCAGATCCATCAGATAAATAAATTGGTAATTTTATCATTCATTTAATTCAAGAAGGGTAATATAAAGTAACTTATGAAAAGAGCGTTTTAGTAGTAAAGAAATCAAAAGATAGTGTAAAGTAGCCTATGAAAAACGATGGGGGTAATTTTTAATGAGTAAAATTGTTACATTCGGAGAAATTATGTTGAGACTAGCACCTGAGGGATACTACCGGTTTATCCAGGCAGACAGGTTTAATGCTACCTACAGTGGTGGAGAGGCAAATGTTGCGGTATCTTTAGCTAACTATGGAATGGATGTGAGCTTTGTAACAAAGTTGCCGAAACATGATATTGGGCAGGCAGCAGTAAATTCCCTGAGAAAATTCGGTGTGGATACTCAGAATATTGTAAGAGGCGGAAACCGCATTGGTATCTATTATCTTGAAAAAGGTGCTTCTCAGCGTCCTTCAAAAGTTATCTATGATCGTGCATATTCATCTATAGCTTCAGCATCAAAAGAGGATTTTGATTGGGATAAAATTTTTAAGGATACTGACTGGTTTCATTTTACAGGAATAACTCCCGCCCTAGGGGATAACGTTGCTGCTATATGTCTTGATGCCTGTAAAACTGCAAAGGCAAAAGGTATTACCGTAAGCTGTGATTTAAATTACAGAAAGAATCTTTGGAGCCGTGAAAAGGCCGGTAAGGTTATGGCGGAACTTATGGAATTTGTAGATGTATGTATAGCTAATGAAGAGGATGCCGGTGATGTATTTGGGATATGGGCAGATAACAGTAATATTACCGATGGCAAACTTTCAAATGAAGGATATAAAACCGTAGCAAAAAAACTCACTGAAAGATTTGATTTTAAAAAAGTTGCCATAACTTTACGCACCTCAATTTCCGCAAATGATAATAACTGGGCAGCAATGCTTTATGACGGCAATAACTTTTATTTTTCAAAAAGCTATTCAATACATATAGTTGATCGCGTTGGTGGCGGTGATAGTTTTGGTGCAGGTTTAATATATTCATTAATCACAGGAAAAGAGCCCCAGGAGACAGTGGAATTTGCTGTTGCGGCAAGCTGCCTTAAACACACAATAGAAGGTGACTTTAATCATGTCACCGTCGATGAAGTAACAAAGCTGATGGGTGGAGACGGTTCGGGCCGTGTACAAAGGTAAGTAGATATTTAGCCACCCTATGGGGGATTAGCTTGGCTTATTGCTTTAATGTGTGCTGTCAAATAGTTAAATTTTGTCCATCAGGATTACGTTTTTCCTGTATTCTGTCGGAGCTATTCCCTCATATTTTTTAAAAATACGGTTGAAATGATTAATATTATTATATCCGCATGCACTACAAATTTCAGTTACCGGCATTTTTGTATTTGCAAGAAAATCCTTAGCGATACTTAAACGGTACCGGATCAGGTAATCCTTATAATTGAAGCCCGTTACACTCTTAAAAATGTGTGAAAGGTAAAATTTGTTGACAAAAAACTTATTTGACAGATCTTCAAGACTTAGCTTTTTTTGATAATTAAGTGATATATAATTCTGTACGTTAAAAACCAGACTAGAAGCATTTGAGGCGTCGGCTGGCCAGAACGGTTCACTATTATATCTATATACAGATATAAGCAGCTGCATTACCATAGAAGCTACAGTTTCCTCCCACATTATTTTTCTCTGTTTCAGTTCTTCGGTCATCTCTATGCATGCCTTCCTGACGTTTTCTGCAGTTTTTTCATCCAATTCAATGAGATTGGAGAAGTTATCGGGACGCCTTAAAAATACCGAAACCAAAAGAGGATGCCTTAAAAAAGTTGCTGCAAATTCGCTGTTGATTGCTAGAACGTATCGGTCGTATGGGTACTGTAAAACTTTTACCGCATGGCTTTCTAGGTTGCTGATGAGCAGTAATGAATTGGGACCGGCTAGATAATGCCTGCCACTAATGATGAATTGCACAAGGCCTTCGGTTATGAATATAATCTGATGATGATAGTGCATATGTGGGGATAAATCATCAGAATTTTCACGCAGCCTTGAATAGATATCAAAAAACGGTTTGTTACGAGATTGTTCAGTCATAATATCCTCCTTCTTATAGCAAAAAACGCTAAGTTATCAGCAACTATGATTATATCATAACTGCGAGCAGTTTAATATAATCATCATATATAGATGACATAAAAAGGATGTGTTTAAATGGCTGATTTTGAAAAGTTTAATTTCAGCAGTTATGAAGAACTCAAGAGGAAAATAGATGAACTGGGTGTAAATATTAAACTTACACATGATCTTTCACCTCTTTTAAAGCCGGTTAAGATAGGCGGCAAGACTGCACCCAATTCAATGGCTATCCTGCCTATGGAAGGCTGTGACGGCAATCCTGACGGCAGTCCGTCAGAGCTGGTACATAGAAGGTATAACAGGTTTGCGTCTGGCGGTGCAGGATTGATTTGGTATGAAGCATGTGCTGTAGTGCCAGAAGGTAAGGCAAACCCGCTTCAGTTACATATAAACAGGGATAACGTAGGTAACTTTGCTACTTTGTTGAAGGAGAACAGAAAAAGTGCAATGGACAGGTGTGGAAAGGATCATAAAACGGTATGCATACTTCAGCTGACACATTCGGGAAGATATTCTCGTCCTGTGCGTGATCCTGCACCCAAGGTTCCTCAGCATGACCCGTTTCTAGACCCTCCAGTAGGATTAAAATTGGAGGATCCAGTCGTAACGGACGAATACCTTGACGCTTTACAGGAGCGGTACGTGGAGGCAGCAGTTTTGGCACAGGAAGCTGGCTTTGACGGTGTTGATATAAAAGCATGCCATCGCTATCTTGTTTCAGAACTTCTGGCATCGCATACAAGAGAAGGCAAGTATGGTGGGAGCCTTGAGAATAGGGCACGGTTCCTGCTTGAAACAATAGAAAAGGTGAGAAAGGCAACAGGTAGAGATTTTATAATCGCTACCAGGTTTAATGTCTTTGATGCACATCCTTATCCATATGGTTTTGGAGTAGACAAGGAAGATTGCCTGAAACCTGATTTGACAGAACCTATGGCGCTTACAGACATGATAGTTAAAACAGGTGTCGATCTTATGAGCAATTCATCGGGAAATCCGTACTTCAGGTATCCTTACTTTACACGTCCGTTTGATACACCTTCGGCAGGTGTCGATTTACCAAGTGAACATCCTCTTGAGAGTGTAGCAAGGATTTTCTCATTATCACGGAAAATCCAGACTGCGGCTGGGAAAATTCCTGTCATTGGCAATGGCTACAGCTGGCTGAGACAATTTCTGGCCAATGCGGGTGCGGCTAATCTTGCGGATGGCTCGGTTAAACTGGTTGGAATGGGCAGGGAAGCTTTTGCTTATCCTGATGCACCCTATGATATTCTTACCAAAGGTGGTATGGACCCAAGTAAAACTTGTATTACCTGTAGTAAATGCACCCAGATTATGAGATGGGGTGGAAGGACCGGCTGCGTTATAAGGGATAGCAAGACGTATGTCCCGTTATATAATGAAGCACGCAGAAAGTTTGAAACAGGTAAAAAATAGCATGTGCTATAAAACAGAAAATATTATAAAAACTTTAATATCAGAAAGGAACGTGAGTTTATGAAAAAGTCAGCAATTGTAACTGGAGGCAGCAGAGGTATTGGACTAGGAATAGTCAGACAGCTTGCAAAGGATGGATATTCAGTTGTAATTCTTGATGTTAATTCTCCTGAGCAATATAAAGAAACGTTTGATCAACTAACGGCAGAGGGAGTGGATTACGTTTACATACAAGGCAGTATTACTGAAAAAAATGACAGAGAAAGATGCATTGAGGAAACCGTTAGAAAGTATGGCTCAGTAGATGTGCTTGTAAATAACGCAGGAATTGCGCCAAGAGTGAGGGCAGATCTACTTGACATGTCTGAGGAAAGCTTTGAGCGGCTGATAAGTGTGAACACAAAAGGTACTATGTTCATGTCACAGGCGGTAGCAAAACAGATGATTAAGCAGCCGTATAAAGATGGGAGAAAAGGCATTATTGTGAACATTTCCTCAATGTCAGCTGAGGTGTCATCCATCAACAGAGGTGAGTACTGCATATCAAAAGCAGGAGTATCTATGCTGACATTGCTATATGCAGACCGCCTGGCAAGTGAAGGAATATTTGTGTACGAAGTAAGACCGGGTATTATAGCTACTGATATGACAGCTGGAGTAAAGGAGAAATATGACGCATTATTTGAACAGGGGATTTGTCCAATAAAGAGGTGGGGAACACCTGAGGATATAGCAAATGCCGTTTCGGTTTTCTGTTCCGGAAAACTGCTTTATACAACAGGTCAATATATAGATGTCGATGGCGGCTTTCATATTAGACGCCTGTAAATCCATTTACATTGATAGATATTTAAGTTTAGAAAGGGCAGGTGTTGTTACTCTTGGACAGTAAAATAGTAATAATAAACGGTTATGAAATTGAAGTTTTCGAATACAATACGGTTATTGTTGGTACCGGAGCGGCAGGGTTCAATGCAGCTGACCGTTTGTACGATTACGGCCAGAAGGATATTGCAATTGTAACGGAGGACATAAATGCAGGCACATCGCGTAATGCGGGTTCCGACAAACAGACTTATTATAAGCTTACTCTGTCGGGGGAGGACAGTGATTCCGTTGGAGAGCTTGCACAAACTTTATTTAACGGACAGTGTGTAGACGGAGATATAGCCCTTGCAGAAGCTTCGATGTCGGCTCAGTGTTTTCTTAAGCTGGCGGATTTGGGAGTCCCATTTCCTGTCAGCCGCTATGGAGAATATGTAGGATATAAAACTGATCATGACCCCAGACGGCGTGCAACTTCAGCCGGGCCTTTGACTTCTAAGCTTATGACAGAATGCCTGGAACGGTCGGTAACAGCCAAGAATATCAAAATTTTCGATAAACATCAGGTAATTTCGATATTGACTAGCGAAGGTAAATTAAAAGGTCTGCTTTGCCTTAATTTGAACCAGGTAAAAGATAAAACAAAACGCTTTGTTGCGTTTAACTGCAAAAATGTAATTTACGCTACAGGCGGTCCTGCAGGCATGTATGCCGACTCTGTGTATCCGTTTGGACATTATGGTGCATCAGGGATTGCTTTTGAGGCGGGTGTAACAGGTAAAAATCTTACCGAGTGGCAATACGGGCTTGCTTCAATAAAGCCCAGATGGAACGTTTCAGGGACATATATGCAGGTGCTGCCACGCTTTATTTCCACCTTGCCTGATGGTACTGACGAGAGAGAATTCCTGCTCGACTTTTTTCATAATGAATATGAAATGCTGTCCATGGTTTTCCTGAAGGGCTATGAATGGCCTTTCGATGTCCGGAAAGCAG
>Ga0134105_1001942_pt1 | contig 12911 bp, 14 predicted proteins | sample 16_3_2metaG_FD_94457 | JGI IMG/M metagenome (GOLD analysis project Ga0134105, IMG submission 94457) | Switchgrass degrading microbial communities from high solid loading bioreactors in New Hampshire, USA - 16_60_3.3_214_A3 metaG | ecosystem: Engineered > Bioreactor > Semi-continuous > Anaerobic... | reverse complement strand
GCCTAATTTAGGCGATAAAACGCCATATGAAGTCTTCGCATCTCTATATGGGGAGGATCTGTTAAGAAAAATGGGCGCAGAACTCATTCCAAGCGATAATATTATACTGCGCCCATCCCTCCTAAAAAATAAATTTTAAACAAAAAGAGGCACCACCCATTTAACTTAAAAAATACTTTTGTTAGGGTGGAATTTACTCTTGCAAAAAAGTAAGTTAAATTTCACTCTTAGTACATTATACCCTAAAACAGGTTTAAAAGCTATTATTTTTTATTATTTATTAACTATATAATTGCATTATTGTTAAGAATTAGTGATGATAAAACTCATCAAAAAACACGAAAAATATAGATTTCTCTTGCTTTGCAAATACTGTGGAATTTACTTTTGCAAACTGGAATTTACTTTTTCAATTGACCTTCCCTGCTCGCCTGCAGGAACAGCCTTACAATTTTTTTATCACCGTATACCCCTTCAATCATGTGGTACAGAGGAACTACCAGGAACTCATCCTTATTTCATCTGCTATCGTTCAGCATTTCAAGGAACCTTGTACCCCAGAGAATGCACTCGAACCTCCGGCCTTCCTCTCTTGCTCCATCTTCTGCTATCTTTTTCGTATCAATCCTTGCATAATCAGGTGGCTGATATATCGGAATATATACAGAAACTGAAAAGAATCCCCCTTGCCGGTGAAAATATACCGCCATATCCGATGGATAAGAAAGTGAATTTATAAGCACAATTTCAATGGGCAACAAGCCATTATCTAAGAAACTTCTTAACGAAATACCGGGGCACATATTTTTTACAGCAGAAAGTGATTTTGAACTGATTCGCGTCCGTGTACTTGAGCTGGTAGTACTGCTGTCCCGTTCCGCCCTTAAAGGCAGTGCTGAAAGCTAACATATTTCAGTAAGGTTTTAAGGGAGAAATGGAAATGAACTTTATTGTTTACCTGAATTATGTCAGGATTTCGGGAGGTATTTAACATAAATTTTACACAGTTTTGTCTTTATTCTTTACACTCCTCCTTTATTCTTTCATTGGAATTAAAGGAGGATGGTAAACGTGAGCAAAAAGAGAATACTTTCTGCAGCAATATGCATTTTTGCAGCATTAACCGGCTGCACGGCAAACGGTCCGGCAGTCAACAGCATAACAGCAGGCGGCTTTGATGCTTCAAAAGAAATAACGGTAATATCCCGTGAAAGCGGCTCGGGTACAAGGGGTGCCTTTGTTGAACTCCTGGGTATTGAAGAGATTGACGAACACGGAAACAAGACAGATCACACCACCGATGAAGCGGTCATCTGCAACAGTACGTCGGTTGTAATGGCATCTGTGGCTAATAATCCATACGCAATAGGCTATATTTCCTTAGGCTCGCTGAACGATACTGTAAAATCCGTCAAGGTGGACGGGGCTGAACCCACTGCTGAAAATGTCAAAAACGGTACTTATAAAATCTCACGCCCATTCAATATTGTAACCGGGGAGAATTTATCCGATCCGGCAATGGATTTCGTAAATTTTATTTTAAGCTCTGAAGGGCAAAAAGTCATTGAAGAAAACAATTATATACCGGTATCCGGGAAAGAAGGATTTACAAGCACCGGCCTTCCGGGAAAGATTGTTGTGGCCGGATCATCCTCGGTAACTCCTTTAATGGAAAAACTGAAGGAAGCATACCTGAAATTAAATCCAAACGCCGAAATCGAAATCCAGCAAAGCGATTCTTCCACGGGAATAAACTCCGTCATTAGCGGAACCTGCGATATAGGCATGGCTTCAAGAGAACTCAGGGAAAGTGAGCTTGAGAAAGGAGCCAAACCCATGGTCATTGCACTGGACGGTATTGCCGTTATCGTAAACAGGGAAAATCCTGTGGACAGCCTGACAACGGATCAGATAAAAGCCATCTATACAGGCGAAACCGTTCGATGGGATGAAATTATAAAGTAGTTTACTGATATTACAGGGGGCAGATATGAAAAAGTACAAGGAAAAAATTTTTGAAACGGTTTTTCTGCTGGCGGCATGTATATCAATAATATGTGTAATGTTAATCTGTTTTTTCCTTTTTATTAACGGACTTCCGGCAATCGGGAAAATCGGGCTGAAAGAGTTTTTTACTGGAACGCAATGGAAGCCAGGAGACACTCCCCCATTATTCGGTATTTTCCCAATGATACTCGGAAGCATCCTGGTTACCGCTGGAGCAGTTTCTATCGGAGCTCCAGTCGGTGTTTTTGCTGCTGTATTCCTGGCAAAGTTCTGCCCGGAAAAAATTCTGAAATGGCTGAAACCTGCAGTTGATCTTCTGGCCGGGATACCCTCTGTGGTATACGGATTTTTCGGAATTGTGACAATAGTACCCGCGGTAAGAAATGTTTTCGGAGGAAACGGATACAGCATTCTGACCGCTTCGATCCTGCTCGGCATAATGATCCTCCCTACCGTCATAAGCGTATGTACCGAGGCAATAAAAGCAGTACCCGAAAGTTATTACCATGGGAGCCTGGCACTTGGTGCAAGCCATGAAAGAAGTATATTTTTTGCCGTGCTTCCGGCTGCGAAATCAGGGATACTGGCATCGGTAATACTCGGAACGGGACGGGCAGTTGGCGAAACAATGGCAGTTATCATGGTTTCGGGTAACCAACCAAGAATGCCTCAGGGCATTGTGAAAGGCATCAGAACCCTTACAGCAAATATAGTCATCGAAATGGGATATGCGGCGGATTTGCACAGGGAAGCGCTTTTTGCGTCAGGCGTAGTACTTTTTATGTTTATACTCGTTATTAACCTGCTGTTCCTGCTGCTTAAAAGGAGGGCAGGTTTATGAGTAGAAAGGACTACCTGTCAGTTTTACTGTCCCTGCTCGTTAAAGTATCTGCTTGCATTACCTTTTCCGTCCTGTTTTTCATTGTTGGTTTTATTTTTTACAAAGGTATTCCGCATATATCTGCAGATTTGTTTGCATGGGAATACAACAGCGACAATGTCTCTTTGACGCCCGCGTTAATAAATACATTACTCATGGTGTTCCTGGCGCTGATGTTATCGGTTCCCGTCGGTGTATCCGCAGCGGTTTATCTTACAGAATATGCAAAAAAACGCAGCAGGCTTGTGGAAATCATACGCATTACTACTGAAACCCTGTCGGGCATTCCCTCCATCGTCTACGGGCTTTTCGGATTCCTGTTTTTCGTTACGGTGCTGAAATGGGGAATATCGCTTATATCCGGTGTCTTTACCGTATCGATCATGGTGCTTCCGCTGATTATGCGAACCACCGAAGAAGCACTGAAAGCCGTACCCGAACTGTATCGTGAAGGCAGTTACGGGCTTGGTGCAGGAAAATTCAGAACGGTATTCAGTATTATTATTCCGGCAGCCTTTCCGGGAATTCTTTCAGGGATAATACTTGCCGTCGGCCGGATAGTAGGTGAAACTGCTGCACTTATCTATACTTCAGGTACCGTTGCTGAAATACCTTCCGGAAAGGATTTTCTGTTCGATTCTGCACGGACGCTTTCGCTGCATATGTATACCCTGTCCAGCGAAGGCCTTTATACAAACCAGGCATATGCAACCGCGGCAGTGCTTCTGGTCATAGTTCTCCTTATCAACCGCCTGTCGGAAAAACTGGCTAAAAGAATAATGAAAGGAAATGGAAAATGAGCAAAATCGTGATAGATAAACTAAACCTGTTTTACGGCAAATTTCAGGCACTGTACAATATCAGCATGAACATCCGTGAAAATGAAATAACAGCGCTGATTGGCCCGTCGGGCTGCGGAAAATCCACCCTTCTGAAAACAATTAACCGGATGAACGACCTGGTACCGGACTGCAGTATTTCGGGCAGGGTTTTGCTGGACGATGAAGACATTTACGGGGATATTGACGTAAACCAACTCAGGAAACGGATTGGAATGGTTTTTCAGAAACCAAACCCCTTTCCTATGAGTATTTACGACAATATAGCCTATGGCCCGAGGACGCATGGTATAAAGTCCAAAGTCATACTCGATGAAATCGTGGAAAATTCACTGCGTAAAGCAGCAGTCTGGGAAGAGGTCAGGGACAGGCTGAAAAAAAGCGCCCTTAGCCTTTCCGGAGGGCAGCAGCAGAGAATATGCATTGCAAGGGCACTTGCAGTAAATCCCGAGGTACTGCTGATGGATGAACCGACTTCGGCCTTGGATCCCGTTTCCACTTCCAAGATCGAGGATTTAATCCTCGATCTTAAAAAAAATTACACCATTGTTATTGTTACTCACAACATGCAGCAGGCACTCCGAATATCCGACAGGACTGCATTTTTCCTGAACGGGCGGCTGATTGAGTACGATGAAACCGAGAAACTGTTTTCTATGCCTAAGGATAAACGAACCGAAGATTATATAACAGGGAGGTTCGGATAATGAGAAATAAGTTTCATGAAGAACTTGAAAACCTTAACCATGCACTGATACAAATGGGTGCGATGTGCGAGGAAGCAATTGAAAACTCTTCGCAGGCGCTAATGACAGGAAACCCTGCACTGGCCGAAAAAGCCATTCTCATAGACGAAAAGATTGATCACAAGGAAAAGGAAATTGAAAACCTGTGCTTAAGGCTGCTTTTACAGCAGCAGCCTGTTGCAGGTGATTTAAGGCTGATTTCGGCCGCGCTCAAGATGATAACCGACATGGAAAGGATCGGCGATCAGGCCGCTGACATCTCAGAAATAATAATTATTGGAAAAATCCGTGCCGAAAATGGTACACTATATATAGGAGATATGGCTAAGGCAACGATAAAAATGGTTACTGAAAGCATTGACGCTTTCGTCAACAGGGATTTGCAGCTGGCACTGGCCGTAATTGATTATGATGATATCGTGGACGAACTGTTCAGGAAAGTCAGGAACGAACTGGTAAGAAGAATAGAAAAAAGAATTATAAACAGCGAATATGCAATGGATCTCCTTATGATAGCAAAGTATTTTGAAAGAATAGGCGATCATGCAACAAATATTGCAGAATGGGTTGAGTTTGCAATAACCGGTATTCACAGAGGGGAACGGGATTCATGATTTACTGCGTGGAAGATGATACGAATATCAGGGAACTTGTCATTTACGCACTCAAAACCGCAGGTTTTGAAGCAAAAGGATTTTCGGACGCAGCAGCCTTTTTTAACGAACTCAAATCCGGACTTCCTTCACTGGTGCTTCTGGATATAATGCTTCCAGGCACCGACGGTCTTACGGTACTGAAAATGCTTAAAGACAATGCCGCAACAAGGGATATTCCGGTTATCATGCTGACTGCCAAGGGATCGGAATTTGACATAGTACAGGGACTGGACATGGGGGCTGACGACTATATTACAAAGCCCTTTGGAGTGCTTGAACTGGTTTCACGCATCAAATCGGTATTAAGACGTTATGAGCCGAAAAAAGACCAAAAAATTCTTAAAGCCGGGAATATAACCATAGATACTGAGAAACATATGGTCTGGGCAGGAAATACTGAAGTAAAACTTACCGTCAAGGAATTTGAACTGCTGTATTGCCTGATGTCCAATGCAGGAATTGTACTTACCCGTGACAGGCTGCTTGATAAAATATGGGGGATTGATTTTGACGGTGAAACACGGACCCTGGATGTACATATCCGTTCCCTCAGGAAAAAACTAGGGGAACACGGCAAAGCAATTGAAACCGTCCGCGGAATCGGGTACAGAATGGGAGCCCTGCAATGAAGAAAGAAATATTCAAAAGCATGCTTATTCTCTCCATTGCTGTTGTTATAATAACATCGGCCTTAACCTGTGCTGTACTGTACAATTACAATTTCAGTACAATGAAGCAAAACCTGCGGGAAACGGCATTCCTTCTGGCTTCAGTCCTGAACGGGCAGGAAAGTGAAAACCCGGATTTTTCCTTCCTGATGCATAATACGGATGCACGCTTAACCATAATTGCACAGGATGGTACTGTTTTGTTCGACAACAAGACTGATATTTTTGCAATGGAAAACCATCTCGACCGCCCGGAAGTAAAATCGGCCCTGGAAAACGGCCGCGGTGAAACGGTACGTGTATCGGGTACCATAGGCAAGCAAACATATTATTACGCAATAAAGCTTGATAACGGCATGATACTTCGCCTTGCCTTTACCACCGATACCGTTTATTCGACATATCTTAGCCTTTTCCCTTACATAGTATTAATCGCGTTTCTTGTTATTGCCATTTCAATGATTATGGCAGTAAGCCAGTCCAATAGGCTTGTTGCACCGATAAACTCAATTAACCTGGACAAACCTGCTGAAAACATTGTTTATGACGAATTATCCCCTTTGCTCCTCAGAATAAATTACCTGAGAAAACATCTGGACAAGCAGATAGAAGAAGCGCGGGAACAGCAAAAACAGTTCGAAACAATTATAAATAATATGAACGAGGGTTTGATTATTCTGGACCGAAAAGGCCGAATACTGACTATAAACCCTGGCGCCATGGATTTACTGGGTTCTCCCGGCGGCGAATACCTGGGGAGGAACGTACTTACCCTGAACCGAAGCCGGAACTTTCAGCAGGCCATTGAAAAAACCCTTGACGGGAATTCATCGGAAGACATTATCTCCAAAGATGAAAGAAGCATCAGAATCTGGGCGAACCCGGTAATAAAAGACGGCGAAGTCCAGGGAGCCATCGTTATTCTTCAGGATGTAACTGAGGCACAGATGGCGGAAATATTCAGACGCGAATTCTCGGCAAATGTATCCCATGAGCTTAAATCACCCCTTACGGTCATATCGGGTTACGCGGAACTTATCATGAATAATATGGCCAAAAGCGACGATATTCCTGGTTTTGCAGGGCGCATATACAATGAAGCTAAAAGGCTTCTGAAACTGATAGAAGATATTATAGAGATATCAAGGCTGGACGAGGGAATAATTGATTTTCCTTTTGAAAAGATTAACCTGTATGAAGTCTGCATGAATGTTGCCAAAAACCTCGGAGAACATGCAGCAAAAAAGGGTGTATCGGTAACCGTATCGGGAGAACCTGTTGTTATCAGCGGAGTTTACAGGCTGATTGAAGAACTGGTATACAACCTTGTTGACAATGCAATCAGTTATAACAGGGAAAACGGCAATGTGATTATAATCACGGAAAAAAAAGACAATAAAGCCGTGCTTAAAGTGGAAGACACAGGAATCGGCATCCCGAAAGAGCATATGCACAGGATTTTCGAAAGGTTTTACCGCGTTGACAAAAGCCATTCAAAAGAAACCGGGGGCACGGGTCTCGGGCTTTCCATTGCCAAGCACGCAGCAAAATACCACAATGCTGAAATAGACCTCGACAGTGTTGTCGGAAAAGGTACAACAATAACCGTATCCTTCCCACTCTGACCCATCCCCCGCTTTTACGGTATATTTTACAGGCACAGTTTCAGTATATCCATTATTTCTTTCTTGCCGTATTCAATATATCCCGGCAGAATACGTTCGCCGTAATTCGTGCATTTAATTGCCATTTCCTCTATGCAGTCTTCAGGAATATTAAGTTCCCTCAGCGTGGTAGGCATGCCTATCTCCCTAAAAAATCTTTCAGTCGCCTCTATACCGGCAATTGCAGTTTTCTCAGGGTTCGAATAATCCATTTCACAGTTCCATACCCTTACGGCGTACTGGCAGAATCTCGGAATATTGAACTTATATGCATATTTCATCCATGCCGGAAATACCACCGCAAGCCCAGCCCCATGGGCGACTTCTTCAAACATACCGCTTATTTCATGTTCTATCTGGTGGGACACCATAAAATAATCACGCCCGAGGCCGGTAAGGCCGTTATGCGACAGGCTGCCTGCCCACATTAATGTGGCCCTGGCTTCATAATCTCTCGGGTTTTTCAATGCCGCCCTTCCCGCATTAATCGTGGATTTCAGCACCGCTTCCGCAATCCGGTCGGTAACTTCTGCTTCGCCCTTCTGAGTAAGGTATCTTTCGGCGGTGTGCATCATAATATCAACAATACCGCATGCAGTCTGGTACGGTGATACGGTATATGTCAATTCGGGATTCAAAATTGAGAACAATGGCCTGTGGAAATCGGAATTAAGCCCTCTTTTCAGCTTCAGTTCCTCGTTTGTAATGACGCAGGACGTGCTGGTTTCGCTTCCTGATGCGGCAAGAGTAAGTATTGTGGCAATGGGCAATGCTCTTTCGGGCTCTCTTTTTCTCATGAAGAACAGCCAGGGATCACAGTCATTTGCAGTTCCCACGGCTATTGCCTTTCCCGAATCAATAACGCTTCCGCCGCCTACTGCCAGCACCAGCTCCACATTTTCCTTCCTGCATAACTCTATTCCCTTTCTGACCAGCCCAAGCACAGGATTCGGCTGTACGCCGCCAAGTTCAGCAAAATCAATTCCTGCATCATTAAGTGACTTTACCACTTCATCATATAAACCTGTTCTCTTTATGCTTCCTCCGCCGTAATGAAGCAATACTTTTTTGAACCCGTAGCTTTTTATGATTTCGCCGACGCGCTTGTGCTGATCCCGGCCGAAATAAACCCGTGTAGGACAGTAAAACTCAAAATTAACCATATTCATTCCCACCTCCTGTTTTTACGCTCAACAACATTGTATTGTAACAGTATCAATAACGCAAGGCCGGTACAAAAAAGGTATGCGGATCCTGCTTCGGATGTTTTTTCATACCTATTGTGCCATGCACGAAGCAGTCGCTTTGTTTGCGGGAACTGTACGATTCAGCTCGGGCAAGCTGAAACCAAAAAAGACTTGTACGGGCCCTGGTGCGGGTCCTGCTTCGGGCATTTTGTCTCCTTGAGCGGCAAAGCACTAACCTTAATCCACGCTCCGCACATGTAATGGCTCCGGCGTTGAGGTCTCTATATCCCGGGTCGCTCAGTTCCACGCTCCAGACTGATTGTTGTGAAGCATGGCTTCGTAGCATGCCGCTCTGCGTCGCCAAAATCGCCCGAATCACCCGCTTTTTGAATTTGTTTTATTATTACGGATCCTGCTGAGGGTATTATGGATATTGTGAAATGGCGGAAACTTTTAGCGCAATGCAGCTTAGAGCCGTTCAGTCTGAGCGAGGATTAGCAAGCCGACTGTCTGAGCAAAAATGAAACCAACAAAATAGATTCAGAAGCATTTTTGCGAGTTTCGGCTTGCCCGAGCTGAACTGCACGGTTCTTGCAAATGAAGCGACTGTTTACGGCATTGCACAATATCCCATACACAATGGTCATAAATTTCCTAACCACCCGTTGTTTTAACTGGGGAAACTATGCCGGGCAACGCTTTGTTGATGACCTGATGTTTAAGGATTATAATTACGGTATATAAAGTTTTCAGGAGGTTTGCAAATGCAGAAAACAATGCTGGGAAATACCGGTCTTGAGGTAACCCGGGTAGGCTTTGGCGTCCTTCCGCTGCAAAGGGTGTCCATGGACGAAGCAAAAAGGATTCTTATCCGGGCTTATGAAAGCGGCATAAATTTTTATGATACCGCAAGGGCATATACCGACAGCGAGGAAAAAATCGGGAATGCATTGTCGGATGTCAGGAAAAACATTATAATAGCCACGAAAACACAGGCAAAGGACGCCAAAACTTTCTGGCGTGACCTTGAAACAAGCCTTGAAAAACTGAGAACAGACTACATAGATATTTACCAGTTCCATAACCCGGAAACGGTTCCTATGGTGGGGGACGAACTTTATGAAGCCATGCTTGCTGCCAAAAGCAAAGGCCTAATCAGGCATATAGGAATCACGAACCACAGTTTTGAGAACGGAAAAAAGGCTGTATTGTCGGGTTTGTATGAAACACTCCAGTACCCGTTCAACCATATCTCATCAGAAGAAGACCTGGAACTTGTAATGCTCTGCAGGGAAAAGAATATCGGATTCATCGCAATGAAAGCCCTTTCAGGCGGACTTATTACAAATGCTGCGACCGCATTCTGCTATCTGTGGCAGTTTCCGCACGTGGTGCCGATTTGGGGAATCCAGAGAATGAACGAGCTTGAACAGTTCATTGAACTGGAAAAAAATCCTCCTGCTCTTGATGATAATATGAAACGGCTAATTGAACAGGACAGAAAGGAACTTTCGGGCAGCTTTTGCAGAAGCTGCGGCTACTGCATGCCATGTCCTGCGGATATACCCATTTCCAATGCGGCAAGAATGAAATTCCTTTTGAGAAGAGCACCTTATCAGCAGTTTATAACCCAGGAATGGCAGGAGAAAATGGAGCGTATTGAAAACTGCACTGAATGCCGGCAGTGTACCGAAAAATGCCCGTATCACCTGGATACTCCTGCTCTTCTTAGGGAAATGCTTGCAGACTACAGGGAATTCGTAAAAACCCATGCCTGATCGCAGCATTAATACTATAAACCACTTCAAAATGGTCAAAACTGACGCTGAAAAGAATTATATTGCTTACGACTAACCCGATTATTCCTGAAATAAAACCGGTAAAAAATATCTCCGCACAGGCTTCAAAGCACAGCATTCTTTTTGCAGCCCCGAAGGAAGACAATACTGCGATCTCCTTTCTCCTCCTGTTTATAAGCATTAAGCTTTTCCCAGACAAACCTACTATTATGATAACCATGAAAAAGACACATAGGCAGAAAAGCGCAGTACAGATCATTTTCAGTTCATTGGTCTGCTTTATGTACTGCTCAAGGGTATTGGAATAAATGTATGTATACTCCGGATGTTCCGAAAAAAGCCTTTTTAATATAGTCGCCACCACATTGGCCGAATAACCGGCGTCTCCGAAATCAATGGAGAGCGCACTGTTATAAGCATGAGCTTGCTCAAATTTTATATTTTCATAGTAATAACTCAAAGGCATAATAATTGCTTTTTGCAAATCAATTTCTTCTTTTGTAGGATATGCATTAACATGCATTGGAATTGTTTTTTCCTCAATAATACCTGACAAAGGCCTAATTTCCATACCATCAATTTTATAGTCTTTAACCTCGCTACCCATAAAACATGTGTTTTCCCATCGGATTGGCTCATTGCCCTTCAGTTGCTGCCTGAAAAAATCTTCTGATGCGTAAATAATACAACTCAAATGAAAAGGAGAAGGATATGTCACTATATAAAGTGAAACACTTATATCAGGGAATTTTTCCTGTATGAATCTTAATTCTTCCATTGAAAAAGGTGGTTCTTTATAATTAGTATTAATGTTTTTCCCAAGATCTTCCTGCCTGACAAGTTTCGTTATGCCAATATAAAAAAATTTACTGTCCGGATCATTTTTCCTGCTCTCATATTCGATTTTTATTGAATTATGCAATGTTAAACCGGAGTTCAGCAAAAAAACGCATATAAATATTTCAACCATTATCAGCAGGTAAAACTTTATATTCCTTTTTATTCTCTTTAAAACCAGCCCCAGAATATACTGATACAAAACTATCTCCTTATTATTTCGTTTGTACTCATCCTGAATATTCTTCTCAGCAGAAACATACTTAAGATTCCTGATACCGCCAATGCGACAGCTACAAGAAAAACAGCTATGCTGTAATGGAACCTCACGGGTTCGATTACTGCCGATACTGCTTTCACAATGACAGGTACCAGTGCAAGTACTATTCCTGCTGAAAATAAAGAGAGTATCAGCAGTTCAATAAAACATTGAACGTATATGCTTCCTTTTGTGGCCCCCAAAGAAATCTCAACACCGAAACGATAACGGCTAAGGTCAAACTTGTAGAATACCATGGAAACAATGTTTACCAGCGCGTAAACCAGTACCGAAGACGACAGCAGAAACAGAATTATGTACGCGGTAAATGCTCCTTTTGCTTCCCTGGGGTATTCTTCTTCCCCACGGTATGCTTTAAAATCACCTATTTCAGATCTAATAATGTCAAGGAATTTGCCCAGGTCATCGATATCATCCAGTTTCTTTCTAAAGGTTATGTAATGTGTAGGGTAAATTTCCGCAGGAATCACTTCTTCACATGTTACAGGAATAAAAATATAATCAGAAAACTTCCCCATCCGAATTATGTCTTTCACTGTCAGGTCGAACCCGTTAATGTTTATCGTGTCATTCTGTTTCAGGTTAAGTTCCTTTGCAGCGTTGCTACCCAGAATACATATCATTTCAGCGTTTTCCACTTCTTCGGGCGTAAAAAATGTTATATTATCATTTTCTGAACCATACATCTTGCCGAAATTACCGTCAATATACATTATATCTGAATAAATGCAGGCCATATTGCCTACGATTATGCTTCTGAAAGAACCGTAAGAAGTTATGTAATCTATTTCATCACTATATTGCTTTATCCTTGCGACATCTTCTTTGCTCCATACTGCTGCAGGATCAATTATCAGAATATTTTTATAATTGTTGGGCTCGCTTCCTTTTACCTGTCTGTATGAATCATATGCATAGGAAAAAACAACAGCCGGCAATATCATTCCAATGGCAAGCGAAACTACAATAAGTATGTTATTCGTCAAATCACGCATTATACTTTTTACGGACAATGAAATAAAATATCTTAACCGCATTTCAGTTTACCTTCTTCAATCTGTAAATTTTGCCATTGGCAGTGTCCGAAACATAAATGTTTTTTTCATCATCAACTGCAAGATCGCACAATCCGGAATCAGTTGAATAGTTTCCCTCATATATTGTGTCTATATATTCTCCATCCAAAGAATACCTGTCAATTGTCTCGAATGAACTTAGCAAATAAATTGTTAACGTCAATGAGATTTTTAACGTAGCCTTGGGTGATGCAGAACATGGCGGAAAATAAATATACTTTTACGATATTTCAAAAAAAGATTATAATATAATTTTCGCTCTTCTGACTGAG
>Ga0134105_1001940_pt1 | contig 12923 bp, 14 predicted proteins | sample 16_3_2metaG_FD_94457 | JGI IMG/M metagenome (GOLD analysis project Ga0134105, IMG submission 94457) | Switchgrass degrading microbial communities from high solid loading bioreactors in New Hampshire, USA - 16_60_3.3_214_A3 metaG | ecosystem: Engineered > Bioreactor > Semi-continuous > Anaerobic... | reverse complement strand
TAATGAATATACCTATATATGCTTAAAAATATTAAAACTATATCAATGGATTTATATAGATATTAAAAATCGATTTTATGGTATTGTACCGTAAAATCGATTTTTATGTCAGGAATAAAATTTGCATCTGCGGAAATACCCATTTGGCCGCCTAATGCATCCACTTCTCTAACCAGCTGTCCCTTCGCTGTTCCTCCAATGTTGGGGTTACAGGGCATATTTGCGATATTATCAAGATTCAGAGTAAATATTGCGGTGTGAAAGCCCATCCGGGCAGTGGCCAAAGCCGCCTCACAACCTGCATGGCCTGCCCCCACAACAATAACATCATATTCTCCTGCTATAAAATCACTCATATATATCACCTTAACTATCCTATTTCCCCAGGCAGAATCTTGAAAAAATTGCGTTTATTACGTCTTCATCGGCATGATGACCTGTTATTTTCCCCAATTCTTCAAGCCCTGCTTTAAGATCCAGAGCCACCATATCCAATGTCATTTTCGAAACACTTGCTCTATACGCTGATTCTAAATATTCTTTTGCCTTTTTAAGCTGGCTTTCATGCCTTGCGTTTGTTATGAGAACCTGATTATCAATATCCTGCATGTTTTCTGTTGCATATCCGAAAATTCGCTCTTCCAGTTCATCTATACCCTCATCTTTGTATACAGACATCAGGATCGCATCAGGATACAAATTAATTGTTTCATCAATTAGATGCTTATCACCGACGAGATCTGTTTTATTAAAGCATAATAAATAAGGCTTACGTTCCTTTAAAACTTTATTAAGCAATTCATGATCATCAGCGGTAAAACCTTGGGAAACATCTATTAAAAGAATTACCAAATCCGCATCTGAAATGGCTTTTATACTTCTTTCCACTCCCTGCAGTTCAACCTGATCAACTGTCTCCCTTACACCGGCAGTATCTACCAGCTTAACAGGTATACCCTTTATATTCACGTACTCCTCAACGGTATCACGTGTAGTACCAGGGATATCGGTTACAATCGATCGATTCTTCCTGGCAAGCCTGTTCATCAATGATGATTTGCCTACATTGGGTCTGCCTGCAATAACAATCTCCATGCCTTCCCTTAAAAGCTTTCCATAATGGAAACTTTTTATAAGATTATCAATTTCAATTATTATTGACGAGGTCTCCTTACCGGCTTGAGCTAATGTAATTTCCTCCACATCATACTCGGGATAATCCAGATTAACTTCTATATCTGAAAGCAAAGTTATAATTCTTTCCCTTATTTCGTTGAGTTTTTGAGACACTGACCCCTCAAGCTGTTTTACTGCAACTCTTGACACTCTTTGTGTTCTCGCCTGAATAATATCCATTACTGCTTCAGCCTGCGACAAGTCTATTCTGCCGTTTAAAAAGGCTCTTTTCGTAAATTCACCCGGCTCCGCCGGCCTGGCACCGTTACTGTAAAGCAGGCTCAATAATGCCGATGCAATAGTATACCCGCCATGGCTGGATATTTCCACTACATCTTCCCGGGTATAAGTACGTGGTGCTTCCATCTTAATTAGAAGCACCTCGTCTATAACTTCACCGGTTTGGTTTGATATAATTTTTCCGTATTGAATTGTGTGGGATTTTTGTTCCAATACAGAATATTTACCCTTAAAAATTTTATCCGCTATTGAAAAAGCTTCCGGCCCGCTTAGGCGGATTACCGAAATCCCCGCATTCCCAACAGCTGTAGAAACTCCTGCTATAGTATCGTAAATCATACTTTCCTGCCTTTTACAGCTCCCATCTTAACAAATTTACTGACTATATTGCATGGATATTAGATTATTAAAGGGTTGCCTCAAACTCATCGCTATTCTTAAACACCTTGAAGAATCTCCTTTATTCTTCTATGGCATCAGAATAGCGTTAATTCCCTCCAGAGACAACCCCTTTATCCTCTCCTATTAAGTTCTTACGTTTCCCGGCTTGTAACGAACAATCACCCTACGATTTGGCTCTTCACCGGTACTCTGTGTTTCGACATACTTATGGTTTTGCAATGTTGAATGAATTATTCTTCTTTCATACGGATTCATAGGTTCAAGTGTTATATTTTTACGATATTTTATAACTTTCTCCGCAACTCTTTTTGCAAGCCTTACAAGAGTCTCTTCCCTCTTTTTCCTGTAGTCAGCCACATCCATAATTACACGTGTATATTCTTCTGATCTGCGGTTTACCACAAGGCTGAGAAGATATTGCAGGGCATCCAGAGTCTCTCCCCTTCTGCCGATAACTATACCGATGTCGTCACCCGTCAAACGTACAGTTATTTGATCCTCTTCATGTGTAATTTCAAGGTTCGCCGTAATGCCCATTTTTTCAAGAATAGGTTTCAAAAAATCAATTATAATATCATCGGCAGTGACTCTTTGTGTTACTTTGACAATGGCATTTTTGTTCCCTATTATTCCCAGTATCCCCTTGTTTCCTTCACTTATGATTTCAACATCGACGTTATCAATATCTGTATCAAGTTCTTCGCATGCAAGCCTAATTGCCTCATCAACTGTCTTTGCCTCTTTTGTTATTGACTTTTGCAATATCGCTCTCCTCCTTTTTCGCTTTGTCACCCTTTCTGTAAAACTTGTTAACAAGTTTCTGTTGACCAAAGCTTAATATATTATTCAATGTCCAATAAAACGATAAGCCACATGGAGTACCTAATCCAATCCATAAAGTCATTATTGGACTCATCCAAAGCATACTTTGGTTTGCACAACCGTTGTTTGCATTTTTCTTGCCTTTTCCTTTTGTTTCAGGTTGTTTGGGCATCATCTGTGATGTCGTTAAAAACGTAGTACCAACAGCAATAACCAAAAGAATCAGCGCCGGAAGATATACATCGGGCTCTGCGGCTATTTCCTTCGGTTTGATTGTCGGTTTTATTCCCAGATTAAAGAAATTGAATAATTTTAGATCAAAATCCTCCAATATCTGCTTTTGTTCCTGGGAAAGATAAGGATTTTCAGAAACAATTTCTTTATTTCTGGCTATTACATCCAATATTTTAATTTCTATATAAGCGTCTTTACCGGATAGGTCTTTAAATGTCTGCTGCAAATAAGCATCATCGATATTATCACCATAAGGGTCCCGTAAATCCAAATTATATCTGCTGTTATCAAACTTTAAATCACCCGACTGTATAGAAACAAGAGCCATATGGCTTACAGCTCTTGCTGGCATGTCCAGCATATATGACATGGGCATTCTGATAACATAAAAAAGTGCGATAATAATTGGTAACTGTATCAACATGGGCAGGCAGCCGGAAGCGGGGTTATAATTCTTTTCCTGATAGAATTTCATTTGTTCTTCCTGAAGCTTTTCCCTGTCATTTTTATAGCGTTCCTGAATTCTTTGCAGCTCCGGCTGGAGTTCCTGCATCAGTTGAGCTGACTTCATTTGTTTAATGGATAATGGCAATAAAATCAACTTATATACTATTGTAAAGAAAACCAGTGAAAGTGCATAATTATGAAGACCGATAGTATTATAAATAAAATACATCAGCATACCAAATAATTTGCCAATCGCACTTAAAATTCCCATAAAAATTTTTCCTCCAAGTATCTATTTTACAGGGTCATATCCTCCCGGGTGGAAGGGATGACACTTTAATATCCTGATTATTGCTAAATAACTACCTTTTAGTGCTCCGTATTTAGTAATAGCTTCCAAGGCATACTGCGAGCATGTGGGGTAAAATCTGCATGTTGCTTTTCTTTTAAGGGGTGACAAATAACGTCTATAAAATTTTATAGCAGCTAGTAATATACTTTTTAGCATTTGCTTTCCCCATCTATTAGATCCAGTTTGTTAAGAAGATATCTTAACTCTTTCCCTATAATCTCCTTGTTCGCATATTCTTCGCTTTTTCTTGCTACTATAACTATATTGAAGCCCTTGTTAAGTTTATCATATAATTCCCTTATATTTTCTTTAATCAACCTGCGCATCCTGTTTCTTTTTACGGAATTTCCAACCTTTTTACTGGTAGTAATACCAATCTTCGTTGTTTCTGTGTTGCTATTAAGGGCATAAACAACTAAAAAGGCGGACGCGGCATATTTTCCCCGTTTGTATACCTTTTGAAAATCTCTGTTTTTTACTAATACATAAAGCTTTTTCATTCTATTTTCTTCAATCCGCTTTCAAGATTTCTATCTTGTTAGCATTGGATATTATACAACGTATTAATCATATTTCTAATGATATTTTTATTAATCCGTTGAAATATAACAAGCATCAACATGGAGTCTGGTATAACGAAGGATCTTTTATATTACATAATATTACGTAAAAATCCTTTATTCTACAAATGATGATTCAATTATGTTACCTTTTAAATCAACTTAATTACGCAATGTAAAAAGTAAAATAAGCCATAAGTAACACCATGAGATACCTGCCTGGAAAAACAAACATAAATGTCCTTCCGGATACTTCAAAGCAGTGTAACAAAATTTTGAATAAAGCTTTTGCCGGATTGTGGACCATGTTTTATTCATAATAGAAGAAAAGACCAATAAATGGTCTTTATGCAGTTAATTTTTTTCTGCCTTTTAATCTTCTTCTTCTTAATACTTTTCTTCCGTTTGAAGTCTTCATTCTTTTTCTGAAGCCATGCTCCTTTTTACGTTGCCTTTTTTTAGGCTGATAGGTACGGAACATATATTGCACCTCCGTTCAGTCCGTCAAGTATATATATTGACTAAGTATTTTTCTATTTAAAAGAACACTAGCAAATATTATATAACCAATTATGCGGCAAAGTCAATAAAAAAGAAATCAGCTGACTTTTCGTTGTGCATTGTCGTGATAATATGACAATGTACGAAACATTTATTATAAATTTCAGGTTAAAAAATAATATAACTGATTTTAACTTTGATATGATTAATTTTACTTTATTTACATTAGATTATTCTAAAATTCCACAATTTAGTTTATGTTGAAACAAAGAATGAAGTTTGATATATTTAAAGATACGGTCAGGAAAACAAATGGGGGAATTTCTAATGTCAGCTGGTTTAAATGAAACATGGTATCAAGTCACAAAACTGCTTGAGGAGGAGTTAACAAGTGTTAGCTTTTCAACTTGGATTGAGACCATAGTTCCAGTTTCTATAGATAATAACAGTATCACTCTTGAGGTTCCTTCGGAATTCAATTTAGGTATAATAAAATCCAGATATAAAGATCTTATACATAATGCGGTAAAAATAGTAACTAACAGAGAATTGAATATAGAATTTTGTATTAAAGGTTCCGAAGAATCCCCGGAAACAAAAGATACTAAAGATACTTCAGAGGAAGTATCTACAGGCATCCCAATGTTAAATCCAAAATATACTTTTGATACATTTGTAAAGGGAAGCGGCAATCAGTTGGCACACGCAGCTGCACTGGCCGTAGCTGAATCACCGGCTACTGCCTATAACCCTCTTTTTATTTATGGAGGAGTAGGACTTGGGAAAACTCATTTAATGCATGCTATTGGTCACTATGTAATTGAACAGAATAAAGACGCAAAAGTTCTATATACATCATCTGAAAAATTTACCAATGATCTTATAAATGCAATAAAAGATGACAGGAACGAAGAATTTCGCAATAAATACAGAAGCATAGATGTTCTTCTTATAGATGATATACAGTTTATCGGAGGAAAAGAACGCACACAAGAGGAGTTTTTCCATACCTTTAATGCACTTTATGAACTAAATAAGCAAATTGTTATTTCCAGCGATAAACCGCCAAAAGAAATTCTTACATTGGAAGAGAGGCTTCGTTCAAGATTTGAATGGGGATTAATCGTTGATATACAGGCTCCCGATACGGAAACACGTATTGCGATCCTTCGAAAGAAATCTCAGTTGGAAAAATATGATATACCAAATGATGTTTTAGTATATATCGCAAATAATATTGAATCAAATATCAGAGAACTGGAAGGAGCATTAAACCGTGTAATTGCATATGCTTCCTTGACCGGCAGCCCAATAACATTAGAGCTTGCTCAGGAATGTTTGAAGCAAATATTGGCAAATATATCGGTTACTAATGTTAATTACAACACTGTTATAAAGGTTGTCTCCAGGTACTATGATATATCTCCTGATCAAATGTTGACACAAAAAAGATCTCGTAATATTTCATTTCCCAGGCAGGTTGCCATGTATCTTTGCAGGGAATTGACAGGAATGTCTCTTCCTAAAATAGGGCAAGTATTCGGAGGCAGAGATCATACAACCGTAATGCACGCATGTGACAAAATCGCAAGTGAAATCGAACAAAGCGCCGAATTGAGACGCGCTATTACAGAATTAAAAAGAAATATTACAGGAAAACAGTAGTTTTTTTAATTTTTCCTCTATAAAGTGTGGATATGTGGATGAATAAACTGTTGAAAAAGTTGTCGAATTAATACGAAAAAAGTTATACAATAAAAATGATTCGATTATCAACAAGATTATATACAGTCGAACTCATTTAATATCAATACTTTGAATAATTTTTCAACATTATTAACAATACTTACTACTATTACGACTAAATCAATAAATAAAAAAAGGAGATAAAAAACAAGGAGATAAGAACATGAAAATCGTTATCCTTAAACAAAACTTGATGGAAGCTATAAATATAGTTCAAAAAGCCATTATGGCAAAAGCTACTTTACCTATACTAGAAGGTATATTTATCGAGGCCGATGAAAAATTGAAGCTGATCGGCAATAATTATGATCTTGCAATTGAATATAATCTTGATGCAGATATAATGGAAAAAGGTTCTATAGTGATAAATGCAAGAATATTCGGCGATATTATAAGAAAACTTCCAGATGCACCTGTATCAATCGAAGTTTTTGACAATAACAAAGTAAAAATCGAATGCTTAAATTCATATTTTGAAATAAAAGGAATGGATGCATCTTCTTATCCATTACCACCTGAATACAAAAATGAAATATCATTCAGTATCAGCCAGGCTTCTATGAAGGAATTGATAAAACAGACGATATTCGCAGTTGGTTCAGACGAAAACAGGAAAATTATGACAGGATTGCTTATCGAAGTAGAAAATGGTGAAATAAGATTAGTTGCACTGGATGGATTCAGAATGGCTGTAAGTAATTCCATGATTAAAGAGGATGTAAGTTTTAAAGTAGTAGTTCCTGGGAAGAATATGAATGAAATATTGAGGATACTTGAAACAAGTGATGAAGATCTTACAGTATCATTATCCGGAAATATAATATCATTTGAATTTGAAGAATGTAGAATTTCCTCCAATGTTTTGGACGGAGAATTTATGAATTATAAAAGCTATATACCAACTAAGTTTGAAACTGTTATCAAGGTCAATGCAAAGGATTTGATTGACAGCCTGGAAAGAGCTTCATTGATAACAAGCGATGATAAAAGATATCCTGTAAAGTTTACTATAAATGATGATGATATGATTATATCTTCAACTGCTGATGTAGGAATATCAAAAGAGCAAATAAAAATTGAAAACGAGGGTTCTCCTATTCAGATAGGTTTTAATCCGAGATATTTTATAGATGCACTTAAAGTAATCAGCGATGAAACCATAAAAATTTCATTTACATCTTCAGTTGGGCCATGTATTATTAATGCCCCGGATCACGACAGATACCTTTATCTGATATTGCCGGTTAGAATAAGAAATAACTGAAAGGCGCAAGTATGATAGATATTTTAATTAATACAGAATATATAAAACTTGATCAGTTTTTGAAGTTGGCTAATATTATTGGTACTGGAGGAGAGGCACGTTTATTTATTCAGGAAAACAGTATTTTAGTAAATAATGAGCCAGAAGGCAGGCGGGGAAGAAAACTGCGTCATGGTGATATAATAAAAATAAAAAATGAAGAATACAGAATAGTATAAATGGTGAAATAAAGTGACCATACAGGAATTAGAATTAAATAGGTTCAGAAATTACAAAAAAGAATGCCTGACTTTTGATGAAGGAATAAATATTCTGTATGGGCAAAATGCCCAGGGAAAAACAAATATATTGGAAGCGCTGTATATATCTTCAACCGGTAAATCACATAGAACAAATAATTATAATGATTTAATACAAAGGGGGCAAACCGGATTTGAGATAAAACTCCGAGCTAAAATTAATGACAGAGAAAACTCAATTATAATAAGATATTCAAAAGATAAAAAGAAAAGTGCGGAAATTAATGGAATAAAAAGAGACAAACTTTCTGATATTCTTGGAACACTTAATATGATTTTGTTTTCGCCTGAGACTCTTGAAGTCGTGAAAGGATCTCCGGCCGTAAGAAGAAAATTTCTTGACATATTATTATGTCAGACAAACAGGCAATATCTTCATTTATTGAAAAGATACAATTCACTTATTAAAAACAAATCTATAGCTTTGAAAAGAGGACGGACAGAAAGAAAATACGAAGAAATAATACCGGTATGGAATGAACATATTTCTACGTATGGAGGTAAAATTATATATTTAAGGAATAACGCCATTAACAAGCTTAACAAATATATGAAGAAAGAAATACATAAAATAACAGATGGTGCTGAGAGTTCCGAGTTAATTTATAAAACATTTTGTGAAACAAATGAAGATAGAGACGAGAAATACTATGAAGATCAGCTTTTGAAAAGCTTAAATGTAGGCATGCAAAAAGAAATGTGTATTTCACAATGCGTTTTCGGTCCTCATAGAGATGACTTTGAAATAATGCTGAACGGAATGAATTCAAGACAATATTGTTCTCAGGGGCAGCAAAGAACACTTGCATTATCGTTAATAATCGCTGAACTTTTTTATATCGAAGAAATAAAAGGCGAAAAGCCTGTTCTATTATTGGATGATGTTTTGTCAGAACTTGATTTAAAACGACAGGAATATTTATTGAGAGGTTTGACAAATGTACAGACAATTATAACAACAACAGATGAAACCCCATTTATCAGTCAAAATCGGAGATCAATAAAAAAGTATTTTATTGAAAGCGGCAAAGCAATACCAAAAGTTGAAAAAAAAATTAATATAGAATAGAATTGAAAGGTGATATTTGTGATCCTGCATATTGGAGAAGAGAAAGTTGTATTTATGAAGGATATTATCGCAATTATGGATATAGAAAAAACAACTACATCCAATAATACGAGGGAATTTTTAAAATATTGCCAGGAAAAAGGTATGGTTAAAACAATAGGTACCGATATACCAAAATCATTTATTATAACTATGCAAGATGGAAAACAAACGGTATATTTATCTCCAATATCCACTGCAACACTTAGTAAAAGAATAAGTAAAGATACTGATGATATTAGGAGGATATTAATAGATGAATCAGAATAATAATAATGAATATAATGAAGAACAGATACAGGTTCTGGAAGGACTGGAAGCAGTCAGAAAGAGACCTGGAATGTATATAGGGAGCACATCGTCAAGAGGTTTGCATCATCTTGTATATGAAATTGTTGATAACAGTATTGATGAATCATTAGCCGGTTACTGCGATCAAATACATGTGATTCTTAATAAAGACAACAGTGTGACTGTATATGATGACGGACGAGGAATACCGACAGGTATTCATCCAAAATTAAAAATACCTACCATGCAGGTGGTTCATACCGTTCTTCACGCGGGCGGAAAATTCGGAGGAAATGGATATAAAGTTTCAGGCGGTTTGCACGGTGTTGGAGCTTCGGTTGTTAATGCCTTGTCTGAGTGGATGGAAGTAGAGGTTGCACGTGACGGTAAGATATATAAACAGCGTTATGAAAGAGGAGTACCTGTTACAGGAGTGGAAATTATAGGTGAATGTGAAGTAAATCATACAGGTACAAAGACTACTTTTAAACCGGATGAAGAAATATTTGAGGAAACGATTTTTGACTTTGATATTCTAGTTAAACGTTTCAGAGAAATGGCTTTCCTCAATAAAATGATTACTATAACTGTAATTGATGACAGACATGAAGAAAAGAACGAAATTGTATTGCATTACGAAGGAGGAATAAGTTCTTTTGTTGAATATATAAACAAAAACAAAGAGGTTATTCACCCGGAAGTAATCTATTTCGACGCCAAAAAAGATGATATAGAATTGGAAGTTGCAATGCAGTATACAGACTCATTTAATGAGAATATATACAGCTATGCAAATAATATTGCAACTACAGAAGGCGGAACTCATATTACAGGTTTCAGATCCGCTATTACTAAAGTAGTGAATGATTACGCAAGAAAAATAAATCAATTAAAAGAGAATGATAAGAATCTTTCAGGTGAGGATGTAAGAGAAGGATTAACCGCTATAGTGAGTGTTAAGCTTCATGATCCCCAATTTGAGGGACAAACAAAAACTAAACTTGGGAATGCTGAAATAAGATCATTTACAGAAAATGTTGTAACTGAGAAACTGACATATATTTTTGAAGAAAATCCAAAGATAGCAAGGATCATTGTAGAAAAAACATTACTGTCTTTCAGAGCGCGTGAGGCGGCCAGAAAAGCCAGAGAATTAACAAAAAGAAAATCTGCGCTTGAAAGTACATCATTGCCCGGTAAGCTTGCAGATTGTTCAGATAAAGATCCTTCAAAATGTGAACTGTTTATCGTTGAAGGTGATTCTGCAGGCGGCAGCGCAAAGCAGGGAAGAGACAGAAGATTCCAGGCTATACTTCCTCTTTGGGGGAAAATGTTAAATGTTGAGAAGGCGAGAGAAGACAAGGTTTTTGGCAACGATAAGTTGAGTCCTGTAATAACCGCTCTTGGGGCTGGATTTGGTGACGAACTTGATCTCTCAAAATTACGATATCACAAAATAATTATAATGGCAGATGCAGACGTGGACGGATCACACATAAGAACATTGCTTTTAACTTTCTTTTATAGATATATGAAACCGCTGGTTGATAACGGTCATATATATATTGCTCAGCCTCCTTTGTACAAAGTGAAAAAGGGAAAAGAAGAAATTTATGTGTATAATGACCGTGAGCTTGCAAAACTTATGAAAGAAAGAAATTGGAGCAAAGATGACAGCAGTATTACTTTACAACGTTTTAAAGGTCTCGGAGAAATGAATTCAGAACAGCTTTGGGAAACAACAATGAATCCGGAAACAAGACAGCTGTTAAAAGTAGATGTTGATAATCCTGTATTAACTGATGAAATTTTCACTATACTTATGGGTGAAAAAGTAGAGCCCAGAAAAGAATTTATACACAAACATGCAAAATTAGTTAATAACCTGGATATCTGATAATTGAGATAAAAATGGTTTTCAGAATTGCAACGATATCGGATATTAATAAAATAATGGATATAATCAGACAAGCACAGGAATATTTAAAAGGAAAAGGGGTAGATCAATGGCAAAATAACTACCCCAATTTTGATGTTATTAGAGATGACATAGAAAAAAGAAAAAGCTATGTTTTGGAAACAGACGGAAAAATTGTTGCAACAGTTGCGGTATCTTTTAACGATGAAAAAACATACGAAAAAATATATGAAGGTAAATGGATTACTGAAAACGAATATGCGGTAATACACAGGATAGCAGTTGACAGTAAGTATAAGGGCAAAAGATTATCTTCAATAATCATTTCTGAAATCGAAAAAATGTGTTTTAAAAAAAATATCCACAGCATAAAGGTCGATACTCACACGAAAAATGACTCCATGAGAAAAATGCTGAGCAACAATGGTTTTAAGTATTGTGGCATTATTTATCTTGAGAACGGCAGCGAAAGAGTAGCATATGAAAAGGTAATATAGAAATGTTTCACGTGAAACATTTCTATTTATTAAAATCAAATAAAACATTAAAAGATGTTTCTCCGGTTATTTCATTTACTCCCCTAATAATAATTCTGTTATCAATATTAGCTCTATGAACTGAGAAAATATCTTTATCTTTTAATTCTGACAAAAAGAAAACTTCATAACGTTTCATATTTTGAAGATTTTCTTTTTCTTCGTCGGTTAACACATCATATGCAAATTCTCCGTAGCGAGTATTATTAACGTGGCCTAAACAATCAATATAACTATTATATACTTTTCTTCTGTCTACTTTAATCAAAGTAATGTCAGTTTTAAAAGAAGGACTTGCTTTTATAGTGAATTCTTGTATAGGCGAACCTATAAAAAAGGGAGGATCCTTTTTTCTGAATACTGTTCTTGTTTCCAAATCAAAAAGAACAGAGAAAGTTGAACCATGAAAAATCAAATTACTATTCTCATCTTTAAAAACAAGCTCACGGCGGAAGAACGGTCCCTTTTTCTGTGAATGCCATGTTTGAGCTAATAATTTGATACAACCTTTAACAGGTTTAACTATTTCAAGGGAAATAGATATTAGAACCCATGCTAAACCATATTTCATTGTGGTATCTACATTTAAATTTATTTTATTCAAATGCCTTTCAGCGATTATGCCAAATAGATTTTGGTATGCATAAGGCTTTAAATATCCGTATTCGTTCAATTCCGAAACATCTGTTGTAATCTCATATAAAAAATCTTTCTCATTAATCATAATTACCTCATTGAATATTTTTAGATAAAGTATTAAATTAGTATATAAAAATTTGTTCATATTATCAACAAAAAATTAATATGAACCAATATATAAATAATAAATCATTAATATCCTTTATTTTGTGTCGTTAAGAACTATACAAAAAAAGATTTATTGCAAAAAGTTATTTTTGAACTATATATCACACGTTTTTGTCAGATTAAGTCTATATAATGGTGTAAAAAGAAGTTGAGCCAAAGCTCACACCTCGGTTAAAATATAAGTTGCCCAACAAATACCAAACCGAGGAGGATGAACCAT
>Ga0134105_1001932_pt1 | contig 12960 bp, 10 predicted proteins | sample 16_3_2metaG_FD_94457 | JGI IMG/M metagenome (GOLD analysis project Ga0134105, IMG submission 94457) | Switchgrass degrading microbial communities from high solid loading bioreactors in New Hampshire, USA - 16_60_3.3_214_A3 metaG | ecosystem: Engineered > Bioreactor > Semi-continuous > Anaerobic... | reverse complement strand
TGTTGCTCGTATCTGTTCCAGGAGTTCATTCTTGCCATCCATACCTGTTCACCTCCATTATCAGTTGACCCAGAAATCCATCAGTTCCGGAAAGATGGTGCCCTGCTTGAGGCCTTCCTCTGGTGTGAAGGTTTTACCATAGGTTTGATACCGGACATAGGCCGTTGCGTATTCGGGATTGACGGGCATGGCCGGAATGATAATGGCTTCACCGGTGCAGCTGTTACCGGTATAGATAGTGGCTATTTCAAGTTTTTCCATTGTTGCCGGTACCTCCGGGCTTGTTCCTTCTTCATATTATGTACAGGCCGGATAATGTGTGAGGGAGAAGGGGCAGGCCTGTGAAAAAATAATCAGCCATGGTTTTGACTGGCAGCGCCATGTAAGGGTAATATAATAAAAAGAGGCTGAGTAATCCGGACGTAATCCGTTCATGGCCAAGTCAATGCGTAACGAGGAGAGTGGGATATGTCAAATCAAGGAATCAGGATCCGATTGAACGGCCAGGAGATGGAAGTTGCCAGGGGAACCAGGATTGAGGAACTGGTTCGGGATCTCAAAGGAAAGATGGGGTCCCAGATTGTTGCGGCAGTGGTCAATAATGAAATCCGGGAATTGACCTTTCCCATTGAACAGGAATCGGACATTACCACTGTGGACTTAAGCAGCGATGACGGCATCCGCATCTACCAGAGGAGCCTTAAGTTCCTGCTGATTAAGGCTGTCCATGATCTTTTTCCGGATAAGGAACTCCAGGTGAGACATTCAGTAAGAAGGGGCGTGTTCTTTGAAATTGTGGATTACAAGGTTACCCCTGAGGATGTGGAGCGCCTGGAGAAACGCATGCGGGAACTGGTCGAGCAGGACCACAGGTTTGTCAAGCGGGTGGTGCCCATTGACGAAGCCCGCAGGATCTTCCTGAGCAGGGGCAGGGAGGATCGCTACCGCGCCCTTGCGTTCCGCGAAAAGGATTATGTTTCCCTGTATACCTTTGACGACATCGAGGATTACTTCTACGGCTATATGGTGCCGAGCACCGGATACTTGAAACTCTTTGGGCTTGCGGCTGAAAACGACGGCATTGTACTGATTGTTCCGAAAAAGGAAAACCCGACACGGCTTCCCGATGTCACGCTGCCCAAACAGCTTTTCGACGTATTCACCGAATATACCAACTGGATCAAGATCCTGGGCGTTGAGGATGTAGGCCGACTGAACGAAGTGGTCAAAAAGGGCAGGATACATGAGTTTATCCTGATCTCCGAAGCGCTCCACGAAAAGAAGATCGCGCAAATCGCCGATATGATCCTCCAGCAGAAAAAGAGGATCATCCTTATTGCCGGTCCCTCGTCCTCGGGAAAAACCACTTTTGCCAGGAGGCTGGGTATACAGCTCAGGGTAAACGGATTGCGGCCGTTGACCATATCGGTGGATGACTATTTCGTGGATAAAACCCGGACTCCCCTGGATGAGGAGGGGAAACCCGATTATGAGGCATTGGAGACTGTTGACCTGGCATTCTTCAACCAGAGCATGAATGCGCTCCTCAAGGGTGAGGAGATCGATGTGCCCACCTTCAATTTTGTTACGGGCAAACGAGAGTTCAACGGCCGGAAAATGAAGCTGGAGGATGACTGCGTTGTGATCATCGAGGGCATCCATGCGCTGAATCCCAGGCTGACAAACGATATTGACGATGCCGACAAGTTCAAGATCTACATCAGCGCCATCACATCCATGCGGATCGACCAGCATAACCGCATCCCCACCACTGACCTGAGGCTTTTGAGGCGCATCATCCGGGATAACCGCTTCAGGGGCACCTCTGCGCCCGCGACCATCGATATGTGGCCTGCCGTAAGGCGCGGGGAGGAGCGGAACATCTTCCCGTTCCAGCAGGAAGCCGATGTGATGTTCAATTCATCTCTGATCTATGAGCTTCTGGTCCTGAAGGGCTATGCCCTTCCGCTGCTCAGTGCCATCACCAAGGATATGCCCCAGTATTCGGAGGCCAGGCGCCTGATTGAGTTTTTGAGCTATTTTCTGCAGATACCCGCTGACGATATCCCGCCCAATTCCATCCTTCGGGAGTTCCTGGGAGGTTCCTGCTTTCAATAATTAATGGGTTTTGGGTGAAAAATAGGATTACAGTATGTGAACCTACCCTGTGAGGGATGGTAAGAAAGGTTGGATTATGCAGCAGCTGAAATTATTCGCGACAGCCGCGTTCGGTGTGGAATCGGTGGTGGCCCGGGAACTGAAACGCCTGGGCTACCAGGATACCCATACCGACAACGGCAGAATTTTTTTTACAGGGGATTATGTAGCCATATGCCGGGCCAATATCTGGCTCCGCAGTGCCGGACGCGTTTATGTCTTTATCGGCAAATTCGAGGCCAGAACCTTTGATGCGCTTTTTGAGGGAACAAAGGCCCTTCCCTGGGAGGAGTGGCTCCCCAAGGATGCCCAGTTTCCTGTAACCGGGAACTGCGTCAAATCAACCCTCATGAGCATATCCGACTGCCAGGCCATCATTAAAAAGGCCGTGGTGGAGAGACTGAAAAAGGTCTATGGTCTGGAGGTCTTTCCGGAGACCGGGCCACGGTACAGGATAGAGTTCAACCTGCTCAACGATGTGGCGACTCTGGCCATCGATACCAGCGGTGACAGCCTGCACAAGCGCGGTTACCGAACCCTGGCCTATACGGCGCCCATGAAGGAAAGCCTGGCGGCAGCCCTGCTCATGATCAGCCGCTGGTCGCCCGGAAGGCCGCTGATTGATCCCTTCTGCGGTTCGGGGACCATCCCCATCGAAGCGGCCATGATGGCCCGCAACATTGCGCCGGGCCTGGAACGGGATTTTGACAGCCAGTCGTGGCCCATCATACCCAAGACCGTCTGGTACCGCGCGCTGGACGAGGCCAGGAGCCTGATAAAGCCTCCGGACGGTGAGCGGATCATCCAGGGTTATGACATCAATCCCGAAGCTATCAGCATTGCCCAGTATCATGCCCGCCAGGCCGGCGTGCAGGACAGCATCCATCTTCAGATCAGGGATGTGGCCGATTTGTCCTCGAAATATAAGTACGGCTTTATTGTCACCAATCCGCCCTATGGAGAGAGAATCGGCGAGAAGAAGGAGAATGCGCGCCTTTACAGGACCATGGGGGAGGTGTTCAGACGGCTGGATACCTGGTCGTTTTATATCCTCAACGCGGATCCCCAGTTTGAACGGTTTTTCGGCAAAAAGGCCGACAAGAACAGGAAACTGTTCAATGGCGGACTTTTATGCTATTACTACCAGTATTTCGGACCCAAGCCGCCCCGGAGTGAAAAAACGGATGCCTCGGGCGGGCCTGAGGGGGAAGAATAAAAGCGGAGCCTTGCGCTCCGCTTTTTCAATAGTCTGTGTGATTCAGCCGTTATCTCCTTTTCCCGCCCTTTCCTCTTCCGCCGGGATTCTCCGGTAAAAACCAATCCTCGTCATCAGGGGCATTTCCCGGTATTTCATGGTCAGGGATCAGGCTATCCGGGTTTCCCGGGTACTGGATGCCCGATGCATTGCCGGGAGTTGGGGGAGCGGGCGGATTCACTTCGGTCACCGGCGGAACCAGCACCGAATGCGGGCCATGGATGGTGCAGTACTCACCTTCGGGCAGCTCGTAGACAACGTCCTCCGGATAGGGGCTGTTGGGGAACGGCGGCATGTATTGCACAGGACGCTTGATGTATACCCGATCGAAGACTGAACCAGCCGGACAGTACTCAGTGGCCAGAAGCATGCGGCCCTGGGCATCCTTGGCGTCCTTGCAGGCCCTTGCGGCCACATGGGTGGTGCAGACATCGCTGTAGGCCGGTTCGGTGCCCTGGATAAAGTATTCGGTGCGGGCCCTGGAGCCCCTTGGATCGGCCTTGCACAGCTCTGTGGCGATTTTGCCGGAATCCATGCAGATCGTCCTGGTCACGATGTTGGGCGGTGTCTCCGTAAAGAACTCGGCCGGTTCCAGCTTCATATCCTTATGAATCTTGGTCATGACCGCATTCCATATTTTCAGTGCCGCGGTGTTCTCGGCGGATGTCAGGGTGACCGCCTTGTCGTAACCGTACCAGGTGGCGCCCACATAGTACGGTGTAAATCCGACAAACCATTTGTCCTTGGTTTCATCGGACGTTCCGGTCTTACCGGCAGAGGGGATTGTCACGGTACGCTCCTTTTCCTTGCCGTTAGCGTCGGTGTAGGTTTCGGTGTATTTCACAATACCATAGGGGGCAGCCGTACCCCTTGTCACAACATCCTGCATCATGCTGTTCATGATGAACACGGTCTGCTCGGAATAAACCTGCTGTCTCTTGGGCATCGAGGAAAGGATGACATTGCCGTTGGCATCCTTGACCTCTGTAAAGAATATCGGTTCGGTATACACGCCCTTGTTGGCAAACACCGTGAAAGCGCTGGCCATCTGGAGGGTGGTCATGCCCCTGTTGAATCCGCCCATGGCGATGGAGGTATTGCTCTTCCTTCCTGTCCAGACCCACCCGGGCCAGATAATCCAGACCGGTGTCGATTCCCACATAGTCTTTCAGAAGCAGGGCTGCCACAACATTTCTTGAACGGAAAAGGCCGTCACGGGCCGCCGTAAGGCCGAAGTTCTTGTTCTCAACATTCTTCGGCCATATCTTGTCGGGCGTCTTGTTGTTCAGATACTGGGGAACATCGTCAACGACCGTTGCTGCCGTGATCTTGCGTGTTTCGATACCAGGACCGTAAACCAGTATGGGCTTGATGGAGGATCCAGGGGATCTCTCGGCCTGGGTAGCCCGGTTGAAAACACTTCCTTCCTTTTGACCCCGGCCGCCGTACAGGCCGCGGACGTACCCGGTAACAGGCTCGATAACGGTCATTGCCGCCTGGGGCTTTTCGTCCGTTCTCGGGTTGTCATACTCAAAGAACTCGGGATTGGTGAAAACCTCATCCAGCGCAGCCTGAACCTTGGGCTGGAGCGTGGTGTAAATATGGATGCCGCCATTGTAGATGATGTCCAGAGCGGCCTGTTCGTTATACTGGTACTTCTTCATGAGCTCGCTCTTGACGGCCTTGATGGCTTCATCCACGAAATAGGACTGGTTGCTGGTCTGCATGACTTTTCCGGCCTCGGGGTTATACTTGAATTTTATTTCCTCGGCCATGGCCTCTTCATATTCGGCCTGTGTGATCTTTCCCTGCTCCAGCATGAGCCCGAGAATCATTCTGGTCCTTTCCAGATTGGCCTTGATATTGTCTTCGTTGATGGGCATGTACTTGCTGGGCCAGTTGGTGATGCCGGCAAGGCTGGCGCACTCGGCCAGGGACAGTTCCCTCACGTCCTTGCCGAAATAGCCTTTCGCGGCTGTTTCAATGCCTTTAAAGGTGCCGCCCATGGGCACGTTGTTCAGGTAATAGGTTAGGATCTCTTCCTTGGTCAGCCCCTTTTCCAACTGGATAGCCTGCCACTGTTCCTGGATCTTACGCTTGATGGTGATCTCCTGGTTCTGGGTCAGGTTCTTGATAAGCTGCTGGGTAATGGTGCTGCCGCCTTCAATCTCAACGGACGAGTTGAAAAAATGCATGACATATGTCAGGATAGCCCGGCCGATTCGTTTCAGGTCAATACCGTTATGCTCCATGAAACGCTTGTCCTCGACGGCAATGTAGGCATCGATGAGCTTCTTGGGGATATCCTCATAGTCTATCCAGACACGGTTTTCTTCCCGCTTCAGCTCAGCGATGATATTGCCTTCCGAGTCATAGACAAACGAGTTCAAGCCCGTGGGCTTGAGGATGCTGGGCTCCAGAACGGGTGTTGTACGAATCAGACCGTATATGCTGCCGGCCAGAACACCACCCAGGGCGCTGCCGGCCATAATGATCAGCATGAAGGCGACGATCACCACGCTCAGAATGATCTTCAGAGCGATGGACAACGGCGTCCGCTTCGGTTTGCTTTGATAGGTATTTTTTCCGATGGGTACATCGGACTTATTAAGGCCTTTAGGACTGGGCCTGTTTTTTCTGTCCATTCAAATTCCTCCAGATTGCTGAAGCAAGTTTTGGGCATCGTTCATCCTGTCAGCCGGTATATGAGATTATTCCTGATTATCTATAATATTATAGCACAAAACATAGGGCCGTAATACTCTTTTGGCTTCCATTACATGTCATTGACGACAGGCCGGTGGATTTTCAGCGCCCGGGAAAGGTTTCGAATGCCTGGCGGGGGGCTTCCTTTTTTTCTTGCAGTTTGGTAGAATCCTTAATAAAGTCTGGCTGCCCAGGCAGCCTTGAAACCTGCCTGGGCATTTCGGCCCGGTTCTGCCGATGCGACGGGCGGGCAATACAGCAACAAACGCAGGTTATGAAAGGAAGATAAGACATGGACAACGCAAAGGTCAATGTTTTTGATACCCTTATGGAGCGCGGCTTTATTGCGCAGACCACAAACCAGGAAAAGATCAGGGAGTTGCTGGGAAGCGAGAGTGTCACCTTTTATATAGGATTTGATCCGACTGCGGACAGCCTCCATGTCGGCCATCTGCTGCAGCTCATCGTCATGTCCCATATGCAGAAGGCAGGCCACAGGCCCATCGCCGTCATAGGCGGCGGTACGGCCATGGTGGGCGATCCGACCGGGAAGACCGACATGAGGCGTATGATGACCCGGGAAGAGATTCAGCACAACGGCAACCGCTTCAAGGAACAGATGAGGAATCTGGTGGATTTCAGCAATAGCCGAGCCATCATGGTGGACAACGCGGACTGGCTTCTGAACCTGAACTATATCAGTTTCCTGCGGGAAATCGGCGTTCATTTCACGGTGAACCGGATGCTGGCCGCCGAGTGCTTCAAGAGCAGGATGGAAAGAGGCCTGTCCTTTATTGAGTTCAACTACATGCTGATGCAGAGCTATGACTTTTTGAAGCTCTACAAGGATTACAACTGCATCATGCAGCTTGGCGGCGATGACCAGTGGTCCAACATCCTGGGCGGCATCGATCTGATCCGGCGCGTGGAAGGCAAGGAGGTCTACGGGATGACCTTCCAGCTTCTGACCACCAGCGACGGAAAGAAGATGGGGAAAACGGAGAAGGGGGCCGTATGGCTCGATCCGCAGAAGACCAGTCCCTATGATTTCTACCAGTATTGGCGGAATGTCCAGGATGCCGATGTCATCAGGTGCCTGAAACTCTTGACATTCCTGCCCCTGGAGCAGATCAACGAGATGGAGACATGGAAGGACGCCCGGATTAACGAAGCCAAAAAGATCCTGGCCTATGAGGTCACCGCGCTGGTACACGGCAGGGAGGAGGCCGATAAGGTCCACAAGGCGGCTGAGGCCATCTTCTCCAAGGGTGTGGCTTCGGACGACATGCCCACTGCGACCATCGAAAGGAGCGTTTTAAAAGAGGGAATCAACATTCTGGATCTGCTGGTCCGCACAGGCCTGACGCCTTCAAAGGGAGAGGGCAGACGGCTGATTCAGCAGGGTGGACTCTACCTGAACAACGAACGCGTGGACAGCATCGACAGGATGGTCAGCGAATCCGATCTGGAGGATTCGGGAATGATCATCCGCAAGGGCAAGAAATCTTACCACAAGATCGTGGCAGAATAGCGATACCTTTCAAATGATAAAAGACAAAAGCCCGGAGGGCTGGATTGGCTTTCCGGGCTTTCGTATGGGCTCTCCTTTCGGCCGAGCCTGGCAGCCAGAATATGGGGGGCAAAAATTTGTGCAACCACTTGACCGGCATATGATTTCTTAAGTATAATAGATTTTGCCCGTTAAGCGGGATAACGTTCCTCAATAGCTCAGTCGGTAGAGCATGCGGCTGTTAACCGCAGGGTCGTAGGTTCGAGTCCTACTTGAGGAGCCATTCGGGCCTTTAGCTCAGTTGGTTAGAGCTACCGGCTCATAACCGGTTGGTCCGGGGTTCGAGTCCCTGAAGGCCCACCACGGAGGAAAGGATGACAGGCAAGTCATCCTTTTTTTGTAGCTTTTGAAACAGGAATGCCGGACGGTGTGCAATGGCGCAGGAAGGAGGAAAACATATGGAATTGAAAGGGCGGCTCAGGCTGATCTATGACATGATACCCCCATGTGATACGCTCTGCGACATTGGGACTGATCATGCCCTGGTGCCGGCTTTTGCCCTGCTCAACAAACGCTGCCGCTGCGCGATTGCTACCGATATCCGGGAAGGCCCCCTTGAGCGGGCAAGAAGGACCCTGGACGCCTACAACCTTCAGGATGCCATGGAACTCCGGCTGGGGAACGGCCTGGAGCCCATTTCCGAGGATGAGACCGACGTGATTGTTCTGGCGGGAATGGGCGGCGTGCTGATAACCGAACTTCTGGAAGCCCGGATCGAACAGGTCAAAAAGGCAAAGAGAATCATTCTGCAGCCCATGCATGCCCAGGAAGTGGTCAGGCCCTTCCTCTGGCAGCACGGATTTGCGGTGGTGGATGAAGCGCTGATTCAGGAGGGAAGCAAGCTGTACCAGGTGCTGGCAGTCTGCCATGACGCGAAGGCAAGCGCAAGGGCCAGGAAAGACCCGGTTTATGCGACTGTCGGCGAAGGGCTCATACGCAAAAGGGATCCGCTGCTGAAAGCATGGCTATGCGACCGGATGCGGCGGCAGAGAAAAATCGTTGATGGCTTGAAAAAAGCTGCCTGTCCTGCCCCCAACCTGGAACAGGAAGAAAATCTGCTTAAGGACATGGAACGCCTCTATGGCAGCCTGTTCGGCAAATAGCCGCCGTTATTCCCGTATCTGTTTTCAGGAAGCTTTTGGCAAGGCCGCCCTGGCTTTATCGGCTTATGGCACAGGCCGATGGAACTTTGAAGGAGCGGCGAAACAGCCATAAAATGACCGCAGTGATGGTCTAACCATGCGGTGTTGTGCCTTTTGCGGCATGGTATACTGTATTTGAGGAACTTGAACGATGAGGTGATGGTATGAGACTGAAGGAAATCATGGACTGGATCGAGGGGATCGCACCCCTTCATTTGCAGGAAAGCTATGACAACAGCGGGCTCATCATCGGCAGCGAAGATCAGATGGTGAATAAAGCCGTGGTTTGCCTGGATGTGGATGAGGCGGTGCTGGCATATGCCCGGGAAAAAGGCGCCAGTCTGGTCATTTCGCATCACCCCTGCGTATTCAGGCCGCTTAAGACTTTCAGCCCCAATACGCCCGAGGGTGCGATCCTGTACGCTGCCATCACCCATGGGATTGCGGTATACAGTGCCCATACCAATTTTGATTCAGCCCGGGGCGGCATGGGGGACCTGATTTGTCGCGAACTGGAGCTGGATGAAATTCATGTGCTCAGCCCCGGAAGGATTCCGGACGCCGGGCACGGCATCGGCAGATGGGGTTCCTACAGGTCCCCGCTGGCCTATAAGGATTTCCTGGGGCTTCTCGGCAGCAAGCTGGGGATGAAAACCATGAGAGAGGTGGGCAGGCGGCCGGAACAGGTCTCCAGGGTGGCTGTCCTCAATGGCTCTTTTGGTCATGAGTTCATGGATGATTTGCTGCGCATAAAGCCCGACGTGCTGCTGACAGGCGATCTGAAGTATCATGATGCGCTGGTGCTCAACTACCGGAATATCTATACCCTTGATGCCGGCCACTACCAGAGCGAGATCATCTTCGTCAGGGGTTTTTCCCAAATGCTGAGGGAGTCATTCCCGGAACTGGAAGTGCTTGAGTGGGAGGGTTCGGACATTTTCAAGGCGGTTTCTTCCATTGACTGATGAACCAGGTATATTATATAATTACAAGTCCATTATAATGTACGTGATGATGAGTAGGTTGAATGGTCGCGGGCGCAGTGCCGAAAGGCCGCGCACGAGGAAAGTCCGGGCTCCGCAGGGCAGGGTGCCGGGTAACACCCGGTGAAGGCGACTTCAAGGAAAGTGCAACAGAAATAAACCGCTGGGGATGAAAAGTGTGGATGGTTCCTGCCGGAACCGGCAAGCGCTTTCTCCTCAGCAAGGGTGGAAAGGCGAGGTAAGAGCTCACCGGCCCGACGGCAACGAAGGGCGCTCTGCAAACCCCACCTGGAGCAACACCGTGACGAGGAGCGATAGGTGGCCCGCCTGTTCCTCAGAGGTGGCTGGAGCCATGTAGCAATACATGGCCTGGATAGATGATCATTCTCGACAGAACCCGGCTTACAGACCTACTCATCTCAAATACGGAAGCCGCAGGCGTATAGCCTGCGGCTTTATTGCATGCGGAAGCGAAAGGTTCCTTTCAGGAAGTAAATCCGCAATGTCTGGAGCCGGTTTACTGCATGGGCGGCCTTGCCGGATCGTAGACCGCATCAATGTCAATGAGCGGTTCCAGGGCTTTGCGGGAATAGTTCATCTTGTATCCGTCAATATTGATACGCTCCATCATGACATAGTCCCCGAAGATGTGATAATAGGCGCGGTTTCCTACGCTGCAGAAGATATGGTATCCCCGGGAGACCAGGTAGCGCATCCTTGGATCGTCGGGCGGGAGTTCAATACCGAAGGGCGTGATATAGATGGGGGTGGTTCCGGTTATGGAAGCCACTTCTTCCTCCCATTTCTCCGTATCGCTGATGAGTTCTTCCAGGGTTATGCGCTTGTCCGAAAAGATGCGGGAATGGGACCAGCTGTGATTGGCGATGCGCCATCCGTTTGATTTGAGGGCTTCCACAATGGGCAGCACTTTCGACTTTTCCTGTTCCCAATGGGGATTGTTCCGGTTGGTACGGTAGCCCAATATGCCCTCATAACCGTTGAGGGCGATGATTCCCTTGGCATTTGCAGGAGAGAAATCCGGATGCTTCTTCACAAAATCGTCCAGGATGGGCATCACATCCCCGTCACGGGTGATGATTTCCTTTCCTTCCGGGGTTTTTACCAGGGTGGCCACCTCCTGGTTGTCGTCCAGGACCAGGCGTGTGGCAAAGCCGTCCTCCGAACGATATGCCTCATAACTGACATTGTCCACCGAGAGGAGGAGCGGCCTGGTTCCCTCCGGCAGGTAAAGATCCTTTCGGATGACTTTACCCGTATTATCCCAGGTAAACATGTCCATGATATCGATCAGAACGTAGCCGCGGTCATACAACTGGTCCAGGATGATCTTGAACTCCCTGACCGTAGTCATCCATTTATTGTATCCGTCCGACATGGCGTCTCCCGTGAAGCAAAGCTCGGGATAGACGATCAGGCTGTGGAAGAAAATATGGTAAACAGGACCCTCGTACAATACCGGATTATCCAGCTTCTGCTGCGCCTGGCCGGCCAGGTTCGTCAAATCCGGATCGCCGGGAAGATCCAGCAGCCCTTCTTCAAGGATGGACAGGCATTCCCGGTAATGGGCCTTTTCAAAGGACGCACGGGCTGCATCCAGCCGGATTTCCTTTATAGCCGCCAGGCATTCGGCCAGAAGTTCCCTGGCCTTGTCGTAATGCCGGGTATCCTGCTCGCTGACCTTCAGGAAGCAGTTTTTTGCCTGCTCGTATTGCTTCAGGCCCAATAGCCGGACCCCTTCTTCAAAATACGCGGCGGATTGCTGCAGCACTGACGGGTCAGGCGTGGGGGATGGCGGAACCGAAGGCAGAACATCATGCAGAGGGTCGGCAGTTGCAGCGCCGATCATCTTTTCGGTATAGGGCATGTCATACGGGCGATACAGGAGCAAACAGAGAACGATCGCCACGGTTGCGATGATGGTTATTGCTTTCAGACCTTTTACCATGCCAAATCCCGCCTTGCTGCAGACAGCGTCAAATCTGCGTAAGATGCCGCTAAATACATTATAACACAGCATCCTTCAACAGATGTCGGGTATATCCTGCTTGGTTCAGCATAATCTGAGACATTTGCATAATTTATGGTGTGCATGCCGAAAGTTTCGTGTATAATGATCATTGGGGGATTATTCGGGGCCGGATACGGACAGGTGATCAGATGGCTTTGTTGCAGATAAATTTCAAGTCTGAAATCATTCAGATGGAACACACCCTGAATGTGATCCTGCCACAGATCGGGCTCTATGAGGGAGAAAAACAGAAGCAGATCAGGGAAAGAGGATTTCCGGTTTTGTACCTGCTTCATGGGTTGTCCGATGATCATTCAGTCTGGCTCCGCCATACCTCCATTGAACGTTATGCCCTGGAATACGGCATCGCTGTGGTCATGCCCAATGCCGGACGCAGCTTTTATGCGGACATGAAATACGGGCCGAATTATTATACCTATATCTCCTACGAGGTTCCCCATATCGTCCGAACCATGCTGCCCATCTCATCAGCCCGGGAAGACAACTTTATTGCCGGTTTGTCCATGGGAGGCTACGGGGCCTTTATGATCGCCCTTCGGAACCCGGAACAGTATGAAGCGGCGGCGAGCCTTTCAGGCACCCTGGATCTGACGCCGGGGTTCAGTTTCCCGGAGGAAGGCTATCAGAAGATGGCCAAACAGATATTCGGCTCCAAACTGGAATACATAAAGAGCGACTACAATCTCATCAGGCTTGTAAAGATAAAGAGCATGTCCGGCGAGAAACTGCCCAGGCTCTACATGTGCTGCGGGACCGGTGATTTTGTTTATGGCGTCAATCTCCGGTTCAGGGCCGCTGCCATGAAGTACGGCCTGGATCTGACCTATGAAGAAGGCCCCGGTGCCCATGAATGGAGTTACTGGGATTCAAACCTGAAGCGGATATTGACATGGATGCTGGGGAAAGAGCCCCAGAAAAGCCTTGAATTGAAAGTATTCTGAGGAAAGGTGACATGACGCTGCAGTAATGGCGTCCATTTCCTTGGTACGAACTTTACAAAAATGCCTTTTGCGGTATAATATTTAATAATGCCTAAAAGCAATGAAGGAGAAGGGTTTTTCCCCGCTTTTCACCCGCTTCATCAACAGAGAATTGAT
>Ga0134105_1001915_pt1 | contig 13052 bp, 9 predicted proteins | sample 16_3_2metaG_FD_94457 | JGI IMG/M metagenome (GOLD analysis project Ga0134105, IMG submission 94457) | Switchgrass degrading microbial communities from high solid loading bioreactors in New Hampshire, USA - 16_60_3.3_214_A3 metaG | ecosystem: Engineered > Bioreactor > Semi-continuous > Anaerobic >... | reverse complement strand
TCCCGGTGCTTTTCAGCCCATTTCCATCAGGAGCGCTGCACCCCATCCGGAAATGGCAGAAACACCACCACCCTTCAAAAGCCCAAATAGACTGCAGATGAAATTGAAAGCACGAATCTGATGGTTGTATGGTCTGCCCTTTATGGGCATGGGAATTATTTGCTGCACTTTTGCATTGTTCATTGAGTCTTGCATCTTATATCCTCCATCCTTCAATTTTGAGGGTTGGCCAACTCTCTGAAATAAAGATTAATCATAAAGAAAGCTAAAGTCTTATCATGACGTGTTAATGAAAAAACAGCGTAAATACTGGTTTCTGGGCTTTGTGACCAGAAAACATTACATACAAAAAAGCGGAGCAAAACCGCTGAAATAGGTGGTTTTGCTCCAACTTATGTCTAACATAATGTGTTAAAGAATTTTTTATAAAAGAGTGATTTAAAGGGGCTAATTTATTTTATAATGTAAAAAGTTTGGTAAAAGTAGATTGTAATTGTAATTGGCTTGTGCTATAATTAAACGTGTATATTTTTGTCTTGGAAGGAGGTAATAGCGATGCCTGAAAACAAGCAAAAAGAAAAAATGCCAATGGAGCATCACAATATAGGAGACTTCCTTCGCGGGCAGTCATCAAAGATTCTTACTTCTTTGGCAGAATCAGACAAGACTGCTTTTGTTCTTAAAAACGGCAAGCCTATAGCAGTAGTGATGTCAAACGAACGCTATGAAAGGCTATTGAGAGCCGGTATAGACATTAATGATTATTGATCAGGGGGCTTTATGCTATGGCTAGGGCAAGAATAACCGAAGTTATGATGGATGATACCAGCATAAATGTTAGTAAAGAAGTAGATCTGGTTTTTTCAATTGCTAACAGCTTGAGAGGCGCCTATAAACCAGATAAATATAAAGATGTTATAATACCAATGATTATTATTCGCCGTTTCGAATGTGCTCTCGCACAGACCAAAGAAGCGGTTATAGCTGCTTATGAAAAAAAGAAGGATACACCACCTCAAATACTTGAAAGGATATCTGGATACCCTTTTTACAACACAAGCCGATTCACTCTAAGTGAGTTGTTAAATGATGCCGATAACATAGCAGCTAACTTCATTAGTTACATAGAAGGCTTTTCAGCTAATGTACAGACTATTATCAGGAGTCTAGATTTTGAAAAAGAAATTCTGAAAATGGATAAAAATAATCGTCTGCTCAGCGTAGTTAGAAAATTCTCAGAGTTAGATTTGAACCCTAACACCATTGATGGGATAAAAGCCGGATATATGTTTGAAGAAATTATCAGAAGGTTCTCTGAAAATGCAGAGGCTGGCGACCACTATACTCCGCGCGAGGTCATACGTTTACTAGTTAATATTCTTTTAGCCGAAGGATGTGACGACCTATATGCTGAGGGTAAAGTGGTAACCGTGCTAGATATGGCCTGCGGTTCGGGTGGTATGTTGTCTACCACTCATGATTTTATTGTACGTATGAATCCTGACGCTGATGTTCGTTTATTCGGTCAGGAAATTAATCCCGAGTCTTATGCAATTTGTTTGGCAGATATGTTAATTAAAGGTGAGAATTCAAATAACATTCGCCTACAGGATACGATGAAAAAGGATTGTTTTGAAGATCAATCTATGCGAATTGTTATTTCCAATCCTCCTTTCGGCGCATCATGGGGTGGTAAAGATGCTGCAGATGGTGTAGAGAAAGCTGTCAAAGACGAGCATAAAAAAGGAAAAAAAGGACGTTTTCCCGCAGGACTTCCAGCATCCACCGATATGCAGCTGCTATTTATGCAGCATGCTATTTATAAAATGGATGAAAAACTCGGACGTGCAGCTATAATAACAAACGGCTCCCCGCTTTTCTCAGGTAATACAACAAGTGGAGAAAGCCAGATCCGTCGTTATATGTTGGAGAATGATTTAATAGAAGCAATTATCGCACTTCCGACTGATTTGTTTTACAACACAAGTATAGGTATTTATGCTTTTATTCTCTCAAAAAACAAATCTCCAGAACGAAAAGGAAAGGTTCAGCTAATTAATGCCGTAGATTTTTGGAAACCATTGAAAAAATCTCTCGGTAAAAAGCGCAAGGAGATATCGCGAGAAGATATACGTCGCATTACTGAAATTTATTCTGAATTTAAACCCGGTAAGTATTGCAAAATATTTAACAATAAAGACTTCATGTATAAAGAATATGCAGTGTACCAACCTCTGCAGCGGACAGGCTCTCTCTCTGCAGCAAACATTGCATCTTTGAAAACCAGTACACTTTTTACTGCAAACGGAAATCTTTTTAACGAGGCTGAATATGAAGAGTTGCTTGAAACCAGTCCACGCAGGCCTGAAGAAGAGAAAAAATTTAGAAAGTATCAAAAAGGTAAAGAATTCATTGAAGCTGTAATTTCAGTTTTAGAGCAAAACATCAGTGAAAAAGAATACAAAGATTATTCGGAGTTTGAGGGAATGCTCAAAAATCTAATTGGCAATATAGAAGGAATGACTCCTAGCCGATTAACAGCTATTGCTATGGAATTATCAGTGATGGATAAAACTGCTGTAGTGCAGAAGGATAAAAAAGGGAATATCATCCCAGATCCCACTACCAAAGACACTGAAATTGTCCCGCTGAATGAAGACGTAGAAGAATACTTCAAACGTGAAGTTTACCCTCATGTACCGGACGCCATTTATGTTTACGAGTATGATCCTAACAAGAAAACAACCTCAAGTAACAGAGAGAAGATCGGTGCTGAGTTCCCATTTACACGTTATTTTTACGAATACAAGGAACCGGAAAAGGCTGATGAACTACTAGCACAGTTTATGGAAATTGAACGCGGACTATCGGAAAAGGTATCAGCCCTGCTTGGAAACGAGGCGATAAAATGATTGAGAAAGTAAAGCACAGCAAAATTGCTTGGATTGGTGATATTCCAGAAGAATGGTCTATAAAAAAAATTAAATATATCTCAAAACTTAAAGGGAGAATTGGTTGGCAAGGGTTAACATCGGATGAATATACCGATGAAGGTGCGTTTCTGATAACTGGTACAGATTTTAATAATGGTCGTATTAATTGGGATACATGTGTTCATGTACCAATGAAGCGTTGGGAACAAGCCAAAGACATCCAAATCGAAAATGGTGATTTACTAATAACCAAAGATGGTACGGTCGGTAAAGTCGCAATTGTTGACGGTTTAAACGGCCCAGCATCTTTGAATAGTGGTGTGTTACGAATCTCAACCTTTGAAGGATATGACAGACGGTTTTTGTTTTGGGTCTTGCAATCCAATGTTTTTTGGACTTGGTTCTCATATAGGAATGCAGGAAATAGTACGATTATACATCTATACCAAAATGACTTTGCAGAATTTGAGTATCCTATTCCACCTCTGGCAGAACAGCGCGCAATCGCCGATTATCTTGATAATAAATGCTCACAAATTGAATCCATTATTACCGATATGGAACGGCAAATTGAAATTTTACAAAAATATAAAAAATCCCTAATCACAGAAACGGTGACTAAGGGTCTGAATAAGTCAGTCGCGATGAAAGATAGCGGAATTGAATGGATTGGTAAAATACCGAAACATTGGGAGATTAAGAGATTAAAATATCTAGGAACTGCAAGAAATGGACTGACATACGATCCAGAAGATATGTGCGACGACGGCATATTAGTTCTGCGATCGTCAAATATACAGAATAATAAACTAGTATTTGAAGATAACGTGTATGTTAATAGGCGGATACCTAGGGAAATTATATTGCAGGAAGATGATTTGCTTATTTGTTCTAGAAATGGAAGCCGAGAACTAATTGGTAAATGTGCATTGATAGATAAGCATACAGCCGGAAATACATATGGTGCTTTTATGTGTGTTTACAGAAGCAAATATAACAAGTTTATCCATTATGTATTTCTCTCAGATATTTTCAGTTATTACCTAAGTACATTTTTGACCGCAACAATAAACCAGCTTACCAATGCGAACCTGTATAATATAATGATTCCTATAACTTTCGATGAAAATGAACAGCAGCAAATAGTTGAATATTTGGACGAGAAATGTTCTCAAATAGATATTCTTATTGAAGAGAAACAGCGTTCTATAGAAACCGTAATACAATACAAAAAATCTCTAATATACGAATATGTTACTGGCAAAAAGCGCGTAATACACTAAAAAGAAATTCGGGAGGTACTTACAATGCCGATACGAGCTGACCAATTAAGAGAAAAAGAAGATTTTCAAAAGCTGATTTTGGAACGTCTTCATGAGGATAATGGCTATATAATTAGACCGGCAACTGCATATAATCCAGCTTATGCGATGGATACAGAGATGCTGTTTACATTTCTGGAAAACACGCAACCAAAAACGATGGATAAACTACGAGGAATCTATGGAGAGAAGACGGAAAAAACCGTTCTTAATTACATTAATAATGAAATTAATAAAAAGAACCAGAGTCTTGTCTATGTTTTTAAACATGGTGTTGAATTCGATAACGGCATAACACTTCAACTTATGTACCGTAAGCCAGCAACCGATTTCAACCCGAAACTAACAGAACTATATAACAACAATATTCTATCTGTGATGGAGGAAGTTTATCACAAAGACGGTGAGCGGATTGACCTGGTGATTTTTCTTAACGGATTGGCAATTTTCGCAGTTGAACTCAAATGTAATACTTCCGGCCAGACATATGAAGATGCAATCAATCAGTATAAAAGGTATCGTGACCCTGATACCCGTTTATTTAGATTTAAAGCGGGTGTGTTTGCTGCATTTGCAATGGACTTGAACGAAGTATACTTCTGCACCCGGCTGAAAAGACTATCTTCTTTCTTTATGCCCTTTAACCGCGGTAATAATAATGGCAAAGGTAATCCGCATAATGAAGATGGTATTAATGTTTCTTATATGTGGGAAGATATCTGGACAAAAGAGAAGATTATTTTGCTAATAGAGCGGTTCATATTTATTGAAACTAAAATTAAAACTGATCCGGATACTAATAAAAAAACAAAAACGGAAACACTTATTTTTCCGCGATTTCATCAACTTAGGGCTATTGAGAAACTGACTGCTGATATAAGGAAAAATCACACAAACTGCAATTATTTGATTGAGCATTCTGCTGGTTCAGGAAAAACAAACACTATAGCATGGCTTGCTCATATTTTGGCATCCCTTCACGATGATGCAAACAGGAATATCTTTAGTAACATTATTATTGTAACTGATCGCATAATCGTTGATCGCCAATTGCAAGACGCCGTAACACAGATTGAACACAAAAGTGGCCAACTTAAAGTTATGGACGATGACTGTAAGTCTGAAGATTTGGCTAATGCCTTACGCGGCAATACCAAAATTATTGTAACCACTATACATAAGTTTTTCTATATACTTGAGAATAATCTACTTGGTAGATTGAAAGATAAAACATTTGCTGTCCTTATTGATGAAGCACACTCCTCAACCGAGGGAACGTTGATGCAGGCCGTTACTACGGTTTTATCCGGAAGCAATGAAGACGATGAGGAAGATAGAACTATTGAAGATAAAATTTCAGAGGAAATTCAAAAAAGCGGCAAACAGCCGAATGTTTCAATGATTGCGTTTACCGCCACACCTAAACCAAGCACCATTCAGCTTTTTGGGGTACTGAATGAAAATGGCAAAAAGGGTGCTTTCGATTTATACTCCATGCGCCAGGCTATTGAAGAAGGATATATACTGAATGTATTAGATAATTATGTAACGTGGAAAACTTATTTTCATTTAAACAAAGCAATCGAAGAAGATCCAGAAATGCAGTCAATCACTGCAAAACGTAAGATAGCTCGCTTTATCGATTTACATGATACTAATATATCGCAGAAAGTCGAAATTATAATTGAACATTTCAGACATAACGTTGCACATTGCCTTGACGGAAAAGCTAAGGCAATGGTGGTAACTTCTTCACGTGAGGCAGCTGTAAAATATAAGAAAGAATTTGAAAGATACATCGCAGCGCATGGTTATACAAATATCCATGCACTAGTGGCGTTTTCAGGTAAAATTACTATTGACGGTGATACGTATTCAGAGGAGTCGATGAATAATATCAGCGAAGAAGAACTACGCAAAGAGTTTGACCGCAGTTATTATCAGGTCCTTTTAGTAGCCAATAAATATCAAACAGGCTTTGATCAACCAAAGCTGGTGGCTATGTATATTGATAAAAAGCTGAAAGGCGTTGCCGCTGTACAAACGCTTTCGCGCTTGAACCGGATTTATCCACCTTACGACAAGCGGACATTTGTCCTTGATTTTAAGAATGAATATGAAGATATCAAGAAGGCTTTTGCTCCTTATTATGAAAGCACAGAATTATTTGAAACTATATCTCCTCATGATATACGCGATCTGGATACCGCTATTGACGGTTATGACATACTCAATGAAGAAGATATAGAAGCATTCAACAATTACCTCTATTTAACTAAACGTTCTTCAAAAGATAAGAGCAAAATGTGGTCATTGCTTGATAATGCACTGCAAAAAATAAAGACGAAACCTCTAGCGGAGCAAATAGCTATTCGAACTACAATTCGTCGTTTTCTAAAGGTGTACTGCTTTATTATTCAAGCCACTGCTTATGAGAATATAAGCCTACATAAGAGATATAATTATCTGTCTTATCTTATTAAAGAAATTGATGTCAGTGGCGGTGGAAATGATTTTGATATTGCAGACAAGATTACAGTAAGCAGTTTTGTTCAGAAACAAACATCTGTAAATAAAGTCGCCGAGATAGAGGCTAAGTACGAAGTTAAAATTCAAAAACCAAAACCTGCTATGCCGGAAGTTGAGCAATTGAAAATGCTGTCTGTAATAATCGAAGAAATAAATGCTCAGTATGGCGTCAATTATGAAAAGGATGTAGCAACAAAATCAGCTCTTCAAATCAGGGATCTTCTCCTCAAAGATGAACGGCTTAAGGCAAGCGCAAAAAGCAATTCGCTAGCTGATTTTAGATTTGCCTATGAGGACAGCGTTTCTGATGCGCTGGTAAATGGATATGAACAGAATGTAGATTTTTACACTCTGTTGCTTGGAAACGCAGAAATTCGGGAACGGATAACAAATGTTTTCATGGAAGAAATTTATCGGATACTTAGGGGAGAAAAATAAACAGACGTAAAAAAAGGAGGCTATTAATCAATTCTCCCGTTTTACTCTTTTCGCATCATTAAAGTAGCAAGGAGTAATAACTATGGAGTATAAATTTACACCCTCTTTTGTGCCTATAATTTATAAAGAAGATTACGATGAGGCGGCAAAAGATTTCCTGAAAAAATATTGTCCAGAAGCACTGGTAACTCCTATGCCAGTGCCTATTATCGATATTGCAAAAAAGAAGATACAGCTTAAGATTATTGATACAGAGCAACTTTCAGAAAATCTTGATATTTTAGGAACAATTGTGTTTTTCGATGGGCAAATTGATGTATACGACAGTAATATGAAACAATATCTTTCCTACGAAGTAAATAGCAAAACCGTATTAATTGACCGCAATATTCATCTTGAAGGGCGAGAAAATAATACAATAGCACATGAGTGTGTACATTGGCATTTTCATCGAAACTACTTTACTAATTTGCGCAAAAAGGAGAATTTTGATATTGCATTCCGTTGTCCTAGGAAAATAATTAAAGATGATGCTTGCTCTTTGCGTGATGAGGTTTGGATGGAAGCACAGGCTGTAGGGATTGCTCCCAGGATTCTTATGCCAAAGAGTATGGCAATTATAAAAATTAAAGAATTGCTAACAAAGCATCGTTATTATACGATAGATCCTGCGAATCGGATAGCTGTTTTGAGATGTGTAGTTGATGATTTAGCTGCTTTTTTTCATGTCTCGAAGGTATCAGCAAAAATTAGAATGGTTGATTTAGGCTTTTTAAGTCCTGAAGATTCTTTGCAAATATATAATTACGATGATGCACAAATCTTTTCTGATGCTTATAAGCAACCTTTAACAGTTAAATCAAGCGAAAGGCCTCTTACACGGCAAATCGATATTAACAGCGCCTTTATTGAGTATTGCAAAAATCCTCTATTTCGCGAGGTACTTCAGACGGGCCGTTTTTGTTATGTAGATAGCTACTTTGTAATACGCAACAGTAAATATATTGTAGCACAATCTGATGGAAGCCTATCACTAACTGAATATGCAAAAAAGCATTTGACAGAGTGCGCACTGGTTTTCACACGCAGTATAGACTTCAGCTTAGAAAGTATCAGCAACTTACCCAAAAATATGATGGGTTTTCTGACTCGAACTGAATATTACAAGTATAAACGTCTGCCTCAGTATACATCAAATGTACAAAATGATGCCGCAATCGCCAGAGCATTGGAAATTGTCAAAGATGAATATAACTCTCTTTGTGCTGAACGTCAGGCAACATCGAAAACACTATGGCAAAGAATATGTGAAATTATGGAGGCTAAGAACTACGATTTAAATATGCTTAAACGACGTTCACACCTTGATGATATGACTATCAGCCGCCTAAAAAACAATAAAATTAAGAATCAAAGTATGAGAACGATAATTGCAATCTGTGTAGGGCTAGATTTAGATCTAAGAACATCAGAAGAACTTCTTAAGCTGGCAAAGCTTGCACTAAATAATGATCCTGAGTGTATAGCATATGAAATGATCTTAACGACTTTCAAAGGCTGTTCAATGGATGAAAGAAATGAAGTTCTTAAAAAGCTCGGAATAAAACCACTTGGATCGGCTCCAGAAGAATAAAATACAAACTAAAATTGCAATTGAGACTAAGCATTCGACTTTAGTGATACTCCCGATAGGATACTGGTTATCTAAGGATATTTCACATCCATCCTGTATCCTCAACCCCCTATAAAAAAGGGGGTTATCTAATCTGGTAACTCAACTATTAATTTTCAGGGCGGTTGATATGTTCCCTCAAGCAATAAAAATAAGGGTTCTCTGACATTGTCACCTTCAGCAAAGTAGACGTGAGAAAAGTTCAATGTCTGGAAACCCATTATCTAACGGTTTCAATATTCTTCAATATTCTCTTTAAAAAGTATCTTCAAGTGTAGGTCATTCCAGGCTTTAACACACGGATTCACAGTTTGTTCCCCCGGCTTTTCGGATTCTCTTCCCACAGACGGTCGGCCACCTCTGACCATGCCCTGGCAGCCGGGGTTGTTTTTGCACAAAGCACATCCACGTCTTCAGGCGCTTCCATATCAGTTGATTTCGCACCTGATTCTTTAACCATCGATGCAAGTATCTCGGGATTGTCAAGCAAAGGACATGGACGCAGCGGGTTGCTGTTAAATGGATGCTTTTTGCGATAGGCCATAAACAAAGGAGAACGCAGCGCATCTAAAAGCGTCACATCATGAATGTTAACGTTGGAGTAATGAATAAATGCGCATGGCTCTACATCTCCGGCCGCATTTATATGCAGGTATCGCTTTCCACCTGCAATGCATCCATCAGCGTATTCTCCGTCATTCCAAAAATCCATTGCAAAAATTGGCTTGCTATCACGTATTTCGCGGATACGCCGGTACATATATGCACGTTGTTCAGGAGTAACTAAAAGATCTGTGCGCGCATCTTTTCCAATAGGTATGTAAGTGAAGTTCCACGAAAACCGGCAGCCGCGGGCAATCATATCATCAACAAATTCGTCAGATCCGACACTTTCAGTATTGTAGCGGTGGTAACAGGTAGAGTACCCAAATAAAAGCCTGTGTGCGCGCATGCGTTCCATTGCTTCAATTACTTTACGATACGTACCTTTTCCACGTCTCATATCGGTAGCTGTTTCGTCACCCTCAATAGAAAATGCTAACGCAAAGTTGGCTACACGCAGCATCTCCTCGCATAGTTCGTCATCCACAAGTGTACCGTTGGTGAAAGCAAAGAAATAGCAATCCTGGTGTTCTTTGCACAATCGAATAATATCCTTCTTGCGTACTAATGGTTCGCCTCCGGAAAATATATAGAAGAAAATACCTAATTCCTTGCCCTGGCGGCAAATAGAATCGAGTGTCTCGTAAGATAAATTATTTCTGTCTCCATATTGTGCAGCCCAGCATCCGGTGCATGACAGATTGCACGCACTGCTAGGATCCATCAAAATTGCCCATGGAACATTGCAGTCGTATTTTTTCTCTATAGCGCGTGCACGCTCTTCCCCTTCAAGATTTGCGTTTACTATAAAGCATTCTACGAACTTCTGTAAAAGTTTTGCATCCACATCCCGGAACAAATTCTTGACAAAGCTGTGCCAGACGCTGTTTTTGTCCATCAAAACATCACGCAATACGCGTATTTGAGTAGCATGTAAATTTCCTCTATCCAATTTTTCTGCCATCTCAAACATCTTCGGTAATTTTTCCATAGGATTATCCAAGATGTAGCTCAACAGTAAATTAATTGCAGTTTTTTGAATCTTATTCAAAGCTTATCCCCCCTGTATAAGATTGCTTTTATTATAATGTAAGCTCGAATGAGCTTTTTGACTAACCGTTTGGTTAATTTTGTTTAATATTTAGTTGTGTGCATTTAACTAAAAAATTAGGTTTTAGTGCTATTATTTCGAAGCAAAATATCACTCCCTGAAATCAATGAAGTGGTAATTATCTGATAAACATGTAAAAAGGAACTGCGAAGTTCATTATCATTTAGTGAACTCACTGCTTTATAATCATCAAAATAAGCTGCAAAACTAACAATAGGGATAATAGAAAAGAAAAATTTAAACAATACCATTTCATCCGAATAAACAAATTCATGGCCAACATCGGAGATTGTTTTAAAAATTGGATTTTTTTCGTCGCCAATCATGAATTTCATAAAGCGGAATAATGAATTTTGGTGCTTTCCGCTTTTAAGTGATTCTAGCATCAAAATACGGATAATTTCTTTATTTTCAATAACATAGTCAACTACTCGCTCATAAAATTTAAAAGCACTTTGCATAAAATTCTTTATAGCTTCATCACTAATAAAGTGTAAACGGTCAGGTTTAATGTCAAGATAGCCATCTTTAATCATTTGTACAACATTTGTTTGAATGAAATCCAGTGTTATTGACACCGCATTATCAAGAAGAGAATGAACCATGAAATCTAAAATGTCTTCCTTGCTTTTAAAATAATAATATATAAGCGCTTTGTTTACATTTGCAGTGCTTGCTATATCATTTACCCGTGTTGCATCATAACCTTTTTGAAAGAACAGTTGTATAGCCGCTTTTATTATTCGTTCTCTTGCTTCACCATCAGAGTTTTTTTTCAAATTATATTCCTCCAATTAAACTAACCGGTTGTTTAATGATAATTTAATTATATATCTTCTCCTCATTCATTGTCAAGAGGGATTGTATGACTGTGTGTTTATTCTATGATAATGTCACCTCGTAATTATTCCGATAAAATGTCACTATGAAGAACGAGGTGTATTATCTTATGTCTCAAAAACAACTAAATAGGTATACAGTAATTTCTCAACTCATTGAAGGTAATTTAACTACCCGAGATGCTGCAGAAAGTTTAGGCCTTAGTGAACGCCAAGTAAAAAGGCTTAAAAAGGGAGTGAGGGAAAAAGGGCCGGCGTTCTTAATTCACAAAAATACTGGTCGTAAACCTGTGCATGCTTTTTCGGATGATTTAGTTGAGGAAATTATTGCACTAAGAAAATCTGAAACATACAAGGATTCTAATTTCCTTCATTTTCAGGAGCTTTTAAAAGAACATGAGGGCATTAAAATTAGCTATAAACCTCTCTACAATATTTTAACTAATGCCGGCTTTAACAGTCCTAAAAAACGACGTAAGATTAAAGCACACCATAGGCGTAAACGTAAAGCTCAAGAGGGTTTACTTATTCAAATAGATGCAACCCCTTTTAATTGGTTCGGTGATAAGCAAATTTACGCTCTACATGGTGCAATTGATGATGCTACCGGTAAAATCGTAGGCCTTTATCTTACTAAAAATGAGTGTCTACAAGGTTATTTTGAAGTTACAAGGCAAATTCTTTTAAATTACGGTATACCAACAAGTATTTATTCTGATAAACACACCATTTTTCGCTCCCCAAAGGCAGATAAAATTTCTCTTGAAGAACAATTAGCCGGCAAAGTTATTAATGATACCCAGTTTGGACGTGCTATGAATGAATTAGGCATCACACTCATTCCCGCCCAATCGCCTCAAGCTAAAGGACGGGTAGAAAGACTATGGGATACTTTGCAAAGTAGATTACCTGTAGAATTTAAGATAGCTGGCATTACTAATATTCATGAGGCCAATCAGTTTTTATTAAGCTATATCCCTAAATTTAATGAGAATTTTGCCGTAGAACCTGCCAACTCAAAAGTTGCATATACTCCCCTTAGGGAAGATTTGTTTATTGATAATATCTTATGTTTTAAACAAATTAGAACTATCGATAACGGCGGTGTGTTTTCCTTTAAAGGCAGGCATTTTCAGCCTGTTTCAAATGGACATACGGCTTACATACCACCAAAATCACTAGTGGAGGTCTTAATTAGTCCTGTTTTTGGGGTAAGAGTTAAATACAAAAAGGCAGTTTATGAAGTTGTTCCTTTTATTAAACCTAAGAAAACAAAAACTCCTACCCCTGCTAAAGAAAAAAGTACTTATCGTCCACCTGCGCATCATTACTACAAATACGGTCATGAATTATGGCCTAAATTAAGTTTTGCAGAAAGCAACAGTGAGATCCTACAAATGCTTGAAGAAATATTTCTAAAGAAAGATGCTTAACCTTACAGGGTCTACTAACTATTTTGTTATGGAGCGAAGGTGTGTCAAGGGGGTCAATTGAAAAGGTAATTTCCAGTTTGCAAAAGTAAATTCCACACAAGCCGATTCATCAGACAGGATCGGCTTTTTAGCTGATTTTAGATCGGTTTATTCTGACATATTTTTAATGCTT
>Ga0134105_1001905_pt1 | contig 13094 bp, 10 predicted proteins | sample 16_3_2metaG_FD_94457 | JGI IMG/M metagenome (GOLD analysis project Ga0134105, IMG submission 94457) | Switchgrass degrading microbial communities from high solid loading bioreactors in New Hampshire, USA - 16_60_3.3_214_A3 metaG | ecosystem: Engineered > Bioreactor > Semi-continuous > Anaerobic... | reverse complement strand
TTGCCGAGTTTTCCTCCGCCGTGGCCGCATTTGTCTGTACAACAGAGGATACCTGATAAAGCCCCTGTTTAATTTGTTCAATAGCTGCTGCCTGTTGTTCAGACGCTTGATCAATTTTAGTGATATTTTGTATTACCACTTCAGTCATTTCTCTAATATCCTGCAGAATTTGTGCCGTCTTTTTCGTCATTTCAGTTCCTTTAGAAATAGTAGCGACAGAGTTTTGGATTAAACTTGCCGTTTGCTTTGCTGCTTCCGCTGATTTAGTAGCAAGGTTACGCACTTCGTCAGCCACAACAGCAAATCCTTTTCCGGCATTGCCCGCACGGGCGGCTTCAACAGCAGCATTTAAAGCAAGTATATTGGTTTGGAATGCAATATCTTCAATTACTTTAGTAATTGTGGCTATCTGGCCGGACGCAGAATTGATCTCCATCATAGCTTCCATAAGTTGTCCCATGTGTTCATTTCCGATTTCAACGCCCTTACCGGCCTGTTCCACATACTGTGTTGCTATCTTTACATTTGCAGTGTTTGCTTCAGCCTGTTCCGCAACCTTAGTCACAGTAACGCTTAACTCTTCTATAGCGGAAGCCTGCTCTGTCGCTCCTGTTGCAAGAGCCTGGGCTCCGCTTGACACTTGTGACGCTCCTGTACTTACCTGCTCTGCTACCATGCTGATTGTCTGCAGTGTATTATTTAATGAAAAAACGGTATTCTCTATCGCTTTTTTGATTACAGCGAAATCGCCTATATAATCCATATCCATATTAATTCGCATATCACCCTGTGACATCAATCCAAGTTTTTCCGAGATATCCTTTATATACGAAGTGAGGAGCGCATTTGTCTTTCTGATGCTTTGTGCCATTTTGCCCATCTCATCTTTGCTTTCATAGTTGATCCCCACCTGCATATTGCCCCTGGACATCTCGTCATAAACGCTTACTATTTCTGTTACCGGCTTGATAATTGAACGACGGATAGCGATAATAATGATTATAGTTGCAACTACTGCTACAGCTCCTGAGGCCATAAGTATCATCCATGCATTTCTGGAAGCCGCCGCAGCTTTTTGATCCTGAGTATCTGCTTCCAAAGTTATCGCATCATAGAGCAATAACACTTGTTCCTCCAACTCTTCAAAGAACTGCTGATACTCTGTTGAGAACATTTTTTTTGCAGCCGTTATGCCTTCATCTGAACCCAGCATAACCAGATTATATATTTTTTCTCTCATAGATGCACCGTTACCCGCAATTGCTAATATATCATCAATAATTTTCAGTGTTGATTCTTTTATAACCCTGTTTCTTAATTCATCAAGCCGTGCTTTCAAGGCAACGGAGTTTTCGTTTGCTAAGGCAAACTCTTCTTTCATTTTTGAAGTATCCGTCTGCATAAATACGCGGGCAATATGCAACTGGATGTTAGAAACATCATTTTTCAACTCGGTAATGTTGCGCGTTGTGGGTACTATCATGTCCGAATACTGGTTAGTAACATTTGTCATGTTTGATATGCTGTTAAATGAAGCACCGATAATCACGATCATCAGCGCCAGTACTATGCCGAAGCCCAAAATAAGTTTTCCGCTGATAGACAGATTTTTCATAATGTTTCTTACCTCCCGAATCTGGATGTGTCTAATTTGATTACACTGCACAATCAGCAATTGTAGATGCGTGCTTATAAATTTTCATACGTACTTTTTTCGTATTTTTTGATCCCTTATATCAACAAGATTTCAATCAATCATCTCTATTACAAAGCATCAAAGTTGTATGACTGATCAAGTCTGCCTCAACATTACGAACCACGTCATAGCATAAGCCTTATAAAAATCGTTTAAAAAAAGAACAACCTTGCTGTTCTATATGAATACAGCAGATTGCTCTTAATTACATACGAGTTTTTTTCGTATATTAATCAGAAATCAATATTGCTTAGCTCAGTTTTTGAATGAATACCCAGCTTATTATATACATTATATAAAATGGTTCTAACAGTTGCTTTTGATATATGCAGTTTCTCGGCAATTTCTTTGTGACTCAGGCGGGTCTTGGCAAGCAAGGCAACTTCTCTTTCTCTTGGGGTCAGAGGTGACTTTTCCTGTTTAAGGGCATTATTAATTATAGTCCTGCCTTTATGGTATCGATTATAAAGCGTCATTATATTATTAATGACCTCTTTCCCTCCAGGAACTGCCGCTAAGACTTCTGATGAAACAGGATTTTCTGCCTCATTTGAACTGGATGATCCAGAAACCGTGCCGCGTTTTGTTACGGGTAAAATGTGCGTTTTGTTAAGAATGTCTCCCATAAATCCAAATTGTGCAAAAGGCATGTAAATTCTGTCCGGATACGCCAGGGCTAACGCCTTCTTCAGATTTTCCAGTGCTTCACGTTCACGGCCGCTTGTGTAATATACTCTTGACTTAAATATATAGCAATAAACCTGTGGAAGTATATAATTCATCTCTTTTGCCATATTCATAGTATTTTCAACCAGACCTAATAATTCGGCATACCGCTTTTTTCTGGCCAGGAGATGTGAATAAAGAATATTAACATATGGGATAGCCCGAGTATAAACTATCCTATTTATAGTCTCCGTATCACAGAACCATTTGGCAACCATATCCGTAGAGTCCAGTGCGACACTTAAAGCCGATAAGCATATGTCAACCATACGCAGTACATTCAGATTGGAGGTTTCTTTTGCAAAACCCTTAATATTCTCTAATGAGGTAAAAAATCCAGCCACATCTCCGCGTATGATTGCTATCCGGGCAAGAACCTGCTCAGCACACAGGCAGACACATATTTCTTGTTTGCTGCGGGCCTGATACAGCGCCTTATGGCACAATATCTCGGCCTGCATATCATCACCCCTAAAGAGCATCATTTCGGCATTCAATACGCTGTCTGCTCCAACGCCCTGCCCATTAGTCAGCTTAATATGATAAGGCAAATACTTTTGCATATCCAACAGAGTTTCATCCAACTTACCAGACGCACACCAAAACATACTTAGAATGGATGTTGCTCCCAGTGTAATTGGTATTACATTCAATTTAAATCTGCTGGAGCCGCCTAATAACTCATAAGCAGCCTTCTGCCCCTCATTTACCTTCTTAATATCGTTATATATAGTAAGAGAAGTCATGAGCAAGAATTCACCCCTAAGCAGCCGAAGATCATCTTGATTAAGCTCATACGGATTATTTCTTAAGATGAAGTCAACCAATCTGCATAATTTATGATATGATTCATACTTTCCGTCCAGCCGTAATAAGTATGAAAATCTGATCAAGACAAATGGGTATTTGCACAATATTTCTTCAGGGCATTCATCGATGACTTCAACAATAAAATTAATAATATTACTTTCTCTTTTATTCATGAGATAATGCCCAGTCAATGGGGTAGATAAAATAGCATCATAATCTCTGATTTTATAGAAGAAACGTACAGCATTATAGAAATCCGACTCAGCGATACAACATTGGCCTGCAGTACGCAAAACACGTTTTTGAAACGCTTCAGGTTGATATTGATAAAACTGATTCCTCAAATAGTTCTGCAAAATACTGTGCATTACATAGATTCTTTCTCTGGGAAAGTATCTTATGAAATCATTGTGTTTAAGCAAATCTTTAATATCATCAGGAAGTGTTTCATCCCCTATCATGATTGCAGCTTGCCTGACTGTGAAGCTATCCATTACTGATAATGAAACCAGACAGGTCTTCTGATCATGTGTAAGTCTATTCCAGATAGCGGTCTCTACTAAATGGTCAATATCAGCTGTATAGTCAAAAGAACCATTCTGTCTGTAATTTGATATCTGCAGTCGCAGAGCAGATATCCATCCCCCAGTGCTTGTGTAGACACTGTCAAGTTCATCGCCACTAAGGCGTATGCCCTCCATCTTGAACAAGTTGGCGGTGTTTTCTTTATCAAAGAAAAAAGCAGACGACTCGATGGTATGGATATGTGTATTATGAAATGTAATTTGTGCTTTTTTCCCAAGATTTTGGGTTATAAATATCATATGCAGGTCAGGACTTCCATGCATAGAAAATATGCTCATCAGTTCCTGCAGAATATCACTATTAATAAGCTGAAAATTATCGATTACCATATATGTCTCGTTAACACAGCTGAAATCTTTAAAACAAGCTGATACATACATCAGCGTATCCATTGTAGGAAATCCAAGCTTTTTCAGATTTTTTGCTGTATCTTTATTAACATTGGTAAACAAGTCACATATACCCGCCCAAGCCGCTGAAGGACTTTCGCTCAGGCATGTATACCAGTATTGTCTCGCACTATCCTGGAGAGTTTCTTTCAAATATTCCCTTACAGCTGTTGTTTTTCCAAAGCCTGACGGTGCCTCCACGACAGTCAAAGGAAAACATGGTATTTGAGCAAGCTGACTTTTTAGCCTATCCGGTATGTATATCTTTTGCTGGTATGATTTACTTTGCATCTTTTTCTCCATTGACCGATATTATACCCCCGAATTCAGCCAATAACTCCGTCAACTTGTTTACATCAGCTTCTGTGGTTGCCCAACTCGTGGCAAAACGAATCACTGTATTATTCTCATCATATTTTTCCCAGAACCCGAATTCTACCTTTTCGGACAAATGCTGCATCTTATCATTGTCAATAACAACAAAGACCTGATTAGTAGGGGCTTCTATATATATTTGATATCTGTTATCCCGGAGTACGGACCGAATTCTGGCTGCATTGTCGATTGCATTTTTACCGATCTTCTCATAGAGCCCGTCTGAAAACAATATGTCAAACTGTATCCCCAGCAGTCGTCCCTTTGCCAGAAGCGCCCCATGCTGCTTGATGATGGAAAAGAAATGCGGTATCGTACCGGGCATGGGGATCACTACAGCTTCTCCGAATAATGCGCCGCACTTTGTGCCGCCGATATAAAACACATCGCAAAGTTCCACCAGATCACATAAGGAAACGTCATTTTCCGGACATGCAAGTGCGTAGGCAAGCCTGGCACCATCCACATAGAGCGGAATAGAATTTTCACGGCATACCTTGCTGATGTTCCGAAGCTCATCCAATGAATAGAGCGTACCGTATTCTGTCGGCTGTGAAATATATACCATCCCGGGCATTACCATATGCTCGTGATTTACATCACCACTGTATGTATTAATGGCATCTTTAATCTGTTCTGCAGTAATTTTGCCGAACTTCTGGCGAAGCGTAAGCACTTTATGCCCGCCAAATTCTATGGCTCCAGCCTCATGAATACTGATATGCCCGCTTTCCGGAGCAAGGACACCTTGATAGGAATGAAGCATCGCATCTATTACAGTCGCATTTGTCTGTGTACCGCCGATCAGAAAATAAATCTCAGCATCCGGGCAGTGACAGGCAGCGCGGATTTTGTTCTTTGCGGACTCCGAGTATGGGTCAAAACCGTATCCGTCAGTTTTCTCCAGATTCGTCTCCAGCAATCTGCGCAATATTTCAGGATGGGCACCTTCCATATAATCGCTTGAAAATGACAGTTTATTATTTATAGATAAATTTCTCTGTGAATTTCCATTCACGACCAATCACCCTTATTTGAATAATGCAGCTTTCCTTATTTTTCTTTCATAGCATTATAACCTTTATAAAATCGTATAACAATGTTAAAAATTTTCTGTAGAAATCTGTATTTTCCTTCAATAGAAAATCAGTACCCGTTCAATTTTTTTGTTTTGGTATAGATGTCATACACTTAATATGAAATCCTATGGCTATTACATAAATCGCCATGTATAGTTTACTTGTGTATTCTCATACATTAATCATGACGTTCATCAAAATTATCATAGGTTTCACAAAACCTGGCCGAGAAAGATGGATTTTCTCCTGCTATGTATAGATGCGAGGTATCTCCGAATGCACTCATCCTGAAATAGGCAATCCCCTTCCTGCGCTCTTCCGTTACAAGAGTGGTCACAGAAGTTGGTGAAGCACAAAAGCCATGCCATAAAACTACAGGTGAAATTCCCAAGAGGTGGCTTAAAATTACGCATTGAACACCAAAATGGCAGAAAAGAACTATGGTATCTCTATTCGGATTAATTGCACGGTACAAATTGCCTTCACGAACATAACCATTTTTTCTATGATCTTATCAATTCCTTCAAAAACCTTTTTTGCCTCCGATATCACATTGCCCTTTTCCATACGCGGTACCGTATACCAGAGGTCTTTATCATAATACTCTTTAATCTTTGTCCAATACTGTGGAAGGAAATCCCAGCAAATCTTCTCCTTTCCCAATTCTTCATCATATACTGGAGCATCAAATTCTCTGAGCCATGGCAATACTTCTGCAGTACGGTCCATTTTGTTTAATGTGACATTTGCTGTATCACGTGCTCTTCCGAGCGGGGAAACATAAAATTCCTTTATATCCATAACTGATAGCCTGTTTGATAAAAGCTCTGCTTCTTTCCAGCCCTTTTCGGTTAGTGAATCCTTTTCATAATCCGGATCAGCATGGCGTATAATTAGTAATTTCATCCAGTCAACTCCTTGTTCTTATACTTAAGCAGTATTTAATTATACCTTATCGGTAATGTAAAAATAAACTCCCATCCGTACTTTGTCTTATGTCGTTTTACTTTTAAGCCAATTATCAAGAAATGCAATCTGTTCTTCTGTGTGGAACCAATGCTCACCATTTTCCATAATCGTCAAAGAAGAATTAGTCTCTTTTGCAAATTTAGATATCGTCTCATAAGAAGTTAAGTTATCATTTTCTGCATATAAAATATCTGTTGCCGTATTCCAGACAATAGGATTTTCTCTGGCATAACAGAGATATTTCCAAGATAACGTTTCTCCGAACGATGTCACGATCTCCTGTTTATCTTGAAGCTCTTGCTCTGTCACATCAACCCACAGCATCATATCAGTAATAAGTTTCTCCATGTTTACAATTGGAGAGATAAAAAATGCTCTTTCCAGCTTTTTCCCTGATAACGCATTCATAGCGAAGTAAGCGCCAATGCTGTTTGCAATGATCGAAACAGAATCGTAGTTTTTACACAACTTCTCATATTCAGCCAAAATTTCTTCTCTCGTTTCCCACGGAGTAGCCGCTTTATAGTCTAAACCAAATACATCATATTCATTGAAAAATAGTTTGTAATGCTCTGCTTCTTCTGCATTACCACCTTTTCCATGTATATATAATACGGCTTTCTTCACAACGATCACCTCATCCAATTCAAATTTGTCAGAGTATTTCCATCTTCTTTATTAACTAAAATCCGTTTCCCGTTTGTCATAAACAACCGGTAAACATATTAACATATTTCATTCATGTTTGTTAGCCTGTTAAGCGACATTTGCACCTTAACATCCAACCTGTACACACAACATGCAATGTTCTGCGAAAGATGCAATTAGTTCCATACATTATCCCGATAATACAAAAGGCGGTTCTGTATGTAGTACAGGGCCGCCCATCTGCCATCGTTTATTCTTTCTTGAATAGTGCTGTCTTAACAACGCCCTTCGTGTCTTTCACAAGCAGAATAATGAGCCAAACAGTATCTCTACGGTTTGTTATTCCATATGTGATTTTTTGGGGTCAGTTCAGGACCTTTCCCTTGACAATCTCACAATAAGGTAAAAGAACGTCAATAATGATGCACTTATCAGCACTCCCCCGATAATGTCTGTCAACCAGTGAACTTCTGAAATCGATCTGCCTATTACGGTAACTATAATAATAGCAGTCAATATCACCAACAGCGTCTTTCGCAAGTTGTCATTTTGAATATACTTATCCAAAACCATCAAGGCACTTCCCATAATAACACATACAATCATTGTGTGTGTCGACGGAAATGAAGGTTCTGGTGCAGTACACCCCGGAATTATGATTGGTCTGTATTTTACCGGTACGATCTCAAAGAAAAGATATACGCCAAAAACTATTATGTAAAGGACCCCTAGCGAAACTATTTCACTATCCACCTTAAAAAGACTTTTTCTTTTTACCAGCTGTACCAGACCTGTTATCGTAAATAACATACATACAACTATTGCAGAAATACCCAGCCAATCTGTAATTTCATACCAGACAAGATTAACGCCTGTAAGATTAAAAAAGTACTCATTCAAATGTGAAAGTCCGACAATTCAGCATTCTCAACTCTATTAAAATATAAGAAGCCCTGAAAATATATTATTTTCAAGGCTCTAAGCTGCGCGCCCGGCATAGCACACTAAAATTCCCATATATCTTTTTATTCGGCTTCCAGTTTATTTAACTACAATCAGCTCATAGTCCCGCGTACCCAGACCGATTTTCTCCGCATGTTCCAAACAGGAGCGCCATTCGGTTTCGGGCATGGAGTTGATGAAGTGGTCATGATGGTCAACAAAGTCCGGTTTAGCCATGTTGTCAGACAGGCGGCTTCCCGGAAGTGGCGCAGCTTTTAAACATGCATCTACGCAGGCTTGATCCAATGCCAACGGGTCAAAGGATGCAAACATACCCAAATCAGGCAAAATAGGTACGTCGTTTTCTCCATGACAGTCACAGTAGGGGGATACATCCACCACCAGGGAAATATGGAAGCAGGGACGACCGTCCACCACTGCCTTTGCATATTCCGCCATACGATAATTTAACTGCTCGACAGCAGCATCTTGGGCAAATGAGATAGCATCAAAATTGCACGAACCAAGGCAACGACCACAGCCCACGCAATTTTCCTTATTAACCGTCATCTTTTTGCGGACTGTGTCAAATACTAAAGCACTGTTGGCACACTCCCTCAGACACCTGCGGCAGCCCCGGCACAAATTCTGATCGATATTCGGCTTGCCATTACTGTGCTGATCTGTTTTCCCGGCGCGGGAGCCGCTGCCCATGCCTATGTTTTTAATCGCACCGCCAAAGCCAGCCAGCTCATGTCCCTTGAAATGAGTCAGACTGATGAACACGTCCGCATCCATAATAGCCCGGCCGATTCTGGCTTCCTTTATATATTGTCCTCCTTCTACAGGTACCGCAATATCATCGGTACCCTTTAATCCATCCGCGATCAGAACAGGACATCCTACTGTCAAAGGTGTAAAGCCGTTTTCCCATGCACACTCCAAATGCTCAAGTGCATTTTTCCGTTTTCCAGGATACATGGTATTACAGTCGGTCAAAAAAGGCTTGCCGCCCAGCTCCTTTACGACGTCAACCACAGCCCTGGCATAATTGGGACGAAGGTAGGCGACATTTCCCAGCTCACCAAAATTCATTTTGATAGCGACGAACTTGCCATCCATATCTATCTGACCGATACCGGCTTTTTTTATAAGTCTCTTTAGTTTAGTAGGCAGTCCGTCTCCGAAAGCCACCGTACGAAAATCCGTAAAATAAACCTTTGCTTTTTCCACTTAATACTTCGCTCCTTTTATTTAAATTATTGCCTATCGCCAACGTCCAATATTGCAATACAACCTTTGAAAAGCCGATAAACAACTACCTGTTTTGTCATCAAACACTAATATCTATTCTATCACAATTTGAATATCTCTCATAGACTTGTTTTCGAGAATCGGAAAGCGTATGTACTCCTAAGTAGATATTTTCACTTGACATGAGAATTCACACTTAAAAGTCTTTAAATCATTCCGCCTTCTCAAGCTTGTCTATAGCGCATAAGTAAAAAGATAAAGAGAGGCTGCTCTTGGAAAGCATTCCAAGGTTCAATCTCAGGTGATCACTTTAATTAAATCAATATAATATACCACATATGATCAACAAGCGTGCTGAGTAATTAATGCAAATCCACATTAGCGATGACTGTATAGAAATTTTGCGACTAGTGTGGTAAAATCAATATTTGTGAAAGGAGGATAAGCCATGAATAGATCGCAACTTGCTACGAAACTGCTCCGCATATTGCTGACGGCCGTCGCTTTGACGCTTATATTATTAATTATCCTCCTGATACTTCAAAGCGTGCTGCCAGGTTTTATTGATATACTCGAGCACGGAGACAGGCGATAAAATAATGGAGTACATCCGTTCCTTCGGCTCTGTGCGTGGCGTGGTACTGGGATTTTTACTCCAGTTCATTCAGATTTTAAGCGTTATATTCCCCGGCGCGCCAATACAGCTCTCAATGGGGGTTGTTTTTCGGGACGTGGCTTGGGCTTGCAATATGCGTCACAGGCTATGTTTCTGCTAATGTTCTGGTTTTTTGGCTGGCGCGAAAACTTGGAAACAGAATGGATAAGATATTACCGGTAAAACAGCGTAAGTTTGAGAATATTATAACAAAATCCGAGTACCCTGGGTTTATGGTTTTTTTAGCCTGCCTTATACCGCTCTTGCCGAACGGGATAGTGCCGTACATAGCGGCAAGAACTAAGCTCGATCTGAAACACTTTTTTCTTTCCGTGTTTTTTGGTTCCATTCCATGTCTGTTGTTGCTTTGCGCGGTTGGAAACAGAATACTTGAGGGGGATTATCTCTGGGCGGCAATATTCGGAAGTATATTAGTATTGTCTATAATACTGTTGTATGTTTTTCGCACTAAAGTAATAAGTCTGGCACTGAGAATACGCAGCCGCCTGTTTGGAAATAAAAACGACGAGAAATAATGGTCTGCCCGATTCGACGGGCAGTTATAAGGAAAAGAAACTAAATCCTGTAAATATGAAATCACAATTTCTGGGACTTCCCCATACCTCAATTTTGACTTTTATCACCGGTTATTCTATATGAATTTTATACAAGTAAATCTAAACAAATTCCTGTGAGATGCTTCAAAGTGGTTTACAGGATTATAGAGATGATTTAAGGTATCAAATCCTGTGAATTTAATCACAATTTTATGATAAAGGCATTTATACTATTATATTTTTTATGAAAATACCTAAATTTAAGCATTTTACCGAGTCTCATCCCATGACAACATTTCTGTCCAAGAAGGAATACTCGGTGCTGCTCCCCGACGTCCAACCACAATTGCCGCAGCTCGAGTGGCATGTATCAGCGCTTTACGTTCAGAAAAGCCTTTTGAAAGTGAGGCGAGAAAGTAGCCGCAGAAAGTGTCTCCAGCTGCGGTGGTGTCCACAGGTTTTACTGAAATAGCCTGCTGGTAAAGAATAGTGTCACCTTTAGCATAATAAGCGCCGTCTTTTCCAACGGTAAGTACAATAGCAGCGTTTGGAAAGCGATCGACGAGAGATGAGAGAAGCTCTGTATACGTTCCATTGCAACCTGTAAGCTGCGTGCCTTCCACCTCGTTCAGAATAAAAATATCTACCAGATCCAGAGGATATTTGTAAAGCTCTTCAGTAATAGGGGAAGGGTTCAGTACCACTTTTACACCTTTTTCATGTGCTGCCTTTATAGCAAAAGCAACTCCGGAAGTTTCATTCTGGGTCAGGAAAATGTCTCCGCGCTGCATTGACATTAGTGCATTCTGAATATAGTTTTCAGTTATTATCCTATTCGTTCCGGCGCTAACAATGATACAGTTTTGTCCAGATGGAACAACCTGAATGATTGCATGTCCGCTGTCACCTTCTACCTCATTGAGATAAGTAGTGTCAACTCCCGCCTCCAACAGCATCGTGCGAAGCTGACTACCATCATGACCAATTATTCCTATGTGATACACGTGCGCTCCTGCACGGGCAAGGGCGACAGACTGATTGAGGCCCTTTCCACCGCAGAAAACTGTGCAATTTTCCGACATTATGGTTTCTCCTGGACGTACAAAACTGGGAACGGAATATACCCTATCAAGATTCAGAGAGCCTAAATTATATATATTCATAGTGAATAACAACTCCTTCTCTATAAAAGATCCGACGGATGCTATCCCAATATTTCAGAAAGTAACGCCGGAATACAGCAGGACGTTCGCATATGATGTACATTCGCCTGTCCTGACAACAGCTTTAGCGCTTTCCGTAAGTTTCTTGAATGTTTCGTGAGGTACATATTCAACGTGAACTTTATTACCCAGACACTTCAGGATTTCTTTGTGTAGGTCCGGGGAAGCAGTTTTAATTTCTTCAGCAAGGACTGCGCGTTCAACACATAGTTCAGTGAGGACGACTTGTAATGTTTCGATTAAGCGGGGAATACCCGGTTTTAATGCCAAATCAATCCTTTCTGCATTGCCACGGATAGGCAGACCGCAGTCGGATATTACAAGGCTGTCGGTATGACCCATCTCGGCTATTACTGCAGAAACAGGCGCATTAAGTAACAAGTTCTTTTTCATGCTTTACTCCCTTCTACCAAAATGGTTAAGCTTTGCTTAATTTTTGGCTCTTGACAAAGTCCAAATATACTGCAATTAAAATTACTACGCCTTTAACGATATACTGCCAGAAGCTGTCCATCCGAAGTAAAGTGAGACCGTTGTTAATAAATCCTATGATGAAGGCACCGATAATTGTGCCTGCAATGGCACCCTGTCCCCCTGCCATAGATGTACCGCCTAGCACTACAGCAGCAATGGCATCCATTTCAAACCCTACTGCGATAGATGGTTGCATAGATGAATTGCGGCTGGTCAAAACCAGTCCGGACAGGGCAGACAGAATGCCTGAGAGCGTATAGATGAAAGTTTTAACTTGTTTCATATCGATACCAGCAAATTCAGCGGCTTTCGGATTGCCTCCGATGGCGTATATATGACGGCCAAGGCGTGTATGATTCAGCACCAACACGGATAAAATGATAACAGCAACCATATAGATCACAGGCCATGGAATGGGGCCTAAAGAACCGCCACCAAAGTTGAGAAATGCCTCACTCGTCAGACGAAGTGTTCCAGCAGCTGTAATAACATAAACCATACCCCGTAGGATAATCTGGGTGCTGTAAGTTACGATAAATAGCTGCATCGTAGTATTTGCGATAATGAATCCATTTACAAGCCCTGCAATTCCTCCTGTAATTAATCCCACAAGCGCACAGACAAAAAATGGAATACCTGCAAGAGAAAGATATGCGGAAACCATTCCAGTCATTGCCATCACAGATCCGATGGACAGATCAATACCACCTGA
>Ga0134105_1001875_pt1 | contig 13285 bp, 9 predicted proteins | sample 16_3_2metaG_FD_94457 | JGI IMG/M metagenome (GOLD analysis project Ga0134105, IMG submission 94457) | Switchgrass degrading microbial communities from high solid loading bioreactors in New Hampshire, USA - 16_60_3.3_214_A3 metaG | ecosystem: Engineered > Bioreactor > Semi-continuous > Anaerobic >... | reverse complement strand
TGTCTGCGGGGACCTTTATGAGCATGGTTATGCCGGGAAAAGTACGATCCATTATATTTGCGGCCAGTTTTCCAGGCTGGCGGGCACGCCTGTGCTGATCATACCCGGGAACCATGATCCGAAGCTGCCCGGGTCATACTACTCAGAACACCGATGGCCTTCCAATGTCCATATACTGGAGAGCGGCGATATTTTCGAGCTTCCCGGGGCCAATACCAGGGTATATGGCGGCCTGGACAGCGGACCGGCTGACGCGTCTTATATAAACATCCTCATGTACCATGGCACATTGGACATGCCGTTCGATCCGGGCGCATTCCAGCCCGTATCCAGCGAACATGTCGGGAAAATGGGCTTTGATTACTGTGCGTTGGGCCATTTCCATTCAAGGATAACGGGAGGCGGAGCGCGGGGGATCTTTTATAACGCAGGAAGTCCTGAACCTTTGGGCTTCGATGAACCGGGCGACCATGGGGCGTTTATTGCGGCAATTGAGAAAGAACCGGGTGAAAAGGGATCGATCCGCACAGAATTCGTCTCCGTCTGTGCCAGGCGTTATCTGGACCTGACGGTGGACGTCGGTGACTGCCTGAACAATGAACAGGCTGCAAACGCAATCGCTGCCCAGATGGTTGCGTCAGGCGGAACTGCCGACCTTTTCAGGGTAACGCTCACCGGGTATCTGCCGCCCGGTGTGCGGATCGATATTGACGAAATAGCCGAAAGGCTGAGAGATTCGGCATTTTATCTGAAAATCAAGGACAATACGCAGCCTGACTATGACCTGGAAACAATTTCACGCGAAAAAGGGCTCAGGGGCCTTTTCACACGGAAGATGATGGAGCGGGCGTCACAGGCCGGTGACGACGAGACCGCGGCACTTGTGATGAAGGCGCTTTATTACGGGCTTGAGGCTATAGATGAGGGAAAGGTATGCATATAGGCAGTATAGAGATCAAGGGCTTCGGAAAACTGAAAAACCGTTCGTTTTCGTTCGGCAGGGGAATGAACGTGATATATGGCGTGAATGAAGCGGGAAAATCGACCATACAGTCGTTCATCACGGCAATGTTCTATGGCCTGAAGGGCGGTAGAAGCTCCGGGGCAGGTATCCCTTCCCCGCAAAAGAGGTTCATGCCATGGGACGGTCTGCCGTATGGCGGCGCGATCATATATACTGTCGATAGCGGCGATTCCTTCAGGATAGAACGGGATTTTTCCCGGAACACCATCGTTGTGTATGACTCCAGTTACAATGATATCACCTCTTCCTTCAACTTCGGCAGGGACAGGCTGCCGATGGTCGGAGAATCGCATCTTGGGATGGACGAATCGACATTCGAAAATACGGTCCTCATAAAGCAGATGGAGGTCAGGCTCGACAACGGCAGTTCATCGGTTCTGGCAGCCAGGCTTGTGAACATGGACAGTCCGGATATCGACGGACTGGTCTTTCAAAGGGCGGAGGCCGCGCTTACCAATGCCGTCAAAAACAAAGTGGGAACAGAAAGATCCAGGACCCAGCCGCTGGACAAACTGCAGTCAGAGCTGAAGAGACTTGAGGCCGAGCACAAAGCGCTCGCGGAAAGGCAGAGGGAGAAAGAGAAACTGCTGCAGGAACTGTCGGAGACAAAAGCCGGACTTCGGCGGCTTGAAGCGCAGGAGTATTGCCTTGCAAAGATAGGAGAGCTTATCGGGACAAGGAAGAGGATAGATGACGGCATAAAAAAGGAAGCCCGACTCAGCGAAACAGTGAAGCAAATAAGCGAGATCGAATCAACTATCGGAAAACTGTATTCAGCTGATGCCCTCGGGAAAACGATGCAGAAGCCCGATGGAGCAAGTGCCGTGCAGCCGGGCAGATACCGGCCGGGGATGCTGCCGAAAGCCAGGACTGCCTTCAGGATCGTACTGCTGTTATTATGTGCCGCTGTATTGCTGGCATCCGGAGTACTCTTGTTCGATCCTGCCGGAAGCATGTTTGTTTTGATTCCCGTACCGCCGTATGTTTATGCCGCAGCGATGCCTATATGCGTATTGATCGGCGCGATGCTGATAAAGGGCATACTGGATGAGCGAAAGAACATTGGTGAAAAAGCAGGACCGACCGCGGATGGCATGTCAGCCGGAGGCGTTGCGGAAGAGGGTGCCGATGTGACAGCCGGGGAGATCGGCGAAAAGCTGGCTGCTCTCGAAACGGCAAAGCGCAATCTGCTTTCGGGAGCATCCATGATGTACGGAATAAAAGCCGGGAACGTTTCGGACGTCAGGTCAGCCCTGGATGATGTGCGGGCAGACCTTGAAAGGCTGAGCCGGCAGCTTCAGAACGGGCTTGAAGAGGCAGCCGCCATGGATGTCCCTTTGCCCGGGATATTTTCACAGCGTGAACTTGATGAACTGATATATGATTCAGATATAAACTGGCTGGAGGAAGGATGGAAAACCGAATCGGAAAGCCTGCGCCGGAAAATCCTCGATGCTGCGCTGAGGGAGAAATACTGCGAAGGACAGCTTGATGAAGATAAGGGAGAAACCGACAGGATGCAGCAGGTGGAAGAGGAGATCGCTGCAGTGAGGGAAAAGATCGGCGAGCTCGAAAATACGGGAAAGGCACTGAGATTGGCCCTGGAAGTGCTTACCGAAGCCGCGGAGGAGATCCGGCTCAGTAATGCGCCGGAACTAAACAACCGCCTGAGCGTCATAATATCAGGGCTAACCGGAGGGAGGTACACCGACCTCAGGGGAGACAGCAAACTTTTGCTTAAAGCCTCCGACCCGCAGCAGAGGGATGTGCGAAACGTGTCGGTCCTCAGCGGCGGCACGGCAGACCAGATGTACCTTGCATTGAGACTTGCAGTAGCCGATATGCTGACATCAGGCGGAGAAAGCCTGCCATTGGTCATGGATGAGGTATTTTCACAGTTTGATGACAAACGGACCGAACTTGCGTTAAAATACTTATATAGAGAATACAGGGACAGGCAAATACTGCTGTTTACCTGCAAAATGCGGGAAGTGGAACTGGCACGGGAAATATACGGGAACGAAATGTATTTTGTGGAGTTGTGATATGAAATTGCTTTACAGAAGAAAAAGGTTAGGAAAAACGGGCAGACTTCTGATCTCAGTACTGCTCATCTCCATTATGCTGGGCGGATGCGGTAAAAGGGCCATGCAGACGGCTTTGGAGGATACCGGCGATAAAACCGGCGAGGGGAGCGGGCAGACCATTGAATATATCAATGGGATACCGATTGATGAAAACGCGGCAGTGGTTACCGCCAGCGTGGCAGACGTGTATGAGAAGCCTGACGTCAAGTCGCCGCGCATCACCCAGGTGCTCTGCAACCAGCCTGTCAGCGTTATCAGCGAAAACAACGGCTGGACAAGAGTGAAAACGGTCAGCGGTGTCACAGGATGGATAAGATCGAAATTCATATCAGATGACATATCGAGTATTTCAGGCAGGATATATACTTACAGGATCGTCGTGACAAGCAGGGAGAAGACTGTTTACTCCAGGCCCGGCAGCGGCGCCACCATGGTCAATGCGTACATGGGCACGGAATTCTATGCGTTCAACAGCAGTGATGACGCCTATGAGGTCTTCCTGCCGGAAAACAGGACAGGATGGATCAAGGGAAGCGGCATCATACGGATCGATCCGCCATATGGCGAGATACCCGTGACAAATGCCGGCGACTTTGCTTCGACTGCACTGAAATTCAAAGGGATAAGCTTTATGCTCAACGGCCTGACTTCGCTCGGGATCGATGCGCCCGGACTTGTCTATATCTGCGCCCGGATAAACGGGGTGGATCTGCCGGTGACCCTTGAAGGACAGTTGAACGCAGGCGTGGAAATACCGCTTGATAAAGTCCAGGCGGGAGACCTGGTGTTCCTCGCAGAAAAGGCTGACGTTTCTGAAACGACAGACACTTCGGAAACGGATGACAGCGAGGAAGTGGAAATAACGAGCGTAGGCATATGCACCGGTGGCAGCAATTACATTTATGCGGGCAGGAAAACCGGATATGTCGCGATTGGCGACCTGTACCGCGAGAATCCGGACGGTATTGCAGTTAAGGCACGGCGGATTTTCAACTGACAGCCGGAAACTTACCGGTTTCATCGATTTCAGCCCTGATGGGCATTCCGTACCGCTTTCGGCTCACTCAGATTTATGCCGGCAAATTGCCCGGATCGTATATTCACAGTTCCTGGAATCCCGACTTTGCTGATCTGAAATCCATTTTTCTTTCTGATCAGATCCGTTACAAGCCGGGTTATCTCTGCGCATGCATTCGGCCTTGCCAGCTTTGCTGCCGATTCGGACATGCTCTGCAGTATTTTGGGGCTGTCCAGTATTTGCTCAAGTGCTTCGGGCATTCTGGCGCCCGGGGGCAGCCAGCATGCCGCGCCGGATTCCAGCAGGAACCTTGCGTTCCTTTCTTCGTGTCCGGGGATGGCATCCATGAAAAATATAGGCAGCTTTTTGACCAGCGCTTCCGCAATCGTGACGCCGCCCGGCTTTGTAATGATCAGGTCGGCTTTATCCATCAACTCGCTGATATTGCGTGTATAGCCGAATACCCTGGCATCTTTTCCTGAAGCTGCAGCGATCTGCTCGAGCCGACGCTTCAGTTTCGTATTATACCCTGTAACGGCTGTGATACCGATATCCCGGTCGATCTTCAGCAGTGCGGAAAATGTTTCCTGCATGCTGCACAGGCCCAGGCTCCCTCCCATAAGAAAAACGTTATACCTGTGGTGCCCGTATGTTCTGGATCCGTTGGCGCCGTTTCCTCTGGTGAACTGTTGGGAAACGGGTATGCCGAATGCATGTATGCGGTTCTTGTCGATCCCCAGTGCGGCCATCTCAAATCTGACATCTTCATGGGCGACGATGAAAGCGTCCGTCTCTTTGAGACACCAGAAGCTGTGGCTGGCGAAATCGGTCACCACGGCTATCACAGGTATGTTTATGATGCCTGCTCTTTTCAGTTTCGAGACCATCTGGAGCGGTATTGAATGTGTACAGATGACCGCCTCCGGCGGCCTGTCAGTGAAGAGACCGGCCAGGCCGGATGAAAGAAGGCCGCCTATTGCCCTTGCAAGAGCTGCAGCGGACCTGTTTTTTTCAGAAAGGTAATACAGTTTCCTGTATATCCAGGGCGCTTTTCTGATAGTTTGGAGGTATGTGCCCGTTATTAGCCGGTCGATACCTGCATTTGCGTATTTGAGCGCATCGATCAGTTCCGTCTCGCATCCGGGGACATTTTCCTCCATGTATTCAATGATGGCCTCCGCGGCTTTCACATGGCCTCCGCCTGTATTTGCCGCCAGAAAAAGTATTTTCATCTGCTGTCTGCCTCCGCATATCATTTTTGACAAAAGTCCCGGGCATTATTACAGATTTATCCTGCCCCAACGTGTACTCGTGCTCCGGCTCGAATAATTTCCCGTGATGTGCAGAGAATAATCAATACAAGTCCACGGTATTAAGAGGGAACAACGGCGGATGTTTGGAATAATGGAGGATATTTGTCCAAAAACTCTTCCGGAACGATCAAGGAGGTATTTGCACTGGATATGAGGGAAGAACTGCCGGATTCAAAAAAAAGACCATCAAATATAAGGATATTAGCGGTACTCACCGCCCTGTTCGTCGCCGCAGCAGCCTGGGGTTATTATCAGTACAGGCGGGCGGCGGACCTGAGGCAGGAACTTGACAGCCAATACAACAGGGCTTTTTTTGAAATGGTGGGCTATGTGCACAATGTCGAGTCGCTCCTCGCAAAATCCATGGTCAGCACGACCAATGAAAGGACGGCCATCACTTTGCAGGAAGCCTGGAGACAGGCCGGACTGGCACAGACGAACCTTGGACAGCTGCCGGTCTCGCAGCCGGTGCTGGCGAGCACGTCGAAGTTCCTGACCCAGGTCAGCGATCTTAGTCTTTCGCTGGATAACCAGAACATCAGGGGCAAGTCGCTGAGCAAAGAACAATATGATATGCTGAAAAAACTCTATAACTATGCCGTATCCCTCAACAAAAGCCTCCAGGAACTGCAGGAAGATCTGCATGCCGGCAGGCTGAGGTGGGGCGAACTTGCGAACAAGGGGACGAAGCTGTTCAGCAAGACCAAACCCGGTGAAATGATGAAAAAGATCGAAGCAGTCGGAGAGAACTTCAAGGATTACCCGACATTGATATATGACGGACCGTTCTCCGACCATATGACGTCCGGCAAAGCCCGCGGGCTGACGGGTGATGATATAGACGCCGAAACGGCTAAGAAAAAGGTATTCGAATTCTTCGGAAAGGACAAAGTCCAGGAAGTGACCGACCTGGGCAAAAATGACCATGGACAGATCAAAACTTTCGATTTCCAGGTCAGGCTAAAAGATGCCCCAAAAGACCAGGCAGTGTATATCAGTGTGACGCAGAAAGGCGGTCATATAAACTGGATGCTCAACAACAGGCCCGTCAAAGAGGAAAAACTGGACATGGATGAGGCAAAAGCTGCCGGGATCAAATTCCTGAAGGAAAAGGGATACGAAAACATGGAGGACACCTACTACCTCAAGAATGACAATACCGCAACCATAAATTATGCTTACAGGCAGGACGATGTCACCATGTACCCGGACCTCATCAAGCTGAAGATAGCCCTCGACAACGGGGAAGTCGTAGGTATTGAGGCAAAGCAGTACTATATGAACCATACGGAGCGCGATATCCCCGAGCCGGCAGTCAGCGCGGAAGAAGCCAGGAAAAAGGTGAACGGCAATATGAAGATATATAGTTCAGGCCTGGCATACATCCCTACGGATTACAACAAGGAGATCTTTTGCCATGAGTTCAAGGGAAAACTTGACGACAGGGATTTTATCGTATATATCAATGCCCTTACCGGGGAGGAAGAGGATATCCTCATGATCGTCAATACGCCCAACGGAGTGCTCACAATGTAATAACTATCCGGATCGTACGGTATAGGACACTGCACTGCAAAACGTCAGCGTACCGGGAAAAAGCAGCAGTACTTTAAAAAATACTGGAACTGTTTGAAATTTTTCTGATAAAACGGTAATATATAGAAAGTTGATATCAGAGATGAGCCGTCCTTAGACATGAGAGCGGCTTTATTTTTGGAGGTGCGCTATGATCGACAGCGGTGAAAAAGTGACTCCTGACATTGCCGGAAAGAATGTAAAAAAACTGAGGCCGGGTGTTGACGGTGCATGCGTTTTATTCTCGACGATCATCATATTATTCGTACTCCTGGGTTACAGGATCCAATCAAAAGAGTTTTATTCAGGCATACTTATCACTGAATTTGTGATTATGCTGCTGCCTGCGCTGGTGTTCACGGCGATATCGGGAGTCAGGTTCAAAGAAACGATCAGGCTTGATAAATTCAGGCCTGTCAATATTCCCATCGTTATCGGGATCATGATTTTTGCCATTCCTGTGGCGACGCTGTTCAATGTGCTGAATCTGCTTGTTGTTCACTCAATATTCGGGAAAACGGTCATGGCATCGCTCCCGGTGGCTGAGAACGGAGTCCAGCTGCTTGTGAACATACTTGTCATCGCCGGCAGTGCCGGGATTTGCGAAGAGGTCCTGTTCAGGGGCGTAATACAGCGGTCGTTCGAACGTTTCGGTGCGGCCGGATCGATACTTCTCGCAGCCCTGTTATTCAGCCTTACCCACCTGGACTTCCAGAAGATACTTGGGACATTCGTGCTTGGGGCGCTGATAGGATATATCGTGTACAGGACCAACTCACTGTACTGCGGTATTCTTGCACATTTTACAAACAATGCAATAGCTGTTCTAATTTCATACATATCAGGGAAGATAATGAAGGTCTTTCAGCTGTCAGACAGGACGCCGTCCGGCCCGGCAGACGTCAGTGCGGTGTTCGATACATTTGCTGCGCTGCCGAAAGAGCAAAAGGTGATCATATTTATCGTCTATGGTTTTATATTCCTCTTTGTTGCTATCGTTTTCATACTTCTGGTCTATTTGCTGACCAGAGTGAATCGTGCCTCTTCAGGAACAATACTGAATGATTCCGGACTTTCGGAAGGAACGGCTGCGCAGGGGACGAGAAAAGGGCTTTTATGGCTGCTGCCCGGGATAATCCTGATCCTGCTCTGGTTTTATGTCCAGGCAAACGGATTCCTCGGCATACAAAATGCTGTCACTGAAACGTTCAGATCGCTGATTGGCGCCGTGTGATGCCGGTACATGGTCCGATCCGGCGTGATACGGCCTTATCTTCTGAGATTCCGGATATCATCGCCTGCGAAGCGGTAAATATCAAAATTGCCGGTTATCCTCGACACTATCCTTTCGTCGTAGTATTCGAAGAGTTTGCGCAGGTCGATGTTTGTGGCTATGATCGTCTTGCAGGGCCTGCGCATGTCGTTGGATATCCTTGTGTCGAGTATGTTCAGCAGTTCAGCATAGCGCATGGCCGACGGGGACTCTGTCCCCAGGTCGTCTATGATCAGAAGTTCTGTCTCGAGGATGTTTTTATATGCGCTCGGGTCCCATTCTTCGTTATTGCTGGAATTATACCTGTATTCATATATAGTGTTGAACAATGTCGGGGCTGTGAAGTACAGTACCGTATGACCCGCTCTCATCAGTTCCATGGCGATGCAGCCGGCCATGAAGGTCTTGCCTGTGCCGGTCGGGCCGCAGAAAAGAAGGTTCCTGGTTTCGGGATCGCTGAATTTTTCCGTGAACTGTCTGCAGTTTTCCAGGATGCCGATGATCTGCCTGCGGGGAGACTTTTTGATGCCATACCTTTCTTCATCGGCTGTGTCCGGATACAATTCAGTATTGAAGCTTGCAAATCCGTCGTTGCCGCTGATGCCCAGGTTCGAATTGTCGTACAGATAGTCCAGGAGAAGCTGCCTGTAGCATATGCACAGTGTATCTCCTTTCCCGTCGGACGAACTGATGATGCCTGTATCGTTGCATTTGCTGCATTCGAAAACGGGTGTGAGGTAATCGGCGGGATAACCGTTGGATGTAAGTATCCGTTCGCGTTCCCTGCCCAGTTCTTCTATCTTCCTTGCAAGCTCTTCCGCCGCGCTGTCGGCAGGCACCGTGCCCATCAGGATGGCCTTGTTGTACCTGAAGCCGGCGCTGTTTATCTCGTCCTCTATTTCCTCAAGACGGGGGAAACGGTGATACAGTTCTGCTTTCTTGCTTTCAAGCTCGTCCATCGCCTTGCGGCGCTTTTGATCAAGCTCGTTTTTTATCATCTGGTGTATGCTGTAACTGATACTGATGGTTATCATCCTTTCCGGTGCTTATATGTGCCGGGCATTCAGTGCTGTGTCCGTATGCCCTGCAAAAAGCGCGCATGGATCTGCAGTGAACGGGTTTGCTCCCGTGCCATGTGCATCTCCCGGCTCACACATCCTTGTAAAGCTTGTCAAAATAGTCGTCATCGTATTTACGCTGCTCGAAGTTGCCCTTCTGGGGGATAGCGCTTTCCCTGGCTTTGGACCTGGGCTGCTTCGGGGTTTTGGCCGAGCTTTCGGCGCCGAGTATCTCTTCTTTGGTTTTATAGCCTTTTTCGTACCAGTTGGTCAGGATCCTGTTTATATATTCGAAACTTGGCGATTGCGCCGATGTCGTCCTCCTTAAGGCTTCCTCTATTATATCAGCATTGAAGTTGTATTCCGATACCCATTTCTCGATATAAGCGTCTTCGTATTCTGTGAGCGATCCCCGACGCCTTAGCTTTTTCATGATCATGCCTCGAATATCCTTGATCTTCTGGGCCTCCATCGAATACTTGTCAAGGTCGAAGCTGTTCTTTATGTTCTTGCTGTGCCAGTTGTCGGCCACCTTTGTTATATACTGCCGCGACAGGCCGTTATGGTCATAGCAGTGCTTGAAAAGGGCATACATGACGTCTTCTTCGAATCCATACTTGTCGAACCATGCGTCGATGTCCGTATACCATGAAGGAGACATCACGCCCTGGAAAAATGCGTTGTTTATGCTTGAAATGAATTTGCTGCGCTTTTTGCTCCTTTCGATGCTCAGTTCCGCTTCCTCGGGAGTGGATGTGGTCTTAGCCCTGTAGACTTTTTTGATTTCCTTTTCCTTTATATCGCTGACCGTTATTTCATTTCCGTCGGCGCTCCTCGTTATGAGCCCAAGATCTTCAAGCCGCATCAGGGCATCTTTCACGCGCTCCGTCCTGAGTTCGAGCTTTTTGGCGATCGCCTCCGATGTCATGCTCTTCCTGTATTTGCTGAGAAAGAGGCAATATATGTATACTTTAATAAAATCGCTTTCAAGCGACGGCATGTATTCGGATATGAAAACGTCCGGTACCATTGTATCGGAGTAGAGTATGGAGAAGTTCGCGTCAAATACCATGAAAAATGACCTCACTGATTTGTGTACCATTATTTTTATGGTGTTACCTTTAACTTATTATAGCATACAAGGTGTCCCCATTGAACAATGTTTGATTTATGCCGTCACGTCCGTCGGCAAGCATTGTTGGTGAACTCATATGGTTTTATTATTCAGGTAGGGACCTGGAAAAATGGATACCTGTAAAAGAAAAATAAACAATGAAAAATACAATACGGGGATCGAATTCGATCCGGCGTGACAAAATAGTAACTGGCGCTGAACCACATAAATACAGTTGATTTTAGTGCGAGAAAGTATTATTATATTATATGCGGTCACGGTAAGCTGTTTTGGTATGCCGCACCGCTGTGAGATACGCGCCCATAGCTCAACTGGATAGAGCGTCTGGCTACGGACCAGAAGGTTGTGGATTCGAGCTCTGCTGGGCGCACCAAATCATTGGGCCGGAGCCTGTCAGTGTGAAACTGACAGGCTCCGGCTTTGTTTTTGGCTGACATTGCCGGAAGGCAAAATCATATTTTATGGAAGCCGGGATAGTCTGTTCCCTTCAATACCGCAATTTAATCATCTGTATAATCAGACTTCATCAGTGAACTTTTGACCATATGGAAATCATTGATATTATTGGTATACATTAGCAACTAAATAAAATAATTTTATAATATCTATCAGGAGGACTATTTATGAAGGTTTTGATTTGCTGTGATAAAGAAGGCGCATCAGGTGTTGATAACTATCGGCAAATAGCTCCCTTTTGGGGGAACGATGGATATGAGGCCTGTATCCGGGCGATAACAAATGATGAGGTACTGACTATACATTGAATGTAAATGGCAAATATATAGGTGAAATGTAGATTATAAGAACAGTATGACAGGCAATATATGAAAAAAGTTGCTATTTATATGATATTCATAGTATTATATAAATAACGCAATTTTTCTTCCGGGGCTAAATGTAAATACATAAATACATTTCGGGCAACTAATTCCGGAAACAGGAGGGTTCTTATGAAATACAGATCATTCGGAAAACTGGACTTCAAAGTTTCGGCACTCGGCTTCGGAGCGATGAGGCTTCCGACCCAGGTGATACAGGGGCCGGGCAACAGACTCGACAATAAAATCGATGAACCGGAAGCTATCAGGATGGTCCGCCATGCTATAGATATGGGGATCAATTATATCGATACGGCCTATGGCTATCATGGAGAACAGAGCGAGGTGTTTTTGGGGAAAGCGCTCAAGGACGGGTACAGGGACAGGACAGCGCTTGCGACGAAATCACCGGTATGGATGATAAAAGAACCTGCAGACTTTGACAGGCTTCTGGACACACAGCTGAACAGGCTGCAGACTGACCATGTAGACTTTTACCTTCTGCATTCGCTCAACGGCAATGCATGGGAGAATACCGTGCTGAAGCATGATTTGCTGAGCCGGATGGAAGCGGCTAAAAAAGCAGGAAAGATCAGGCATATGGGCTTCTCCTTCCACGGAGACCATGATTCATTCGTGAAAATAATCGACGGTTTTGACAAGTGGGAGTTTTGCCAGATCCAGTACAATTACATGGACATTGAAAACCAGGCAGGGATGAAAGGGCTGAAATACGCGGCTTCAAAGGGCCTTGCCGTCGTGATAATGGAGCCGTTGCTTGGAGGAAGGCTTGCCAATCCGCCCAAAGATGTCAGGGCAATAATGGAAGAGGCCGACCCGGCCAAGTCCCCGGTTGGCTGGGCGCTGGACTGGCTGTGGAGCCAGCCTGAGGTATCTGTGGTCCTCAGCGGAATGAGCACCATGAAACAGCTGGAAGAGAATATAGCACTGGCAGACAAGTCTGAAGTCGGAAAATTCGGCAGGAACGAACTGGACGTTATCGACAGGATCCGCGGAAAGTACAGCGAAAGGATCGCGATCCCATGCACAGGCTGCGGCTATTGTGTGCCTTGCCCCAACAATGTCGCTATACCCAGGAATTTCTCGATATACAATGACGGCGTGATGCATGATGACATGGAGGGAGCGCGTGTCGCATATAATAACTTTTTCAGTAAGGAGAACCATGCGAGCAACTGTGTGAGGTGCGGGGCGTGTGAAACGAAATGCCCGCAGGGGATAGCGATAATGGACTGGCTCGAGAAAGTCGACAAAGCATTGAGCAATTAAAATGCTCCTGTTTTAAAAGACGTCAGGCGATCTGCCGGCCGGCGGCCAGCCTGACGTCTTTTTATTGTATTCCGGTACATACCGCCGGACCATAAGAGGCAAATGAAATCCCTCACCTCATTATATGAATTTGACGACATATATGGTAGAATAATAGTGCAATGGTAAAAATCTGACAAAATGTCTGATCATGCGGAACGGCAGTCCGGAAACAAAAGAAAAAAGGCTGTAATCATTACAGGCGCAGCCGTGTCGATGGGGTGAAAAATTGTATAGGGTATTACTTGTTGATGATATGGAAATCAGCCGTCGACAAGTAAGACGGCTCAATCTCTGGAACGGCGAAACGAATTTCTGCATAGCCGCCGAGGCGCAAAACGGACAGGAAGCCCTGAACTTGCTGAGGCAGGAAAAATTCGACCTTCTCATCACGGACATCAAAATGCCAAAAATCAACGGAATAGAGTTGATGAAGGAAACGGCCGAGAACAGTCTTTGTCCCTGTGTCGTGTTGCTGAGCGATTATGAGGATTTTGAATATGCCAGGCTCGGCATACAATACGGGGCTTTCGACTACCTTGGCAAACCTCCTGAATACAACAGCATGCTCGACCTGCTGAAAAGGGCCGAGCAATATCTGCACAGGAAGGAGCAGGAGGAAAAGCTCGTCAGGAGCCTTTCCGAAAAGCTTGAG
>Ga0134105_1001850_pt1 | contig 13428 bp, 9 predicted proteins | sample 16_3_2metaG_FD_94457 | JGI IMG/M metagenome (GOLD analysis project Ga0134105, IMG submission 94457) | Switchgrass degrading microbial communities from high solid loading bioreactors in New Hampshire, USA - 16_60_3.3_214_A3 metaG | ecosystem: Engineered > Bioreactor > Semi-continuous > Anaerobic >... | reverse complement strand
ACGCTTCTTTTAAAAAATCTTTATCTTTTTCAACAACATACTTGCTAAGTTGTTCTAAAAGTGCCATTCTATTATTAGTAGCCACGGTATGACCTCCTCTACTTTATTTGTTTTGTTTTGTTTTGTTTCCCTAATAAAGCAGAAATCATATCGTGGTTACTTTTGTCAATTAGCCTCCACGAAATTTACACCACTACTTGAGACTATAACTAACTACAATGAACATTTCCCAAAATTAGGTGTTTTTTTGTCAGCTGATATATGGTGAAATTGTAAAATAATTTGGAAATAAATTGCCGTTTATTACATACTATAGAAAAAAGACGTGTTGTTAAAATGCTTCATTAACTGCGTACTTATAGCTTAAATTTTGTGAATAACAGCTAAGCTGTAATTGACAGTGGTACTATTTTATAGTAATATTATACCTAGTGGTTAGCAAATTTATGTAGTATTTTTGGTTAAGTTTACATAAATGAATCAGGGCATTTAATTCAACTTGTTAAATTATATTTTGCATCCAACCGGAATATAAATATATAGGCATATAAATATATATGTTTATATATTTATAAATAATAAAAATCCATACAAAGGCTTAAAGGACAAGCTTAAAATTTTTAGGGGGTGCCAGTTATGTTATTTAAAAAATGGTGGTTCTATGTTATTGTGGCAGTTGTTCTAATCATTATTGCGGTGCCACTGTCGACCATCATAAGATTGAACAATTCGGTTTACGATGATTTAAGTTTTACTTATGTACATTCTGATGATCTGCTGACCGAAATTGCCAAGAAGCACTTATACTACGATGCGTCTGCAAAAACTGTGGAAATTGAAATCAATCAGGACTTAATCAACTCTATTATTAAAGACCAGCTTGAGCAATTGGATCTAGGATTACCAAAGCAATTCTCAATTCAGGAAGTAGCATTCAAAACTGCAGATCAACGCATTTATGTAAACGCAAAATATGGAGCAATTAATCTTCCCATCAGTGCAAAAATCTTTATTGAACCAAATGACAAAGGTTTATCAGTTTCAATAGGCGAGATAAACCTAGGTAAAAAGAAAGCCCCTAAATTCATTACAAAACGCATACCCACTGACCAGTTGAAATATGAAATCAATTATGCTGATCTGGGTGTACCGCAGGTATTTACCGTTAAAGAAATCAAATATGGTACAGGTAATCTGAATGCATTTATCCAGCTCGACGTTGACGCAATTAAGCAGCTGGTGAAGGATTATGTTGATGATCTCGAAGTTGAAATAAACGGCTTTAAACGCACAGCTCCCGAAGCGGTAGCAACGTTTATAGACAGGGCTTTGGCAGAAGGCCTTCTGTCAGACTCAAATGTGGAAAGTTATGTAGATCAGGTTCTCAATAATGAAGAACTTGTTAACAGTGCTGTATACTTTGCTTTGGCTCCTGACCTTGACAAATACGCAAAAGGAGTGGAAAAATACCGCCAGGCAATAGTTACATGGGCAGAGCCCATTCAAACAATAAAACTTGACGGATCAATTGATGAAATAGTTGAAAGCATTATAGATAATGATAAATTGCATGATATGCTGACATGGTTTATTCCTGCTGCAACATTATCTGAATATGTAGATACAGCAACATCCTATTACACAATATACAAAAAGGCCGAAGGAGCATTTAACAATCTCAGTGTGGCTTTGCAAAGCGGTGATATTGAAAAAGCTGTAAAACAACTCGTTGCCGACAAAGATTTGTACCAGGCTCTTACAGCGGTAATACCGAGCGAATCTGTTGATTACTATCTGGGTTCAATCCAGGGTTACTATAACATGTATGCAGATATTACAAAATCTATAACAGAAATGCTGGAATCAATACCTGACGATGAAATTACGGAGTATGTAAACCAGGCTGTCAAGTATGCATATGAGGTAGAAAACGGACAGCAATATATTCTTGATATTTTAGCAGGTATAGATACAGAGTATGTACAGGATATGGTATATTATCTCAATGAAGACGAATATATCAGATCACAGATGGAATTAATGGGTCCGGAATCATACGATATTTTTATGGCTTATGTTGATAATCTTGATGCTGTTAAATCTGAGATTATTACTGCAATCAAGAATGCAGATGTTGCAGCTGTTAAGGAAGGCGCCGATATTATCAAGAATATAAACAGCGATTTGGTTTATGTACTTGATTTGTTAAAAGCCCAGCAATATGAAAAAGCAGGAAATGCAATCGGTAAGATTCGTTTCTACCAGGCTGAAGATTTTATTGAAAAGCAATCTCAAAAATTAAGCGCTTCAGCAAGCTGATGAGAAGTACATAATTTAAATCCGGCATATCTTTATGCCGGATTATAATATTATTAAAAGTAGACAATTTATAGCAATTATGTACATTTAGAGTACATAATTGCTTTTTTCTTTACTACGGAAAGGTTACCACAGAGTGATTGATTCATACAGCAGCCGAAGTAATTAACTGTAAATTGCAATACGCTGCTTCACCGGTGTAAAAGGTTTTACCTGAATAAAAACCGTTACCTGTGAAGATGGAATAAGCTTATTTGCTGCTTCGGACCATTGCAAATAATAAATACTGCAGCAAATTTGAATTCTTAGTAATTTCTGCCTGAACTGAGTATGCAGACTCATCCAAATGTAGTTCAGATGCAGGTAAGACAATACTGGGGGTTGGTTACCGATTTAATATTGCTATCCTTGAAATCTTAAAATGATTATGCTACAATAAAATTTAAATATTTAAAGTTACATTGTAAATACGATGAAGGAGTTAAGTAGCATATTCCCGCTTTAAACAGAGATGGGATGTCACCGGCTGAAAGCATCCCTTTAAATGGAATAGTGCGAATTTCACTCCGGAGTAGCTTTTTTGAAACTCATATCCGGGCTGGCAGTGTTTCAGCTTTGCCTGAACGGTTTACTGAAATGGTATTTCCCGGTTCTGTGAGCAGTAGAAAAAGCCGGTTTCCCACCGTTAAACGGGGCAGAGTGTACACGGAATACCCGTGTAAACATAGGTGGTACCGCGGAGTAAAGCTTCGTCCTATTCAGGACGAAGCTTTTTTAGTTTTAACGGGTATATCAGTTTTATCTGGTATTGAGAATAATACTTGAAAGGGGAGGAAACATGAAGGATCAACTCAAGGCAATTGCCAGCGAGGCAATGGAAAAACTGGAAAATGTTCGGGACATGAAAAGTCTGGAGGAAATAAGAGTTCTGTTTTTGGGCAAGAAAGGAAAACTTACGGGTATTTTAAAGGGAATGGGTGCTCTTTCCGCTGAAGAAAGGCCGGTTATAGGCCAGATGGTTAATGATTTGAGGAACCAGCTGGAGGAGAATATACTGAGAATTAAAAACAGGCTTTTGCAGAAAGAAAGAGAAGAAAAAATCGAAAAAGAAACCATTGACGTTACCATGCCGGGTACTGTACTGGACAGGGGTAAAAAACATCCGTTAACACAGGTTCTGGATGAAATCAAGGAAGTTTTCATAGGGATGGGTTATGAAATTGCTGAAGGCCCCGAGGTTGAACTGGATTATTATAACTTCGAGGCACTTAACCTTCCCAAAAACCACCCGGCCAGAGACACCCAGGATTCATTTTATATCAATGAAAATGTTGTGCTTAGGACTCAAACGTCGCCTGTACAGATTCGGGTTATGGAAAAAAGAAAACCCCCGATTAAAATTATTTGCCCGGGCAGGGTATATCGCTCTGACCAGGTTGATGCAACCCACTCTCCGATATTCCATCAGGTTGAAGGCCTTGTGGTGGATAAAGGTGTTACGATGGGGGATTTGATTGGAACGCTGCAGGTGTTTGCAAAAAGCCTCTTTGGGGAGAACACGAAAATACGGCTGAGACCTCATCATTTCCCGTTCACCGAGCCAAGTGCCGAGGTGGATGTATCATGCTGGGGATGTGGAGGAAAAGGCTGCAGGATTTGTAAAAACGAAGGCTGGATAGAGATTCTCGGAGCAGGTATGGTGCATCCCAAGGTTCTGGAAATATGCGGAATAGATCCGAAAGTATACAGTGGCTTTGCGTTTGGGCTTGGCGTTGAAAGAACGGCAATGGGACGCTTTAATATAGATGACATGCGGCTCTTATATGAGAACGACTTGCGTTTCCTTAAGCAGTTTTAATTGAATTATCATGAAGAATGGGAGTGATTAGAATGAAGGCACCGATTTCCTGGTTGAAGGATTATGTAAATATAAATGTAGATGCTGAAAAGCTTGCTGAGTTATTAACCCTTTCAGGAAGCAAGGTAGAGGGGATTGAGGATTTAGGCAGTGCATTTGAAAAGGTGGTTGTAGGCAAAATTATTACACTGGAAAAGCATCCCGATGCCGATAAGTTAAAAATTGCTCAGGTTGATATCGGAAATGAAGTAATCCAGGTGGTTACCGGGGCTCCAAATGTAAAAGCAGGAGATTATATACCTGTGGCTCTTGTAGGGGCTCGCCTGCCGGGGGGAGTAATTAAGGCGTCGAAGCTGAGAGGGGTTGAATCTAATGGAATGATGTGTTCCATTGAAGAACTCAATTTGACCCGTGATTATCTGCCCGATGCTCCCGAAGACGGTGTATATGTATTTCATAATAACCCTGAGGTCGGAAAGGACGTTAAAGAAGTATTAGGGCTGGAACCTGTTCTGGATTTTGAAATAACATCAAACAGGCCTGACTGTTTCAGCATTATCGGATTGGCAAGGGAATCTGCAGTAACATTATCGGCAGAGTTTAAAAAACCTGAAATTACCGTAAAAGAAGAAGGTAACGGGAATGCATCGGATTTTGCGTCAGTGACGATAAAAAATCCCGAACTTTGCAGCCGATATGCCGCAAGAGTGGTAACAGATGTCAGGATTGAGCCATCGCCTGAATGGATGCAAAGACGTCTTGCAGCAGCAGGAATGAGACCAATAAATAATATTGTAGATATAACAAACTATGTAATGCTTGAAATGGGGCAGCCGATGCATGCTTTCGACCTGAAACGCATTGACGGCGGGAAAATTATTGTCAGAACGGCAAGAGATGATGAAGTAATTACAACGCTTGACGGGCAAAAGCGCCAGCTTGATTCATCAATGCTTGTTATAGCAGATGAAAACAAGCCTGTAGCAATAGCAGGCGTTATGGGCGGCGAGAACTCTGAAGTGACATCTGAAACCAAAACGCTTTTGCTGGAATCGGCCAACTTCAACGGAACTTCCGTAAGACTGACCAGCAGAAAAGTCGGAATCCGCAGCGAAGCCTCGAACCGTTTTGAAAAAGGGCTGGATGCTGAAAATGTTATACCGGCTCTTAACCGGTGTGCTCAATTAATTGAAGAACTGGGAGCAGGAAAGGTTGTTCCCGGAATTGTGGACTGCTACCCCGTTAAATCAGAGACCGTTAAAATAGAACTGAATGATGAAGAAATTAACCGTTTGCTTGGAACAGACATTAAAAGGGAATGGATGCTGGATCTATTTGAAAAATTGGAGTTTGGCGTTGACAGGGATACAGGAATGTTAACGGTTCCGACATTCCGCCCTGATGTCCGCCTGCAGGCTGATCTGGCTGAAGAAGTGGCGCGCTTTTATGATTATAATAACATTAAGCCGACATTATTGGCAGGAAAGGCTTCCACCCTCGGAAAGAAAACATACGCACAGAAGATGGAAGATCTGATTATGCAGCTAATGCTGTCTTTTGGCTTATACGAAACCTATACATTTTCATTCACAAGCCCGAAGGTCTGGGACAAATTAAGACTGCCCAGGGATCATGAGCTTAGGAATGCTGTTGTTATAACAAACCCTCTGGGTGAAGATTTCAGCATCATGAGAACAACTACCATACCAGAAATGCTTGGTATTATAAGGACCAATTACAACAGGAAAGTAGAAGAAGGCCGTTTCTTTGAAATATCATATGTATACATGCCTGTTGAAGGCAAGCCTCTTCCCGAAGAAAAGAAAGTTCTGACAATCGGTCTTTATGGCAACACGGATTTTTATTATCTTAAGGGTATTGTTGAGCAGTTATTTGTTCAGATGAATATTAAGAATGCAGATTTTTCACCCGAAAAAAATCATCCGGCATACCACCCCGGAAGATGTGCAAAAGTGTCGATTGGACAGACAACAATTGGATATATAGGTGAAATTCACCCTGAAGTTGCCGAGAATTTTGAATGCCCGAACAGAACCTACATTGCAGTGCTTGACATAAAACCCCTGATAGAGAACTCAAATATGGCAAAAGAATACAGGGGTCTACCAAAATATCCGGCAGTAGCGAGGGATATAGCCTTATTGGTCAAAGACGGGATTCCTGTCAAGGATATTGAAGTGGTAATCAGAAAGTTGGGCGGCAAAAATCTTGAAGAACTGAAACTTTTTGATGTTTATAAGGGAGAACAGGTACCTGCAGGCATGAAGAGCGTAGCTTACACCCTGACTTTCCGTTCGCCCGACAGGACACTTACAGATGATGAAGTGAGCAAAGTAATGGAAAAGATACTGAACGGGCTTAAAACAGAGCTGGATGCAACATTAAGATAATTGTTCTTTTTTGGAAAATGTATTATATAAAAACAGATTAAGGGGCGGGGACGTAATTAAAGGATGAACCCCGCCTTTTCGGGTATTACCGCAAGGCAATTTTCAGTCAATTTTTATAATTGGCGTTGTAAAGTCCTGCTCTCCGGCTCTTTGACCAGGATCAGCGAAAGCTAATACATACGAATCGGTTGCTTTCAAATCATATTCAAACATTGCCCTGGACAAACCAGAAAGCTGGTTTCTGTAGTTGGCCACCTTCACGATTAAAGGAAGCCTGGATTCTTTCTGAATTCTTGAAAGCAACTCACGGCCCTTGCTGTTAAATCCAAGCACGCGTAAATATCCGCAGGTTTCATCCCTCAGGAATTTCCTGAGATCATCTTTTGTAATACCCCAAAGTAAGTTAAATGCAATTCTTCTTACACGGGTGGAAGGATACCTGCTAGTAGAAACCTTGTTAATAAGCTCGCTGAGCGTACCTGACTTAATGGCACAGGAGATAAGCCTGTTTTCAAGTCCTTCTGTAACATCAGGCACCTGCCTGAGCATATACGGCCTGATTGTGCGCAGTTTGTGCAGTATAATTTCTGAAAAAGCATCCGCAAAGACCGGCCCTCTGTGATTCTTTATTTCGTTATCCAGCAAGTCTATTGTAAAATCGGGAAGATTACCTGATAGAACAGGATCGGTAACCGCGCCCTGGTTTTTTAAAAATTGCCGGATTGCTGTGGCACTTGAGAAAGAGGACAAAATTTCAGTGCTTAAGTATGATGCTCCCATCCTTTTTATAGTTACTGGCTGAATGCTGCTTTTCAACCTTTTCAGTGCCTTCAGGTATTCAACCGCAAGTATGTTATTGGAATGGGACATAATATTACCGGGCAATTCACGAAGAATTGAATGAAGGGCTTTTTCACGGGATATGGGAAAAGACAGCCCTTCGTTTAGGTATTTCTTTAATAACTCTCTGTATTCGAAAGGTTCATCGTGCAATACCGATGCTATCCTCCATAGCGAGCCAAGCTCGCCCTGCTCGCTGCCAAAACTTAAAAAGTCCACAACTCCGGTATTGTGGAGAGTGCGAACAGCTCCATACGCAAACAGTTCTGCAGATGCACATGCAAAAACAACAGGCAGTTCCAGTACAAGATCTATACCTGCATGAAGTGCCATTTTTGTCCTTGACCATTTATCGACAATGGAAGGTTCACCGCGCTGAACAAAGTTCCCGCTCATGACGCAGACAGTATGAGTTGCGCCTGTTTTTTCAACGGAAGCACGGATGTGGTGAATATGGCCTGAATGCAGGGGATTGTACTCCGAAATTATCCCAAGAACTTTCATATATCATACCCCAATGTATCCCCGCTTGAGCGGAAAATATACTGTATTAATTATAATCAGTCAAGGCAAGAATAACAAGGGAGGGATAGAATGACGGTAAAACTGGCAGAAGTTGTTCGCAATGGATTAATAGATAGCACCCATCTTGGCAGTATTGCAGTGGTAAATCTGGAAGGTGAACTTATCGGGTATGCCGGGGAGCCTGATCAAATTTGCTATTTTCATTCGGCAGCAAAACCACTTATTTTATTATCACATCTTAAAAAGAAAATTAACGAGCGATTTGATTTAACCTTGCAGGAACTGGCCATAATGGCATCGTCCCACAGCGGAGGTGCGAAACATCTGGAAATACTTCTTAGAATAGCAGAAAAACTTCAGGTTAAAGAAAGTGATATTACTTGCGGTATGAGGGAGCCATATGGTCTAAAGGAAAAATTCGAGCTGTATGGGACAGGGAAAAAACCCACACAATGGCACAACAACTGTTCAGGAAAACATCTGGGAATGATTGCGGCATGCAAGGCAATGGGATGGTCAATTGAGAACTATTCGTACACAGAGCATCCTGTACAGCATGACATACTTGAGACAATTTCCGAGTTTTGCAGCTACCCGGCTGATAAAATCCATATTGGGGTGGATGGATGTGGCGTTCCTGTTTTTGGGGTTCCGCTGAGGAACATGGCCCTTGCCTTTGCAAGGATTTTTGACACAGGATTTTTAAACGGAAAATATAAAAATGAGCAGAAACTGTTATATGATGCAGTGAGAAATCATCCTGACATGGTAGCGGGGGATGACAGGCCGGACACAGAATTGATCAGGGCGACATCAGGCGATTGCTTCGGTAAAATGGGATCAGAGGGCTTATTTTGCGTCCATATTCACTCAAAAAGGCTTGGCATAAGTGTAAAAGTCAGGGATGGTGGGGGGAGGGCTGCTGCTCCTGTTGTTATTGAGACATTAAAGCAGCTTGGCATACTAAATGGTGAAACACTGGAAGAACTTAACAAATTTCATTATCCACCCATTCAAACATGGAGTGGAGAAACCGTAGGTTTTATAAATCCAATTTTTACCCTGAAAAAGTGAGGTGTTACCTTATAGACAATAACCCGGTACTGCATGTCACGATGGGTGTGAAAAAGATTGGTTTTTGTAAGGTAACTCCGTACCTGATTTATTGATAAATTGCGTCAATCATGATACAATAATGGTATTCTTAAATAGGGGATTTTATCATGAAAAAAGAACCAATCAGAAAAAGAATTTACCATTTAACCGGAATTGGCCTTGTATTGCTTTTATTACTCGTTACCTGCGGATGTATGTACTATAAAAATAATGCAAACATAGAGAATAACAACGGCATAAAAGGTAACGAAACCGAAGAGGCTTTGCCCGGTAAGGGCGACGAAGCTGCCGATTATCCAAAGGAACAGGCATCGGGCATAAACGGTGAAGATATATCAAACCCGGCAGGTGAAGAGCAATCAAACTCAGCGGATGAAGGACAAGTTACGGGTTCAGATAAAGGGCTGACAGAAAATGATAAATTGGCTTTATATTCCGGACTTCCGTATTTCATCAGCGAAAATACCGAAAGATATATAGAATATAAAGTGAAAAATCCTGATTATTCTTACGAACAGGTAATTACGTATGTTAACATCGGTTTGGATTACAGTTTCTATGAAAAAGTTAACATGATCGATAACGGGGATGACATAACTGTCTTGGTAAACAAGTATAATAAACTGCCTGATGATTATAAGCCCGATCTGGTTCAACTGGATCAGTCCATGTGTGCTTCGGGGGTAGGACCGCAATATCTTCGAAAAGAAGCTTATGAGGCATTTGTAAAAATGCATAATGATGCCATGGCATTGGGTTTGAATATTACTGCATACGGTACATACAGAAGCATTCAGACACAGCATCGGATCTGGAATAATGCAGTTAACAGTGGCCGTACTGTAGAAGATGTTGACAGTTTAAATGCAAGGGGCGGCCATAGCGAACACCACACGGGTTTGGCCGTTGACGTGATAATAAATAATTACAGTGTTGAAGAAACGGAAGAATTCAAATGGTATAGCGAAAATGCGCATAAATATGGTTTTATCATCAGGTATCCGAACGGGAAGGAAAATATAACCGGATATAAATATGAACCGTGGCATTTAAGGTATGTAGGACCTGATATCGCAAAAGAGGTTTATGAAAAGGGTATAACCTACGACGAGTATTATGTCCAGGTGCTGCAACCGGAAAAAGTACCTCACTAAGAGGCACAAACCACTTTAACTGCATCATAACTTTTTGAATAGCTTAAATTTCACTATAACTTTTTTAAATGAAGAAAATTTTACTCAGCATTAAAATTACGTAAGGCAGTATTTTAAGCGGCAAATTTTACCGTGGTCTTGGTTACAATTTTATCCAATAAAAATTTATAAAAAACTCTTGACTGATATTAATTTCCATAGTAATATATCTTCAAATATCTTTAAAGACTGTGAAGGGGAATAGTAGATACCCGGAACCTTACAGAGAGCTGTTGGCTGGTGCGAAACAGCAGGGGAATGGTATTGAACTGGCCCCGGAGTTGCCGTCTGAAACTGTAGTAGGACCGGACGAAGGCCCATCGTTATCAGGGCAGGATATCGGTACGATAGCACCCGTATCTGGATTGAAAAAGAGTGGTTCATCAGTCCTTCGTCTCTTTTGGCGAAGGTTTTTTTATAGAATCAGTCAAAATCATATAAATAAACAGGGGTGGATCTACCGGTTTCCGGCTGAGTGTATTCCGAAAGGAATAAAGAAGAGTGGTACCGCGGAAAATCAACCTTCCGTCTCTTTGCAAAAGAGGCGGAAGGTTTTTTAATTTATAAATTAATTTAAATTAAAGGAGGTCACATAAATGAACTGGAAAAAGTACAGGAAATATCCACCCTTTATTTTTAACGACAGGACATGGCCGGATAAAACAATCGAAAAAGCCCCCATATGGTGCAGTGTTGACTTAAGAGACGGCAACCAGGCATTGCCTGTCCCGATGAGTGTTGAGAAAAAACTAAGGATGTTCAACCTTTTGAAAAAGATTGGGTTTAAGGAAATAGAAGTAGCTTTTCCGTCAGCTTCAAACACCGACTTCCGTTTCGTTCGCAAAATTATTGAAGAAGGGTTTTTGGGAGATGACACCGTAATACAGGTATTAACACAATCAAGAGAACATTTGATAAGAAGGACATTCGAATCGCTTAAAGGAGCAAAACAGGCTATTTTACATTTGTACAACTCGACTTCTGAACAGCAGCGCCGCATTGTTTTTCAGAAAGATAAGCCGGATATTATAAATATAGCCGTTGAAGGTACGAAATTGGTGAAACGGCTGAGCCAGGAATGTGACACCGATATTCGCTTTGAATACTCCCCTGAAAGTTTTACCGGTACCGAAATGGATTTTGCTCTTGAAATCTGTGAAAGGGTATTGGAAATATGGCAGCCAACCCCGGAAAAGAAAGCCATAATCAACCTTCCTGCAACAGTTGAGATGACTACTCCGAATGTGTATGCAGATCAAATTGAATGGTTCTGCAGAAATATAAGTTGCAGGGACAGTGTGATAATCAGCGTGCATACCCACAACGATCGGGGGACCGGAGTGGCTGCAACAGAACTGGCCATGCTTGCCGGCGCTGACAGGGTGGAAGGCACCCTTTTCGGAAACGGCGAAAGAACCGGGAACCTTGATATAATTACCGTTGCTCTTAATCTGTTTTCCCAGGGTATTGATCCCGGGCTTGATATTTCAGACATAAACTCGATAATAAAAACATATGAGGAATGCACCGATCTTAAAGTACACGAAAGGCATCCTTATGCAGGTCAACTGGTTTTCACTGCTTTCTCAGGATCTCATCAGGATGCGATTAATAAGGGCTTTAAATATTTAAAAGAGCAAAAACCCGAATACTGGGATGTTCCGTACCTTCCAATCGATCCGACTGACATAGGAAGGCAATATGAAGCCATTATCCGGATTAACAGCCAATCCGGCAAGGGTGGAGTAGCGTTTATTATGGAGCATGAATTCGGATATGTGCTTCCGAAAGAAATGCACCCTGAATTTGGGGTAATGATTAAGCAAAAATCTGACGAAACCGGCAGGGAGCTTTCGCCTGAAGAAATCATGGATGTATTCAGGGAAAATTATTTAAATGCGAAAGGCCCGTACCGGCTGGTGGATTACAGTGTTGAAAGCAAGGACAAATCTGTAAGTGTAAGTGCCAAAATATATAAAAACAATGAGCTGATTGAAATAAAAGGATCGGGGAACGGCCCGATTTCGGCATTCTTTGACGCCTTAAAAAATACCAGCGCGTCAAAATACCGTTTTGAAGCTTATTTTGAACACGCCATTACAAGCGGTGCCGATGCTGAAGCCGTGGCTTACATTAAGCTGGCCAACGGCGGAGGAAAAAGCGTCTTTGGGGTAGGAATGGATCGAAATACCACCACGGCTTCCTTCGAAGCAATAATTTGTGCACTGAACAGAGCTGTGGCAAGCCGGTAGGTTTTTGCCAATTTATGTATGTCCCCTTTCAGGGAACACAAAATATTCAAAAGGGGTAGTCAGGAACGGCCTGAATAAACTGTAAGGCCGTTCTTCTTTTATTTGGAACAGCGTGTGTTGCGAGTGCTCCGGTTGCTAAAAGAAAACTTCCACAGAGTGTACGGCGGATATTTTATCTGTCGCTTTACGGCAGTAACTTTTTGCCGATTTTGTTGATAATTTGTCTTAATAAATATATAATAATGATATTCTTAAGTGGAGGATTTTGTCATGAAGAAAAGACCGATCAGAAAGAATATTTATCATATAGTCAGAATTAACATTGTATTGTTTATTATATTAATTATATGTGGATGCATTTACCTAAAAAATAATGCAAATATAAAAAATAATGACAGTGATGGAAACGACAAAATCGAAGAAGTTTTTTCAGACATTGATGACCGGATTACCGACTTTCCAAAAGGGCAGGTATCCAATTTAGCCGGTGATTCATCCAGCCCCGCTAATGAAGATCAATCCAATACCACAGATGGCGAACCGACAGTGGATGTTAACTCCGATGATAAACTGACAGAAAGTGAGGAGCTGGCTTTATATTCTGATTTACCGTGTTTTATTAATGAAAATACCGAAAGATATATTAATTATAAAAAACAGAATCCTGATTATTCTTATGAACAGGTCATTACATATGTTAATATAGGCCTGGATTATGATTATTACGAAAACGTGAATACGATAGATAATGTATCTGATTTAACTGTACTTGTAAATAAATATAATAAACTTGATAGAGTCAATTTACTGTAGGGATTTGAAGATAAGATGACTTCCTGAAATTACCACTCAGGTCACGCCCTTTACAACTAGCATCCCTCATATGGTTTGTCAGCCAGGGTGACACCCAGTGT
>Ga0134105_1001848_pt1 | contig 13432 bp, 16 predicted proteins | sample 16_3_2metaG_FD_94457 | JGI IMG/M metagenome (GOLD analysis project Ga0134105, IMG submission 94457) | Switchgrass degrading microbial communities from high solid loading bioreactors in New Hampshire, USA - 16_60_3.3_214_A3 metaG | ecosystem: Engineered > Bioreactor > Semi-continuous > Anaerobic... | reverse complement strand
TTCCTTTCACCCGGAACGGGGTTTATGGGTAAACCTTTCTGCCGAACCGGCGCCTGAACGGCAAAAAAGTTTTCCTTCTGCCAAATATATCGTCTCACTTTGTGTCCGACTTTAGAGTGCGCACTTCTTTTTTACCACGGTAGCGGGTGCTTAAACATAAAATTTTGGGAAAACGGTCAGGGGGCTTAAAATGAGCACTTTTGACTTAATAATTTCTTGTTGGTGATTTTAAGAATTCATTTTTTTACATGGCATGCCGATATATATTTCGCAAGAGGTTTAAAGTTTTCGTTTGTTTCGGGAGGGAAAGGTATGATAATTGGTGGTATAGAAAATAATGTAACCGTTAAGGCTCCGGTTTCCCAGGAGACTGCGGCGAAGAACGTTTCCCCCGGGAATGCCGGTCCTGCAAAAGAAACCGGCAGGTATGAGGAGACCGCCTCCGATTGGCAGGTCAGCGAAGGCTTTCTGAGGAAAGCCGTGGAGAAGGCCAACAAGACCATGGCCATCCAGAACCGCTACCTGGAGTTCCGGATCCATGAAAGGACCAATGAGATCATTGTTTGCGTCGTTGACAGCGAAACAAAGGAAGTGATCCGGGAGATACCTTCGGAGAAGATCCTGGACATGTTTGCCAGCATGCTGGAGTTGGCCGGCCTGTTGGTGGACGAAAGAAGGTGAATGATAGATGAACATTTTCGGTACAAACAATTATTCCAATACATACCCGGGTTTTACCTCCACCACGAGGATCACCGGCCTGTCGGGCCTGGATACCGATACCCTGGTCCAGGAACTCATGCGGGCTGAAAGGATCCCGCTGGACAGCCTTTACCAAAAGAGGACCCTTATTGAATGGAAGCGGGATGCCTACCGTGAAGTGATCAACAAGCTCAGGGGCCTGAAAAGCACGTTCTTCGACATCGTGAACCGCTCATCCTATATCCTGTCCACCAATTCCGTCAAGGTGATGTCGGCAAAAACCAGCAGCAATGCCTACCTGGATGTTTCCGCCGTCGCCGACGCGCAGGCCGGAATCCACCGGGTGAAGGTGCTGCAGGTGGCTACCGGTGACGCGGCTGTCAGCAAAGACCCCGTGAGCAGGAAAATCACCGGCGAGGTTTCCGACGACCTGAACCTCTCGGGTAAGCGCATCACCATAAACCTGGACGGCGTATCCCGGGAGATTGAACTGGACAATTACAGCCTGGATGCAGGCGATCCGAATTATATCGTCACAAGGCTTCAGGCTTCCCTTGATGAAGCCTTCGGAGCCGGCAAGCTTAAGGTGGATTTTGAGTCCGGAAAGCTGACCATCGGCACCGTCGGCGGCGCCACCAGGGTGACGGTGGGTGAACCCGCCGACGCGACAAAAAGCGGCCTGGCCGCCCTTGGCCTTAAGGCGGGCGATTCCAACCGCATATCCCTCAACGACACATTGGAAAAACTGCAGGGCAAGCTGGCCAACTCCCTCGTTTTCAATGAGAACGGCGAGGTGAAGTTCACCATCAATGGAAAGCTGATCACCGCCAAGAAGACGGAAACCCTTTCCCAGGTGCTGGCCCGCATCAACAACACCACCGAGGCCAATGTAACCATCCAGTATGATGAGCTGGCCGATAAATTCACCCTGACCTCCAAACAGTTGGGCGACGGCAACAACCTGGTGGTGGAAGATGTTGACGGCAGCTTCCTGGCCGCCCTTGGTCTTTCGGAAGGTGCCGAGCGCATTGAGGGGCAGGATGCCATCATCGAGATCAATGGCCGGCAGGTGGTCAGAAGTTCCAACCAGTTCACCATCAACGGCGTGACCTACAACCTGAAGGAAGCGCATCCCACCGATTCCGAAGGAGACACCGTCACGGTGGAGATGGATGTGGACAAGGCTGTCGAGAATATCAGGAATTTCATCAATAAATACAATGAGGTCATCGATTACCTCAACGGCAAGATCAATGAGAAGTATGACAGGAATTTCCCGCCGCTTACCGATGCCCAAAAGGCCGAGATGAAGGATTCCGACATTGAGAAGTGGGAAGCGAAGGCCAAAACGGGCCTATTGCGGAACGATGATATCCTCCGCAGGATGCTGACATCCATGCGCACAGCCATGTATGAGCCCGTTGAGGGATGCAGTCTCACCATGAAGGATATCGGCATCGGTACCACCAGCTATCTTGACGGGGGCAAGCTTACCATCGATGAGGACAAGCTCAGAAAGGCCCTGATGGAAAACCCGGATGAAGTGGCCAAGCTTCTGAACGGCGTGGATCCCGAAAATCCGGCCTATTACAGGACGTTCACAGCCGAACAGAAAGCTTCCAGGTATAATAAATCCGGTGTGTTCCACAGGATTGCCGACATTTTGGAGGATCACATCTCCATTTACAGGGATTCATACGGGAATAAGGGTATCCTCCTTGAAAAGGCCGGTATGGAAGGTGACAGCACCTACAAGGACAATATGCTCACCAAAGAGCTGGAAGACTATGACAAGCGCATCAATGCCATGATAGAAAGACTGACCAGGAAAGAAGAGAATTATTATAAACGCTTCGCGGCGCTGGAGGCTTACATCAGCCAGATGAACGCGCAGAGCGCATGGCTTGCCATGCAGTTCTTCCAGGGTTGATCTCGGAACGTCATGCGTAGATGATTTCAGGGGAGGATTAACAGGATGCTAGCGTACAACGCCTATCAGCAGTATAAGGAAAAGAGCATTCAGACGGCCAGTCCCGAAGAGCTGACCCTGATGCTTTACAACGGCCTGGTCAAGTTCATCATGAGGGCCATCGACGCCGTAGACAAGCATAAAGTGGAAGAGGCTCACAATAATATCATAAGGGCCCAGGACATCGTTCGCGAATTCATAGCGACGCTGGATAAAAAGTACGAGATAGCCGTCAGCCTGGAACTGCTTTACGACTATATGCTCAGAAGGTTAATCGAAGCCAATACCCACAAGGATGCCGCGATTCTGGGAGAGGTTCTCGACATGGCAAAACAGCTGAGGGATACGTGGGAACAGGCCATGAAGCTTGCCCGGCAGCCGCGGAAAAAAGCCGAACTGGTAGAACAGGCGAAATAGGAGCTACCGTTATGGAACCACAGGTATATCTCTCAAGACTCAATGAGATTCTGATCAAAAAGCAAGCTTTGCTCAGAGAGATCCTGGACTTAACGCGGCAGCAAAAGGAAGCCCTGGCAAGCGACAGCCTGGACGAACTGGAGATCCTCATCGCCAAAAAGCAAACGAAGATGGATGCGGTGGACAAGCTTGACGAACAGTTTATGGTCTATCTGGAAGGGCTGAAAAGGAGATTGGGGATAAAAACCCTCGACGAATTGCCAGCCTGGCGGATTCCCGGTGCGACGGAGCTTAAGGAAAACACCGCGGCAATCCTGGATGTTCTTCGTGAAATCAAGGCCTTGGATGACGAAAATACCGCATCGGTGAAGAGCAAGATGGCGGTGCTCAAGGACAAGATCAAACAATCCAACGACTTCAGGAAGGTCAGCGCGGCCTACCTTCAACCAGGGCATAACCTTGCCAGTCCCTATTTTGATCAGAAGAAGTGATGGAGGGGAGTATGGCAATTTACGAGTGTCAACGGTGCGGTCGCATGTTTGAGCGAAGAGGATTGGAGAATGTTTGTCCCATCTGCACGCCCCTGGACGAAGAAGATTTCCGCAAGATCAAGGAATTCCTCACGGAGCACCAGGGAGCGAGCACAACCGAGGTCATGCAGCACACGGGTGTGTCGCTGAGGCAGATCAAGCGCTACCTGAAAGAGGAGAGGCTGGAAATCGTTGGGGACAACAAGGGTTTTCTCCGCTGCGAGCTGTGCGGGAAGCCCATAAACAGCGGCCGTTTTTGTGATCTCTGCTACAGGGAGGGAACAGCCAAACAGATGAAAGGCGTGAGCGTCACGCCACACGTCAAGCTGAAGGAGGATAAGTACAAATACACCAGGGAAGTCCGCTATTATGAAAAAGACGAAAAATAGCGCTATCGGACAAACGTCCGTTAATGGATGGGGTTGTCGGCCGCTAAGATGCCGGCAGCCCTTTGTTTTTAATTGGCGGAAAAACCCGTCCTCACCCGGCGGCGTGTGGCATGGATACTCGAAATGATTGGGAAAGCCGCATGAAATCAGCCGGCGATCCCCATAATTAAAATAACTGACTTTCGACGTTTCAATCAGCCTATCCATTCTGATATAATAACAGGGATGAGTTTGGGCAGAGACTCGACGGAACAGGATAACGAAACAAGGCGATTGCTATGAGAACGATCATCATTAAAATAGACCCGGACAATTTTGAACAGGAACAACTGCGGCCTGCCGCACAGGCACTTGCCGCAGGCAGGCTGGTGGCTTTTCCCACCGAGACGGTGTACGGCCTGGGAGCGGATGCCGGCAATGCTCAGGCAGTGAGGGAAATCTTCAAGGCCAAGGGAAGGCCGTCGGATAACCCGTTGATCGTGCATATTGCGGACATGGCGCAGCTTAAATCCATTGTCAGCTCGGTGCCCGAGAAGGCGCAGCGTATCATGAAAACCTTCTGGCCGGGCCCATTGACGCTGATACTTCCCAAGAATCAGGCGATACCTGACGAAACAACCGCCGGCTTGTCCACCGTGGCCGTACGCATGCCGGCAAACCCGATAGCGTTGGCGTTGATCCGCTTATCGGGGGTGGCCATAGCCGCTCCCAGCGCCAACCTGTCCGGAAGGCCCAGCCCTACGTGTGCGTCTCACGTCATCGAGGATCTTTCCGGCCGCGTGGATTATATCATCGACGGGGGCAGCACCAAGGTGGGTCTTGAATCAACCGTTCTTGACATGACCGTGGATCCCCCGATGGTCTTAAGGCCGGGGGGGATCAGCGTGGAGATGCTGGAAGAAGCCATTGGACTTGTCGGCGTGGAAAAAGCGCCTGGAAAGGATGGAAATGCCGTCCCCAAGTCTCCCGGCATGAAGTACAGGCATTATTCTCCAAAGGCTGAGATGACCCTCGTGCACGGTGAAGCGGAGCGTGTGGTGAACGCCATTAATGCGCTGGTGGCCCAAAACCGCGCGCAAAACAGGAAGACCGGCGTCCTGGCCTCGTCCGAAACCCGGGACAGGTATGCGGCCGATGTGGTCCTGTGTCCCGGCTCCAGGAATGATCCCGGGGCGGTTGCGGCTTCCATTTACAGGTGCCTGCGTGAATTTGATGAACGCGGTGTGGATGTTATTTTTTCAGAAACCTTTCCGGAGGATGGGCTCGGCCTTGCCATCATGAACCGCCTGAAAAAAGCGGCGGCCGGCAGGATGATCCGGGCCTGAGCATCATCCCTTAAGCCTGGCATAATGAAAAAAACGGCTTGTGAATTGAATGGAAAGGGTGACCCTATGCGGAAGATTTTGTTTGTCTGTACCGGCAATACCTGCAGGAGCGTCATGGCTGAGGCTTTGTTCAACAGCCTTCTGGATCAGCGCGACAAAAGGGATATTGAGGTTTCATCGGCCGGAATATATGCCTTCGAGAATGATCCGGCCAGTCATGAGGCCATAGAAGTGCTAAGAAACGAATACGGGATCGACATCACATCACACCGGGCCAGGGTACTGGACACTGACGATATTCGAAGCGCCTGGCTGATCCTGACCATGACCGAGGATCACAGAAGGATGATCCTGGATATCTGGCCCGAAGCGGCGGACAAGGTATTCACCTTAAAGGACTATGCCGAAATCCGGGACAACGGTTCCGGCATATCCGATCCTTTCGGCGGCGACTACGAGGTTTACAGGCGGTGCGCCGGCGAGATTGAAGAGGCGCTCATGCATATCGCCGACAAAATTTTTGACAATAAGGACTGATTACTATACAATCAATGAATGAGAGGGGGGAATGAACGTGCGCATCGCATTGGGCAGCGATCACGGCGGTTTTCGCCTTAAGGAATATATAAAGGAACATCTGACAAAGCAAGGCCATGAATGCACCGATTGCGGGACCTATGACGAATCGTCTGTGGATTATCCCGATTATGCACTCAAAGCCTGCTTGCTGGTGAAGGATGGGACTTGTGACAGAGCTGTTTTAATTTGCTCGACGGGCATAGGCATATCCATAGCGGCCAACAAGGTCTGTGGGATTCGGTGTGCCCTGTGCCATGACTTGCTTTCAGCGCGGCTCACAAGGGAACACAACGACACCAATGTGTTGGCCATGGGCGCTTTTATCGTTGGGGAAAAGCTGGCTGCAGCCATTGTTGACGAGTGGCTCAAAACGCCTTTTTCCAACGAAGAGCGGCATAAAAACAGGATCAAGAAGGTGCACGATATTGAAAACAAGTATTTAAAATGACTTTGGAGGTTAATGAAATGAACAATGTCTTTGTTTTCGATCATCCTCTCATCCAGCATAAAATCTCTTTGCTGAGGGACAAAAACACCAGCGCCAAGGAATTCAGGGAACTGGTATCCGAGATCTCCATGCTGATGGGCTATGAGGTCACACGGGATATTCCGCTGAAAGAGGTTGAGATTGAAACCCCCATCGGTCATGCCAAGACCCGTGTGATTTCAGGGAAGAAGCTGGCCTTTGTCCCCATCCTGCGCGCCGGGCTGGGCATGGTGGATGGCCTCTTAAAGCTGGTTCCCATGGCCAGGGTCGGGCATATCGGGCTGTATCGGGATCATGATACCCTGGAACCCGTGGAATATTACTGCAAGCTGCCCGAAGACGTGAGCGAGCGCGATGCGGTACTCCTTGACCCCATGCTGGCAACCGGCGGTTCGGCTTGTGACGCCGTCAAGGTTCTGAAGAGAAACAACGCAAAGAGCATCAAGTTCGTCTGCCTCATCGCATCCAGGCAGGGCATCGAGAGGCTTCACAAAGAGCATCCCGATGTGGGCATCTATTGCGCGGCCGTGGATGAGGCGCTGGACGAGTTTGGCTATATCGTACCGGGTCTCGGCGATGCCGGCGACAGGCTGTTCGGGACCAAATAGGACAAGGAGAGGTTCGTATGCGTCCTTCCTGGGATGAATATTTCATGAGCATCGTGGAACTGGTTAAAACGCGTTCCACCTGTTTAAGACGCCAGGTTGGCGCTCTGCTGGTAAAAGACAAGCGGATCCTGGCAACGGGTTACAACGGCGCGCCGGTGGGCTGCAAGCATTGCCTGGAAGTGGGATGCCTGCGCGACAAACTGGGCGTGCCGCCAGGACAACGGCATGAAATCTGCCGCGCCACCCATGCGGAGCAAAATGCGATTGCCCAGGCCGCCTACTCCGGAACCAGCGTGAAGAACAGCATCCTGTATGTCACGACTCAGCCATGCGTCATGTGCGCAAAGCTGGTCATCAACGCCGGTATCTCCAAGATTGTGTTCAAAGGTGACTACCCGGATGAACTTGCCATGGAATTGCTGAAGGAGGCGGGCATCAGGGTGGTTAAATATGAAGAACCGTCGCTTGTTTTTGATCCGGGGATTGTAAAGAGGTCTGAGGTGTAAGATGATCATCATCGAGTACGAGCATTTGGTTGCATTCTCCGTTGGGCTTATCATTGCCTTTTTCTCCACACCCATCGCCAGAAGGATCGCATTTCGTACAGGCGCGGTGAACGTACCCAGCGACAACAGGCGCATGCATAAAAAGCCCATGCCGCTTTTTGGCGGCCTGGCGATTATCGTGGGCTTTGTTGTCGCCATGGTTTATGGCTTTGCATCCCGAAACTTAAACGAGTTTTTGTTCTTCCTGTCACGGCCCAAATCCCTGGGCCTTATTTTTGGTGCGCTGATCATCGTGGTGTTGGGTATGGTGGATGACATCAGGCCTTTAAAGGCGGGTGTCAAGTTTGTTTTTCAGCTCCTGGCGGCCATCGTGGTCGTCGCAACGGGAACCAGTATCATTTCCATCACCTTGCCCTTTACGGCGGGCGCGGATGACGGGGTGACCTATATCCTGGGAGAGACCATCGCCTTTCTCATATCGATCTTCTGGATTGTGGGTGTCACCAATGCCATCAATCTGATTGACGGGCTTGACGGGCTTGCAGCAGGCGTTTCGGGAATAGCCGCCACATCCCTGTTCATCGTTGCGGTCATCCGCGGACAGGACGACATCGCCCTGGCTGCGGTTTCGCTGGCAGGTGCCATCTTCGGTTTTCTCCCCTATAACTTCAATCCCGCCAAGATCTTCATGGGGGATACGGGATCCACATTTCTGGGATACATCCTGGCCGTTCTGTCCATCGAAGGCACCATGAAATCGGTTACCACACTGGCCCTGGCCATCCCCATCCTGGTGCTCGGCCTTCCCATTTTTGACACCCTGTTCGCCATCCTGAGACGCATCGCCAACGGAAGGCCTATCGGCGAGGGAGACAGGGGACATATCCACCACCGGCTGATTGATATGGGGCTCAGTCATAAAATGTCCGTTGTGATCCTGTATATCATCAGCGGCGCGCTGGGCCTTCTGTCCATTGTGCTGGTGGATAAGGGCCTGTTGCCCTCCATCATCCTGCTGATCCTCATCGTGATGTTCATGGTAGGCGGCGCCAGAAACATTTCCGAAATGAACAAGGATATCCCGATCAACTACCATCCGGCAAAAGCCGTGAAGGAGAAGGGACTGGACGAGGCAAGCCTTGAAGCAGCTTCCGGCATACAGCGCGAGGAAGAGAACGCAAAAGCGGATAGCAAGCAAAATACGCCCAATAACGACGCAGGAGAGGAAAAATGAAAAAAATCAAGGTCATGTCTGTTTTCGGGACGCGTCCCGAAGCGGTTAAGATGGCGCCCCTGATAAAGGCGCTGGAAGCGAACACGTATATGGATTCCGCTGTCTGTGTGACAGCCCAGCACAGGGAGATGCTGGATCAGGTGCTGGATATCTTCGGTATCCGGCCGGATTTTGATTTGAACATCATGCAGGACAGGCAGACTCTTGCCGATATCACCACGCGGGCGCTGGAAGGCCTGTACGATGTGTTCGGCAAGGCGGCACCCGACATTGTGCTTGTCCACGGGGACACCACCACGACCTTCGCGGCCGCGTTGGCCGCCTATTATCTGAAGATCAGGGTAGGGCATGTGGAAGCGGGCCTCAGGACCCATGACAAGTATTTCCCCTATCCGGAGGAGATGAACAGGAGACTTACGGGAGCGATTGCCGATTTGCACTTTGCGCCCACCGTATCCAACAGGGACAACCTGATACGGGAGGGGGTAAGCCCGGATAAAATTTACGTCACCGGCAATACGGTGATCGATGCCCTGTCCACAACAGTCTCGGAGGACTTTGTGTTTGAGGATCCCTTTTTAAAGGGCTTTGATTTTGGCGGGAAAAGGGTGATCACCATGACGGCCCACCGCCGGGAAAATATTGGCAGGCCTTTTGAGGAGATATTTTCCGCCGTCAGGAAGATCGCCGACGAGTACTCCGATGTCCACATCGTTTACCCGGTGCATTTAAATCCCCTGGTGGGCGAACCGGCCCGGAGGATCCTGGGAGGCCACCCCAGGATTCACCTGATAAAACCTGTCAACGTCCAGGAAATGCATAATTTGATGGCGCGTTCCTATTTTGTCATGACCGACTCGGGCGGCCTGCAGGAGGAAGCGCCGTCCCTCGGGAAACCCGTGCTTGTTCTCCGCAATGAGACCGAAAGGCCGGAGGCTGTCCGGGCGGGAACGGTACGCCTGGCGGGCACAAGTTTTGACGGCGTTTACAAATCCGCCAGGGAACTGCTCGATAGGGAAGAGGTCTATGTGAAAATGGCGCGGGCCGTCAATCCCTATGGGGATGGCAAGGCATCCCGGCGCATCGTTGAAGCGTTACTTCATAGTTTTGGCATCACAGAGGACAGGCCTGCCGATTTCCAGGCATGACATGATGCGCACGATACCCTGAAGCTGATTCCCTGAAGGAGGATCCATGGCCGATTTTCTGATGCATATCCTGCTGTCGGACGACGTCTTGGAGAGAATTGAAAGCCGCAGGGTGCTTGAGGGTATTCAAAGGTACAGGACGCTGTACCGGCTTGGAGCCCAGGGTCCTGATCCCCTGTTTTTTTATGATTTTATATCCGGCGGCAGAAAGAGCCCCTTGAGGGATTTGGGACATACCATGCATCGAAAGCATACCGGGGCCTTTCTGAGGATGGGCTTCGACCGGCTGCGGAAAGTTTCCTGGGAACAGGAATGGATGGAGCTTGCCGCATATCTTTCGGGCTTCATCTGCCATTTTACCCTCGACCGCCTGCTTCATCCCTATGTTTTTTGGGCGGCGGACAACTGGATATGGTCGATGGACGGCCATTTGGTCAGTACAACGCACCAGGCCGTTGAGATGGCGCTGGATGTCCTGTATTGGAAAGAAAGGCGCATGTCCTCAGCCTGCAAGGTAAAAACACGGAGGCTGGTGGATATCGGCAAGCAGTGGCCTGACAGCGTAAAAGACTTTCTTTTGGAGGCTTTTGACAGCCTATATGGCGTCAGGACGGATGAAAAAAGCCTGAACAAAATCCTGACCGATTTTTACAGGGGCCATGATCTCCTGTATGATCCCAGGGGATGGAAAAAGGCCTTGATCAGTTGGCTCGATTCCTTCACCGGCGGCGGTATTAAACCGCCCAGGGTGCCCTACCCGGCCGGGCTGGATACAACCGTCGACTGGGCCAACAGGAAAAGGCGGACCTGGACCCATCCTTTCAAAGAGGGTGAATCACGCCGGGAATCGGTTGATGAAATCCTGGGCAAGGCTTCCTTTGAAGCAGCCAACCACATCAACGGAATATTTTCGGGTATCCTGAAAGGGGAACCCATTGACGATATGTTTCCTGATCTCAGCTGCGACACAGGATTGCCCTGCGATGGGGCATAATACCTGCAGCATCCCAATCGGGAAGAACCGGTGATTCACATACAGACCAAAAACTTTCAGAGGAGGAGCCATGCAAGACTATATCGTCAGAGCCCTGGTAGCAGATACCATCAGTGTCTATGCGGGTGTTACCACCCAAACCGTGGAGGAAGCCAGAAACATCCACCGGATGAACCCGACGCCCTGCGTAGCCCTGGGCAGAACGCTCACCGGGGCGGCTCTCATGTCCCAGACGCTCAAGGACAGGGATAATACCATCACCATCCAGATCAAGGGGGATGGTCCCATTGGCGGTATCGTTGCGGTGACCGACGCCGGCGCCAATGTCCGCGGTTATGTGCACAACCCGTTCTTCGACCTGCCCCTGAACGATAAGGGCAAGTTTGATATCAAAGGCGCCGTAGGCAACGGATACATGAATGTGATCAAGGATATCGGCCTGAAGGAGCCTTATATTGGCTATGTGAACCTTGTTTCCGGTGAAATAGCCGAAGACCTTGCCTTCTACTATGCTTCTTCCGAGCAGATACCCACGGCCGTCAACCTGGGTGTCCTGATCGGGACGGGCGGGCATGTTGTGGCTGCCGGTGGCTTCATCGTTCAACTCATGCCCGATACGCCGGAGGAATTGATCACTTTCCTCGAGGAGCAAATCATGAAGATCCCGCCCATAACCAACCTGGTGTCCGGGGGCCTCACCCCCGAGGCGATCATTCACGAGCTTTTCCAGGAAAAGCCCGTAAGGATCCTGGGACTTAGCGAGGTCCATTACCGGTGCAACTGTTCCCGGGAAAGGATGGAGAGGAATCTCATCAGCCTGGGGAAAAAGGACCTGATGGAAATAGCTCAGGATAAAAAGGATACCGAACTCCATTGTCATTTCTGCAATCGGAAATATATCTTCACCCCGGAAGAACTGGAGGAACTGATCAAAAACCTTGGATGACAAAATTCTCCGGCCGGTCAGTATGACCGGCTATTCATTTTTTTGCGGGGCCATACCGCCTGGCATGCGGCAGGAGAAAAGCGTCAAACAGCCGTCCATCGGCGTTCGAATCAGGTTATAAACATTGGATTGTGGCAACAATAAAGAAAGATTGTTGCCATATTTTTATACTCAAATAATTGATCGGAAAAAAGAGAATACTAACCAGGCAATCAATAAAAGACAATGGAGGGAGAGTATGAAAAGACGTTTTTTGGCTGCATCGCTGACAGTGATTCTCGTGCTGAGCGTCATGTGCTTATCCGGTGGCGGCATGCTGAAGGCCAAAGCTGCCCAAACCTTTGAAGATGTGGATTTTATCAGTGGCGTAGTCATCGCCAATGAACTCAACATGCGGACAGGACCGTCGACCAAACATTCCATCATACAGGTGCTGAAAAAGAACAAGTGGGTGAACGTGCTGTCCAAGATAGGCGACTGGTATGTAGTCTATGATCCGGATACCGACAAGGTGGGATGTGTCGCCAAGCAATACCTGATGGATGGCGAGACATTCAAGAAGCAGATGGGTTCCGGCTCAACCGCACCGAAACAGCCCGCGGCAACGCCGACGCCCAGCCCGTCCGCACCCAAGACCACCACCGGGCTGACCAGCGAAGAACAACAGCTCCTGACCCTTATCAACAATGAGCGTGCCAAGGCCGGCATTCCGCCGCTTCAGGTGGACATGGAGCTGATGAAGGTGGCCCGCACCAAGGCCAACGATATGGCCCAGAACAACTACTTCTCCCATTATTCCCCGACCTATGGCTCGCCCTTTGATATGATGAGACAGTTCGGCATATCTTTCAAAGCGGCAGCAGAAAACATAGCCGGTAATTCCACCATCCAGGGGGCCGTAAACGCCTGGATGAAATCATCGGGGCACAAGGCCAACATCCTGAACGCCAACTATAACTACACCGGCATCGGCATCACCAAGAGCAACAAGTACGGCTACCTGTTTGTACAGATGTTCATCAAGAAATAACGCCTTACGCCCGGCGCCGGACCAGCCGTCCGGGAAAAGGGCGGCAGGGAAGTATGCAGCCGTTGAAAATAGAATAATGAGAAAGTTATGGCTATAAAGGCGCATATTTTCATCGGCACAGGACAGAATAAACTTCGGAGGTGGAATTAATGAGCAAGGACAAGCAGAAAAACTGCGACAACGAGCTGAACAAGCAGAACAACAATAATAACAAGAACAAGAACGCTCAGAACAATAAGGACGAATAAACCAACCGGTTTTCGGACGAAAAAGCAGGAACCTGCGGGTTCCTGTTTTTTTCATATACCGGGAGAGGGTTTTCCACATTATCCACAAGTTATCCACCGTTTTTCCTCCCCTGTTGATAACCCATATGGAAGACGTGGAAAATATCGTGATTCACGCTTGCCATCGGGGGTAAAATTATAATATAAAAGAAAGGAACGGGAGTTTCTTATGCAATTCATCATCAGCAAAAAGAACGCCAACATTTCCGACAAAGTGATTGAAAAGGCCAAAAAGAAGATCGGCAAGTTTGACAAGTTCTTCAGGCCTGAAACGGAGGCTC